>PPYF01129768.1_pt1 | contig 25292 bp, 24 predicted proteins | sample 1559871 | NCBI WGS metagenome assembly PPYF01 (sample SAMN08240021, study PRJNA423297) | Human gut metagenome, whole genome shotgun sequencing project. | reverse complement strand
TGGAGCAGCAGGGCGATGTGTGGACTGTCACATTACCGGCAAACGGAAGCTGGCTGATTACGCCGGACAATACTGTCCAAGCAAAACAATGAGCACATTTTTTCTGTACGGTAACATGCAAGAAATGGCGCCCCCGGCAAAGGGGACGCCATTTTTATTTTTTGGGGATTCATTATTGGGGTTTGATGTCTGCCAATTCCAATCCTTTGTTTTTTTCTTTGGCCCATTCGATTCCCCACTCGTTTTCAAACAGCAGCACGTAAGCGCCTTCCGCGTCTTCCGCAATCATGGCGGTACTGGTTAACGTAAGTCCCCTGGGATCCAACTCCGGGTTGGTGATCCATCTGGCATAACGATAGGGAAGCTGCTGAAGCCGCAAGGGAACACCGTATTCGTTGTTGAGACGATGCTCCAACACTTCAAACTGCAGTACGCCTACCGCGCCGATAATGAGCGTTTCCACGCCAATATCAATTTGTTTGAACACCTGGATGGCTCCTTCTTCCGCCAGCTGTGTGATGCCCTTTTGAAATTGTTTCCGCTTCATCGAATCCGCAAAGGTCACCCGGGCAAAATGTTCCGAAGGAAATACGGGGATGCCCTCAAACTGTAGTTTCGCATCCTGTACGCTGAGCGTATCGCCAATGTGGAAAATGCCGGGATCAAACAGTCCGATGATGTCTCCGGCGTAGGCTTCTTCCACAATCGTCCGTTCCTGCGCCATAAATTGCATTGGCTGGGCAAGCTTGATCTGCCGCCCCGTTCTGGTTTGCCAGGTCTCCATACCTTTTTCAAATTTGCCGGAACAAATCCGCAGAAACGCCAGTCTGTCCCGGTGAGCCGGATTCATGTTGGCTTGGATCTTGAAAACGAAACCGGTAAAAGGGGAAGCGACCGGGTCGATGATTTCCTCGCCTGCCAGCTTTTCCTGCGGACAAGGGGCCATCTGGATAAACTCCTCCAAGAATGGCAGCACTCCAAAGTTGGTCATAGCGGATCCGAAAAAGATAGGGGTGAGGGTGCCGTTCAAAACGGAACGCAGGTCGAATTTATCGCCTGCCATATCCAGCAGCTCCATTTCCTCCGTCAGTTTATCGTGGTAATAGCTGCCCAGCAAATCGGCAAAAATCGGGTCTTCCGGGCTGCCTTGGATGGATTCCACAAAAGACTGGCCATGATTGCCTCCTTCAAACAGTTCGATGCGTTTTTCCCTTCGGTTGTAGACACCCTTGAAATCTCCGTCAATGCCAATTGGCCAATTCATAGGATAGGAATGAATGCCCAGAACATCTTCAATTTCCTGCATCAGCTCAAAGGGATTCTTGGCTGCCCGGTCCATTTTATTGATGAAGGTAAAAATAGGAATGCCGCGCATTTTGCAAACGTGGAACAATTTGATGGTCTGCGCTTCTACTCCTTTCGCTCCATCAATCAGCATAACCGCACTGTCTGCCGCCATCAAGGTACGGTAGGTGTCTTCCGAGAAGTCCTGGTGTCCGGGCGTATCCAAAATGTTGATGCAATAATTGTTGTATTCAAATTGCAGTACGGAAGATGTTACCGAAATGCCACGTTGTTTTTCGATTTCCATCCAATCCGAGACGGCGTGACGTCCCGCTTTCCTGGCTTTCACGGAGCCGGCAAGCCGGATGGCCCCGCCGTAAAGCAACAGCTTCTCGGTCATGGTGGTTTTCCCGGCGTCCGGATGGGAAATAATGGCGAAGGTGCGTCTGCGCGCTACCTCCGCCGCGATAGTTGAAGTGGTTGTACTCATGCTTCTCCTGCCAATACTTTTTTCAAGTGCGCAAAACGAGGAAGGCCATCCTCCATGGGGGGTCTGGATTCACCCTGAATGAGCGGCAGCGCATAATCCACGAATTCCTGGGTGACGAAATTCCCTTCCGCATTGATCCACTCCCGGGGAACTTTTTTCTCCGTGTTGGCAACATCGTCCAGTTTAATCAATTTGGTATGACATTCATACGTGCTGCCGGGAGCCCGTTCCAATCCGATACAATAGTCTGTCAAACCCTCCGCCGCTTTGAGAACGGCAGTCTGGCCGGCTAAATACGATTCGTTGACATCCGTCAGGGAACCGCAATGCGCCGCGCAGCGCTGCATCAAACTGAACTCAATCCCCCTCACCTTGGAGTGGAGTTTTTCTTTGGCGATGTTAGCCAGTGTGGTGGCTACCCCTCCCAGCTGAGCATGTCCGAAACTATCCCGGACGCCGCTGTCCGCTACGTATCTGCCATCACCGTACTTAGCGCCTTCCGAGACGGCAACGATGACCTTGCCGTTTTGCTTGTAAATTCGTTCCACATCAGACAGAAATTGATCCAGGTCAAAAGTAAGCTCCGGAAGGTAAATGAGATCCGGCCCTTGGCCCTTGGCCGCGGCCAAAGCGGAGGCGGCAGTGAGCCATCCTGCGTTCCGGCCCATGATTTCGATTACACAGATCATTCCCGTATCGTATACCCTGGCATCATGGTAAATTTCCATAATCGAGGTAGCGATGTATTTAGCGGCGCTGCCGTATCCGGGACAGTGATCCGTGCCGAACAGATCGTTGTCAATGGTTTTGGGAACGCCCATAACCCGGCATTCGTATCCAACTTTCTGCATGTATTTGCTGATTTTGTTGCAGGTATCCATGGAATCGTTTCCGCCATTGTAGAAGAAATAGCGGATATCATACTTCCGGAACACTTCCAGCAAGCGCTTGTAATCCGTATCGTCTACCGAGGCATCGGCCAATTTGTAACGAACCGAGCCCAGCGCGGAGGAAGGGGTGGTGCGCAGCAAATCCAATTCATAGGGATCTTCTTTGGACATATCGTAAAACATTTCGTTCAATATGCCCTTGATGCCGTGGGCCGCACCATATACTTTTGTGATGCAGTCTTGCTTGAGCGCCGTCTGGATCACACCGGCTGCGCTGGCGTTGATTACCGACGTGGGACCGCCGGATTGTCCGAAAATTGCTGCGCCTCTTAATTCACTCATACAATCAAACTCCTTTTTCCATAAGCTTTGCGTGTCAATTAACTTGAAAACTGCTATCGACAAGATTGGTTGCCGATAGCAGCAAAAACACTTACCTGAATTTTTGTCTTACGCCTTTCCGTCGCATCCCAGCACGTCGGTAATCTTATGTTTCACCAAGCCCTTGATGGCTTCTCTCGCCGGCTTCAGATATTGTCTGGGATCAAAGTGGGATGGATTCTCCGCAAAATATTTCCGGATCGTAGCGGTCATGGCCAGACGCAGATCCGAATCGATGTTGATCTTGCAGACAGCCATGGAAGCTGCTTTGCGGAGCATGTCTTCCGGAATACCGATGGCATCAGGCATCTGCCCGCCATACTGATTGATCATCTGTACGAATTCGGGAATAACGGAGGATGCGCCGTGCAGTACGATCGGGAACCCGGGAAGTCTCTTCTCTACCTCTTCCAAAATATCAAACCGGAGCTGGGGTTTCTGGCCGGGCTTGAACTTGTATGCACCGTGGCTTGTACCAATGGCAATCGCCAGGGAGTCTACACCGGTTTTCTCCACAAATTCCTGTACCTGCGCGGGATTGGTATAAGATGCGTCCTCAGCGGATACGTTGACGGCGTCTTCGATACCGGCCAGCCGGCCCAATTCACCCTCTACCGTGACACCGCGAGCGTGAGCGTAATCCACTACCTGCTTAGTAAGAGCAATATTATCTTCAAAGGAGTGATGAGAACCATCGATCATTACCGAGGTAAACCCGCCGTCGATACAGGATTTGCACAGTTCAAACGTATCGCCGTGATCCAAATGCAAACAAATTGGCAATCCTGTTTCGATTACCGCCGCTTCCACCAATTTCATCAAATAAGTATGATTCGCGTACTTTCTCGCGCCGGAGGATACTTGGAGAATCAACGGAGCGTTAACTTCCTTCGCCGCTTCTGTGATTCCTTGGATGATTTCCATATTGTTCACATTGAAGGCGCCGATGGCATAGCCTCCTTTGTATGCTTTTTCAAACATTTCTTTCGATGTCACCAATGGCATTGTACATCTCTCCTTTTCATAAATAGATAAAAACCAACAGGTAGTATCTTACCATATTTTTCTGGTAAAAACAACTTTATTTTTCTAGTATTACCCCTTTCACGACGGAACATTCTTTCTGTTTCATTCCTCAGAAAAGCTGGCGGTACTTGTTCATCATATCCCGGAACACGTCTGCGGTGGCCGGCGGCGTATAAGATATGGCGTTTGCGCCGGCTTGAATCGTTTCCTGGATGGTTTTATCGGAAGGGCCTCCCGTGGCAATGATGGGAAAGTCCGGATAATTTTCTCGGATGTTCCGTACCACCTCCGGCGTGTTAGCGGCAGCGGAGACATTAAAACAGTCCACTCCAGCGGCAATTCGTTCTTCCAAATCGATTTTGGTACTGGTTACCGTTAACACAATGGGGATTTCCAAATGCTCTTTCAATAGCCGCAATGTCTCCGGCATGGTAGGGGTGTTGGCGACGATCCCCATGGCTCCTTGGAATTCGGCGTAACGGGCAAGCTCCAATACCTGCTGGTTCTGAATAATTCCGCCTCCCACGCCACAAAGCACCGGCATGTCGGAAACGGATAGGACGGCCTGCAGGATGATCGGCTGAGGCGCGAAGGGATGCACTGCCATAATGGCGTTGGCGTCAATGTTCCGAATCATGGCGACATCGGTGGTAAAGGCAAAGGATTTGACCAATTTTCCGAATAACCGGATTCCGCTGGCCTGTCCGATTCCTTCCGGCACATGGATACGGTTTTTCCGAAGAGGTCCGTCAATCTCTGGTATCATTATGTTTTTTCTCCTTTTTATAGAATAACGCGGAATGCTTCCGTTGACGCTGACATTATATAAGGAAAAAACGAATTATGCAATTGCTTTCTGAAGGCCAAACGCCGCCTTTCCGACTTGCTTTTTTTTTAGGAAACCAGTAAACTATACGAGAGAATGAAATGGGAGAGGATTTGATTTTGTACAGCCGCTTGTTTCGATCATTTGGTTTGTTGCTGTTGGTTGGGATTTGCTTCCTGACTTGGTTTGTCCCATCGCCGGACGCACCCGGCTTTTCGGTACGGGCTGAATCGGATTCCGACAAAATTTCCTATATCATCTTGGATTCGGATATGGGACAAGTTCTGGAACGGCAGAATGCCGAGCAAATTACTAACGCATCCATGCTTGCCCGGCTCATGACCTGTCTTCTTGCCCTAGAGCATGTATCGGTAACTGAAATGACGTCGCCTTCCTCCAACAGCACTTCCCGCAACGGAAAATACGAACTGTCCGTATCCAATTCGTACTCCTATGATTCTTTGCTGAAAGCCGTCATCTTAGGAAATGCAGACAACGCGGCTCGCGTGCTTGCCGAGTCGGTGAACTCCAACACGGAGTACTTTATTTCCCTAATGAATGAACGCGCCGCAAAATTTGGAATGACGAACACGTATTTTACCAACGTGGACGGAGCCTACGATACGCTGCAGAGAACGACTGTTTATGATACGGCGCTATTTTTGCAGAATGCGTTGAAAAACGTTCAGTTCAAATCCATCTATTGTTCTTCCGCGGCGATTATTTGGGGGGCTACTGTAATCGTAAATGAAAACGCTATGGTGCTGGAACACGATGATGGCACCAGCAACACGGTGGGCGGGACCTGTTCTCCGCTGGAAGCAGAATCGCCGTCGGATCTGCGAACAATGACCTATTATTACCAGACGGGGAAGGCGGAAGCGGAGACCACCATGAAGCTCCTGTTGGTTATGGCAGAAGTAGGGGAGGAACAATACCTGCCGCTGGGAAACATGCTGTTGGACGGTGTGTTGACCAAGTATAAACGAGACGTACTGATTCCCGCCGGCAATACCTTTCTGACCATTCCGGTGGGGGAGGAAACGCTGGCCCTGCAGGCGCCCAAGGATCTGTACTGCATTCTGCCTTTGGATATTAGCCAGTTTGTTCAAAATATCAGCTACACGTATTTTCCCCAATATGATCCGGCAATCATCACGGCGCCGATTGAGAAAGGAACCATTCTGGGTACGGCTCATGTTTTGCTAAAGGACGGTACACTCATCAGCTGTCCTATGGCGGCGGTTGCTTCCGTTCGAGCAGCCGGAAATCCGGTTCAATCTCTGTTTTCCGTCTTACAGGAGCAACGGGAGCTGCTGATTTTAGTGTCGATTTTATTGGGGTTGGAATGTTTGCTTCTGGGGGCGAAGCTAGTCTGGTTCCTCCGTACCCCAAGGGGGAGAAAGGGATAGTCTCCGGTAAATTGCATTCTGTTATCGATGGTTGCCAACATTCCAAGGAAAGTTGCTGGTTTGCGGCGGAAAAACACGGTATGCTGGGAGATGAGGTGAGGAATTATGAGTCTAGGAAGCAAACTGTACGATTTGCGGAAAAAGAAGGGTTTGTCACAAGAACAAGCGGCAGAACATCTGGGGGTTTCCCGGCAAACCATTTCCAAATGGGAAACCGACCGCAGCACCCCGGAATTTGATAAATTGCAGCCTATCAGTCAGCTGTATGAAATCAGCCTGGATGAATTGGCGGGAAATTCGGCTACGGCGGAGAAAACGGAACACGTGGTATATGTGCCGCTGCGGTATCATTATGAGTACAAAAGCGAAACCATGATAATGGGAATTCCGCTGGTGCACGTCCATCTTGGCCGGGGTCTCTGTCGGGCAACCGGTATCGTAGCGGTGGGCAACGTGGCCAAAGGGGTGGTTTCCGTTGGTTTGCTATCATGGGGACTGCTGTCTGTGGGGATACTATCGGTTGGCCTGCTGGCGTTTGGCTGTTTTGCTCTGGGCCTGCTTTCCGTTGGCTGTCTCAGCGCCGGCATTCTGGCGATAGGAGCTTGCGCATTGGGGTATGTGGCGATCGGCGGCGTAGCGGTAGGTGTCTACGCGCTGGGCGGCTGCGCGGTTGCTTCCCGGGTTGCGCTGGGAGGATATGCCTCCGCGTCGATTGCCATTGGAGAGCATGCCAATGGTGTGATTCGTTTTGTTACCGATTCGTCTTTTCACGGTGTTTCATCGGATACCGTGAGACAGACCATTTTACAGGAATATCCGACAATCTGGAGATGGGTGCTGAATTTGATCTCTTCTCTGGTTGCTCCATAATTTTTGAGGTGTATCTTGATGCCTTGGCTCTTTGAGAAAAACGGAGGTCTTTGTTGGCGGTTCTGACAGCTTGCTACAGCGGCCCATCCGTTCCGTGGAACGGATGGGCCGCTGTAAAATAGTAGCGTTTCGCTCCCTATTTAAGACAGTCCCGCTATCGGATCGGCCGTCCTTTTCTTATCCGAATTCGACTGCTGGACTGCCCGTGTCAAGCTTCTCTTTTGGACGATCAAGTTAACGCAAATTCCGCCTGCGGTTTATCCTGCTGCAGGGAAACCAATTCGTCTTTGTGGTAGAACGAAATGGGATCGCCGGACAAGAGGGAGTAGGTAACGGTTTTGGGCGTTACGCGTACATTGATCTTGGTATGCCGGTATTGCAGATGGAATTGATATTCTTCCCACTGGGGCGGGCAAATCGGACGAAAATGGAGAATTCCGCTATACATCCGCATTCCGCCCAAACCGCCAGTCAGGATCTGCCAGCTGTTGCCCATACAGGCCGAGTGAACGCCTAAGGAAGTATTGCGATTTACGTTATCCAAATCCATTCGGGTGGTCTGCTTGAAGTAACCGTATGCTTCGTCCGCATAGCCGATGTCACAAGCAACGATAGAATGGACTCCCGCGGACAGGGAGCTGTCATGGATGGTCTTGGGTTCGTAGAAGTCAAAGATCTTCTTTCGCATTTCCGGTGTAAAGCCCTCGCTGCACAGATACATCAGCAGAACGATATCCGCTTGTTTGGCTACCTGATACCGCCACAGGTTCAACGGATGCAAATGAGTTAGAAGAGGTAGCTTTTCTACCGGGATGTTCTCAATATCGATGGGATCACGATACAGGAATTGGTCATCCTGCATGTAAATTTCCAACCCTTCGTGATACGGAATATACATGTTGTCCGCTGCGCGTTGCCACAAGGCGATTTCTTCTTCGTCGATGTCACATTTTTTCAGAAGTTCCTGGTATTTCTCCGGATACTTCTCTTTGAGCAGCTTCACTGCGTCAAGAGTGTAATAGAATTGGTTCCGGCAAAGCCAGTTTGTGTAGCAGTTGTTATCCACGATAGGGGAATATTCATCCGGGCCGCAAATGACATTGATGCAGAATTGATTGTTTTTCAAAGGTATGAAGTTACCGCGGTGCGCCATGCATTTGGAAATCTCAAACAAAATTTCCGCACCGTAGTTTACTAGGAATTCCTCATCGTTGGTCGCCTGCATATAGTGATGAATGGCGTAATAAATATCGGTGTCGATGTGATATTGGGCGGTTACCGCCTCGAATACGTGGCCGCATTCCTCTCCGTTGATGGAGTTCCAGGCAAACAGCGCACCCACATCATCCATCTGCCGGGCCCTCTCTTTTGCTTTATCCAGGATGTTATAACGATAGATCAGCAGTTGTTTTGCCACTTCCGGTTGGGTATAGAGGAACATGGGAAGCATAAAAATCTCCGTATCCCAGAAGGTATGGCCGGAGTATCCTACGCCGGTTAGCCCATTGGCCGAAATGTTGGTTATGCCGTCCCGTCCTGCCGATTGGTTTAAGTGGTACATGGCAAACCGCAGTCCTTGCAGAATCAAATCGTCTCCCTTGATTTCCACGCCGGTTTGATCCCAGAAGGTATGCCAGGCTTGGCTATGCTCTTGGAACAGCTTGTCATATCCTGCTTTTGCTTGGCAGGCAGTTAGTTCCCGGACGGTGTTTTCCAGCTGATCGACGGGGTAATCCCGGTTGGTGGCATAACAGGTGATCCGTTCAAAGGTATACTCTTTTTCCGTTTCGGCTTGGAAGCTGTATTGATTGGTGAGACTGGTCTGATCTTCCAGAACAATTGGAAGCCGGTCTCCCAGACGATCGGTAAAGGCGGCTGCAATGGTGAATTTGCTCCGCTTGGTGGTGTTGACCACACTGCCGATCCGATTCTGCTCCTTCATGCCGTCCCGGTCGAAACAATTATCCATCACAACGCATTTTTCCCCGTCATTGATGTTGATTTTTTTGATTTCCGCATCCAGAATGCTGGATACGCAAATGTCGCATGCCCGATCCGCCCGGATCGTGATTTGCATAGCGGTAGTGTGCTTTTCGGTCAGAGAAACAAAACGGCGGAAAACCAGATCAACGGCGGCTCCGCTTTGCGCGGTATAACGGAATTCCCGAATCAGCAAGCCGTTTTTCATATCCAATGTTCTCTTGTACCGGGAGACTTTGCCGGCGTCCAGCTTGACCAATTCCCCGTCCACCGTTATTCTCACATTGAACGCGTCCGGTTGCGTGATGATACGGTGATACCGCTCCGGAAAACCGGGACGGCACCAGATGTGATGATAATCGTAATATTCGTAAATGCCGTTAATCAAAGTAGCCGGGTCACTGGCATCGGGATTGCCATAGAATCCCTCCTCAAAAGTGCCGCGGATACCAAGATACCCGTTGCCCAATGCGAAAATTGTCTCGTTTACTTTGTTGCTCTCCTCTGTAAAAGAGTCTTCCACCACTTGCCAGGGGTAGGGGTCGAATAAGACCGGTACATTTTGATGGATTTTTCTCATAGGATAGTCCGTCCTTTCTTGTTCAAGCTAATTTTTTTATCACGTCATCTACCGTGAGTTCCGCCAGGGAAGCCACGCCGATATTCGCTTGTTTGTTGTCCTTCGCTGCGCCGACGGCGATTACTTTCATACCTGCTGCCAGAGCCGCTTCCACGCCGGCATCCGCGTCTTCTACCACCACACAGTTCACCGGATCGGTTCCCAGCAGTTTCGCCGCCAGAAGAAAAACTTCCGGATCGGGTTTGCTTTTGGTGATCTGCGTCCCGTCGGATACTGCGTCAAAAAAGTCCGCCATACCAATGCCTTCCAGAATTCTCCGAGTATTTTTGCTGGAAGAGCCGATGGCACACTGCAGTCCTTTTTCCCGAACCTGAGCCAAAAAGACGTCTACTCCCGGCAGCTTATCCTCCGGTTTGATCGAAGAGATGAAATCCACGTAATAGCTGTTCTTCCGAGCAGCCATTTCTTGCTTTTCCTCGTCTGTGTAAGTGCGGTCGGCGTTGCGCAGCATGACCTCCAGACTCTCCATCCGGCTTACGCCGCGCTGCCCAAGATTGACTTCCCGGCTATACGGAATTCCCTCTTCCTCCGCCAGCTTTTTCCAGCCAAGGTAGTGATATTCGTCTGTGGAAACGATTACACCATCCAGGTCAAAAATAAATGCTTTGATTTCCATCCTCATTGTCCTTTCCCCGGCGTTTGATTCTGGTATTCTGCGCCGGCCGATACTGTTTTCCCGCCAGGACGGCTGTTCCAGGCAATCCTGGTGGGAAACGGTTGCATTATTATTGTACTTCCACGGTCCAATTCATGGTATCCGGCAGGTCGCCGCATTGGATGCCGGTGATGGTCTCGTATATTTTTGCGGACAGCTTGCCGATTGCTCCGCCGTTTACCACAAAGTCCTGGCTTTCCCACCGTAGTTCGCCTACCGGTGAAATAACCGCAGCGGTACCGGTTCCAAAAATTTCATCCAGCTTCCCGGCCTTTTGAGAGTCGACGACTTCCTGAATGGACAGACGCCGCTCCGTCACAGGAATGTTCCAGCTTTTTAGCAAAGCGATGGCAGAATCCCGGGTGACCCCGGCTAAAATACTTCCGTTCAGCGCCGGAGTTACCACTTCGCCGTCCATCACGAAAAAGACGTTCATGGTTCCCACTTCTTCAATGTATTTGCGTTCTACGCCGTCCAGCCACAGAACCTGAGTAAAATTCATTTCGTGTGCCTTCATTTGCGCACGGATGCTGGCCGCGTAGTTGCCCGGCGTTTTGGCAAACCCAATGCCGCCGCGTACCGCCCGGACATAGTCGTCTTCCACATAAATTTTTACCGGATTGAGTCCCTCCGGATAATAAGCGCCTACTGGGGAAAGAATGACCAGGAATTGATAGGTATCCGATGGCTTGACTCCCAGATAAGGGTCGGTGGCAATGATAAAAGGACGGATATACAGGGAGGTTCCCGGCGCGGTGGGAATCCAGCCTTGATCCACCTTCACCAGTTCCTTGATTGCTTCCAATGCAAATTCTTCATCCAAAAGGGGAATTCCCAGACGTTCGTTGGATACGTTGGCTCTGGCAACGTTCCGGTCGGGACGAAATAGCAGCACCCGGCCGTCTTTCGCACGGTATGCTTTCAATCCCTCAAAGATTCCCTGGCCATAATGAAAGATCATCGCCGACGGATCCAAAGAGAGCGGAGCATAAGGGACGATTCGGGGATCGTGCCAGCCTTTGCCGGCGGTATAATCCATTACAAACATGTGATCCGTAAAATATTTGCCAAATCCCAGGTTGTTCTGGTCGGGCTTCTGCTTTGGCGCAGTCGTCTTGGTTATCGAAATCTTCATAACATTTAGCCTCCCATAGTAATTTAACGAAAGTCTGAAAATCTTGTAGACAAAGATCTTCAGACTTCTCTTAGCGTCCGCGTGTGATTGATTCCCTGAAAAAAGAAGTTTCCTTCTATATAAACAGGAAAAAAATCATGAATCTATTATATCAGTCCCCCCTTTGATTGACAAGTGTCTTTTTCCATTTGGTACGGTTGACTTTATTTTTTCTTTGTTTTTACAGGATATCCGACAAAAGGAAAGGGAAAAAGAACATTCTTGCCGCACTTCTCTTTCCTATATATAATGTTGCCGTAATATGCTTTCGCCGGAGCCGGCTGTATGGCTGGTGAAGAAGTCTTTTGGGGTGTGTTTTGCCTTGTCGGCGGAACCAAGCAAAACTCCGGATGGAATTCAGGGAAGAATATGGTATAATAGTCGCGGAAGAAACCTTCCGCGCCCTTGGCAAAATGCTTCGTTGGAACGCTGCTTTATTTTAGGAGGAATGTTTCCATGACCGATCCCCGCGTGATGTCTTTTTTAAACCTGTTTGCGATTCTGGGCGCACTGGAACCATTGTGTGAATTGGTTCCGGAAGCAGAAAACCTGGTGGCGAACAAATGTATTTCCATTGGCTTTTTGGTGAAAAATGGCCCCAGCGCAGCACTTGCTTTTGACCATGGCAGGTGCAGGCTGCGTTCTAACGCTGATCCCTGCGACATTAAGCTATCCTTTTCTTCCCCGGAGAAGTTCAACGGACTGATCGAGGGAACCATCACGCCCATTCCTCGGAAAGGGTTTACCAAGCTAGGCTTTCTTCTGAAAGAGTTTACCGCTCTTACGGGACTGCTCACCCGATATTTGCGGGACAAGCCGGAAGAACATCCGGAGGATCCGCTTTTTTTTACCCGCAGTACGGCACTGCTCTTTTACGTTGTGACGGCGGCCATCAGCCAGGTAGGAAATCAGGATACGGTCGGACGGTTCAGCGCGGGAAACATGGTAGACGGAACGATTCTTGTCCGCGTTCCGGACGGCCCTTCAGCTGGGATTTCCGTAAAGAATCATATCTTGACGACTATGCGAGGAAACGTGGAGAATCCGCGGGCATATATGGAATTTCAGAGCATGGCGCTGGCAAGGGATTTGTTTGACGGTAGGGCCAATGCGGTTGCCTGTGTGGGCGAGGGCCAAATCCGTGTGGGCGGTATGATTTCCATGGTGGATAATATGAACCGTATTCTTGATCGTGTCAGCCTATATTTAGCGTAAGGAGAAAAACGATGAGACCAATTAACCTCTATGAAAAAAGCAGGGAAGCCTTTCAGCGTGCGTCTCGGGTGATTCCTTCCGGTGTGTATGGCCATTTGGGACCGGCAGAAGGCTGCTTCATTCCAGTCGGCGCGTTTCCCTTGTTCAGCCAGCGTGCGAAGGGAAGTTGTTTTTGGGATGTGGATGGCAATCGTTTTATAGACTACATGTGCGCCTATGGCCCCAATGTGCTGGGCTATTGTGATGAGGAAGTGAATGAAGCGGCCAGGCGCCAAATGGAACGAGGAGATTGTACGACGTCTCCGTCCACCGTCATGATTGATTTTGCCGAATTACTGGTGAACACGGTACATTCGGCCGACTGGGCGTTTTTTGCTAAAAATGGCAACGATGTGACAACGGGAGCAATCATGGCGGCGCGCGCCTATACCCACCGCAAAAAAATTGTTTTTTTTAAAGGATATTACCACGGAGTGGCGCCGTGGTCGCAAAAAATAGATTATCCGGGCATCCTGGAAGAAGAGGTATGCAACAATTTGTATGTGGACTGGAACAACATCAACCAGCTGAACCAGGTGTTGGAAGAAAATCGGGGTAAGGTGGCAGCGCTTATTGCACAGCCCTATATGCACGGTAATTTTATGGACAATGAGCTTCCGGCTGACGGCTTTTGGACGGCTGTGCGAAAACTCTGTACCGACTATGGAATTGTGCTGATCGTGGATGACGTGCGGGCCGGCTTCCGTCTGGATCTGGCCGGCTCCGATCATTACTTTGGTTTTGAGGCGGATTTGATTTGTTTCTGCAAGGCTTTGGCCAACGGATACAATGTGTCGGCGCTGTGCGGAAAGGATTTTTTGAAGAATGCCATGAGCAGTCTTTCCTATACCGGGAGCTATTGGATGAGTGCCGTCCCGTTTGCCGCAGGGATTGCTACGCTGGAAAAGATGAAACGACTGGACGTTCCCTCCTTATTTCGCCGCATGGGAACTCAGTTAGGAGCCGGTCTGAAGACCGCTGCTGCAAAGTATGGCTTTGATTTGCGTGTTTCCGGAGAACCGGCGCTCTTCTATCTCCGGATTGCCGACGACAGCAGCTTGATGCTGCACCAGGAGTGGGTGGCCGAATGCGTAAAACGAGGCGTGTTTTTTACGAACCATCACAATCATTTTTTGAATGCGGCTTTGACCGAAGAGGAATTGCAGGAAACTCTTGCTGTGGCGGAAGAGGCGTTTTCCGTGGTGCGGGAGCGCCATCCCTTGTAAGAGAACTGTTTGGAAAGGAAGAGAATATCCATGAAAATTGCGATTGTAACAGGAGCATCCTCGGGGATGGGACAGGATTTTGTAAAGCAGATCGACGCTAAGGAATCCCTAGATGAGATTTGGGTTGTGGCCAGGCGTCGGGAAAGGCTGGAAGCGCTGGCCGGTCAGGTTTCGGCCAAACTGCGGATTTTTGCGCTGGATCTAACGGAGGAGTCCAGTTACGATGTCCTGCGGCAAACATTGGAAGAACAGAAGCCTTCCGTACGCTATCTGGTAAATGCCAGTGGGTTTGGCAAATTTGGGAGTTACGAGGAAATCCCTTTAGAAGATAGTCTTGGCATGATCGATTTGAACTGTAAGGCTATGGTGACGGTCACTTCACTGGTTCTGCCTTATATGATGGAGGGAGGAAATATTTTACAGGTGGATTCTCTCTCCGCATTTCAGCCCGTTCCATATATGGTAATTTATGCGGCCAGCAAAGCATTTGTCCTGAGCTATTCCCGCGGCTTGAACGCAGAGCTGGGGAAACGAGGCATTTGCGTTACTGCGGTATGCCCCGGTTGGGTACAGACTGAATTTTTTGACCGGGCAAAACAAGTCAACGATCAGGCAATCACCTATTATAATGTTATGTATCAATCGAAAGACGTAGTTCGGACTGCGCTGAAGCATGCGGAGCGGCGGAAATCGGTCTCCATCCATGGCTTTCCGGTTAAATTTCAGGTTTTTCTGGTCAAGCTTATGCCTCACCGTTTTGTGATGTGGGTATGGGGCCGCCAGCAAAAGTTGGATCTGAAGAAGAAGCGGATTTCCTGACAATTTTGTCGTGCTCTCTTTTCTCAAGCCGTGTTTTCTCACGGTTATGTTTTGGTACCCAAAAGGTTCCGCTCAATATGCCGTCAATACAGCGGACATTCAGCCAAATGCCATTTTTTTTCCTATACAGAACCATCCCCGTGTTCTTGGCGCGGCCCGGCTAAAAATTTTTTTAAATTGTCATAATACCTCTTGACAAATTATACTATGCGGTGCATAATATGATGCGAAAGGTGGTGTTGACATGTGGATGTACAACTGAAGCGCGGATATATCGAGATTTGTGTGCTTGCCGCTATGCTGCGGGAAGAAACGTACGGGTATAAGCTTATCAAAGATGTTTCTCCGTACATCGATATTTCCGAATCCACACTCTATCCTATATTGAAACGGCTGGAAGCGGCTGGCTATGTCAATGCTCGCACGAAAGAGTACAATAGCCGGCTGCGTAAGTACTATTCCATTACCCGCACCGGGAAATCGAAAATTGTTGAGTTCATGGCGGATTGGGAAGGTGTGCTGCGTATTTACAATTATATAAAGGAGGAATTGGAACATGACCAAAACGGAATATTTGAAGAGTCTGAATAAATCTTTGAAAAGGCTGACCAAACAGGAACGGGCCAGGACGGTATCCTATTATGGCGAGCTGATCGATGACCGCGTTGAGAATGGCATCAGCGAACAAGAAGCGGTGGCAGAGCTGGGCAGCACCGCGGAGATTGCGGAGCAGCTTCTCAACGATGCCGCAGAACAAGGCAATCTGAAACCACAGCGTCATCCGGTCAATACCGTTTTGCTCATTATCGGTTCTCCTATCTGGTTTTCTCTTCTGGTTGCCGCCGTTGTCATTTTGCTTGCCGTTTACGTAGTAGTATGGGCAGTTATTGTTTCCCTCGCTGCCGTCGAGCTGTCCCTTGCCCTGACAGGATTGGCCGGTGTGCTTGGCACGGTGATTTACATCGGCAGGAATGCTGCAGCCGCTCTCCTGTTATTTGGCTGCGGACTGATCTGTGCTTCTCTAGCGCTGTTCCTGTTCTATCCGCTTTTGAAATTGGTGAAGCAAATTCTCCGCGGTACGACGGTGCTTTGGAAAAAATTCTGGAATGCAGTAATCGGGAAGGTTGGTGTGAAAGCATGAAAAAAAGAGTAAAAGTTGTTCTGATTGTGGCTGCCGTGCTGTTTGCAGTGGGAGGAGTTTTATCTTTTGCCACGCTGGCAAGCATCGGGTTCGACTTCACCAAGCTTTCCACGGTAGGGGAGGCGGTTAAAGTGGAAAAAGCTTTGACGGTTACCGGAGAGGAAAACTTGGTGATCACGGTTGGCACCGACGATGTGCGGTTATCTGTTTCCCCGGACGATCAAGCTCATTTCCTTTACTATAATAAGGATTTTCAGGAATACCTGCTGGTTCAAGAAAATGGAGAAATTTCTCTTTCTCCTAAGAAAAATCAGCGGAAGTGGTACGAATATTTACAGATTGATTTCCATTTTGGAGAAGACATCGTGGACGTGCAGCTCCCGGCGAGCTTTCGCGGAACGATCCAAATAAATGCGTCTACCGGGAAGGTAGCAATCGAGAAGCTGCAGAATCTTTCCGAGCTGAATGTGACTGCGAGCACGGGATACGTCAATTGTGCGGAGGTATCCGCCGGCAATATCCGGATGAAGACGTCCACCGGGGATATGCGGCTAGAAGAACTGCGTTCCGGGAAAGATATTGACCTGATTTGCACTACCGGCCGGATCGTGCTGTCCGGGGCGGAAGCGGCGAATGACATTCAATGTAAAAATAGTACCGGCGGTCTCCAAATCAAGAACATCAAGTGTGTGTCAGCCGTACTGGAAGCGACCACCGGCAACATTCGATTCTGGGATGTGGATGCACAAAACATATCGCTTCATGCCAGTACCGGAGACATTACCGGATCCGTCGCCGGTACGGAGGGGGATTTTGCCGTAACCAGTTCCACCGGTACCGGTTCCAACAACCTTCCTGAAAAATGGGGGTCCGGAAGCCGGACGCTGACGGTGAAGACGTCAAGCGGGGACATTGATGTTTCGTTTTCTCACTAGTTTGGGAATACCGTGTAAAAAGAAATAAATTGTTTCCGATTCCCAGGAAAAATTGATTTTTCCTGGGAATCGTTTGGAGACAAAGAAAATCGTTTTTGCTTTGCAACCTTAAAAAATAGAAGAATGTTTTTTGAGCAAAGAACAACGAAGCAAAGTTCCCTTTGCTCCGATGTGTAAAGGTGAGACAAACAAGATCGTCCCAGCGCTTATGATGTGGCTCTTGAACCCCTGACCCCGCAAAAGCCGGTAGCGACAGGGAACTGTCGTGAGGGCGCCTGCAACCGAACAGGTGAGCCGAGCGTGACCTTTTGTGGAAGAGGAGGAACAGTGGAGTGGGTGACTGATTTTTTATGAAATAAAAAATCGGAACGAGCGTAACTCGTTCCGACGTGGTGCTGGTGACCGGGGTCGAACCGGTACGGTGTTGCCACCGCTGGATTTTGAGTCCAGTACGTCTGCCAATTCCATCACACCAGCATTTCTGACGCCTTCCAAGTATACAATGAAACCAATGACTTTGCAAGAGGTTTTTTCACTTTTTTTCATTTTTCCCGTTCCGCCTTCCCTTCTTGCTATTCTCTGGCAAAAGGGATATACTACAAAAGCAATGATAGTTCAAGTCAGTAAGGAGGATATAGGATGAGCGAAAGTTGCAATCATGACTGTGATTCCTGCAGTCAGAATTGTGAAAGTAAATCAGAAAGCTTTTTGGAAAAACCTCATGAGATGAGTGAGATCCGGAAGGTGATCGGTGTGGTAAGCGGAAAAGGCGGCGTCGGGAAATCGCTGGTGACCTCGCTTCTTTCTGTCAGCATGAGCCGGCGAGGTTATCGGACGGCCATTCTGGACGCTGATATTACCGGTCCATCCATCCCTAAAATGTTTGGATTGCACGAGAAAGCCACCGGTGACCAAATGGGGATCTATCCGGTCAGCAGCAAGCTGGGGACCCAAATTATGTCCATTAACCTGTTGCTGGAGAACGATGCGGACCCGGTTGTTTGGCGAGGCCCCATTTTAGCCGGAACCGTCAAGCAATTTTGGACCGATGTGATTTGGCATGACGTGGATTATCTGTTTGTAGACATGCCTCCCGGAACGGGAGACGTGCCGTTGACCGTATTCCAATCGATCCCGTTGGATGGCATTGTGATTGTCACTTCCCCGCAGGAGTTGGTCTCCCTGATTGTTTCCAAGGCGGTTGGCATGGCGAAAATGATGAATATTCCTATTTTGGGCTTAGTCGAGAATATGAGTTATGTGACTTGTCCGGATTGCGGCAGGAAGATCTCTCTCTTCGGTGAATCGCACATTGATGATATCGCCCAAAAATACGGGCTGCGCGTGTTGGCAAAAATGCCAATGGATCCCGATTTTGCAGCCCAGAGTGACCGAGGAACGATCGAACTGGCGGAGTGCGCCTGCTTAGACGAAGCGGCGGATGCCGTAGAACAGCTATGACAGCGGCGGAATACCGAGACAGCAAAGGATTGTTGGCAAATACGCTGTTTCAACAGGGTTATAACTGTGCTCAGGCGGTTTTTTGCGCGTTTGCGGAAGAACTTTCCCTGGATCGGGAGATGGCGGCAAAGCTGGCCTCCTCTTTTGGAGGAGGCATGGGTAGGCTGCGGGAGGTATGCGGCGCAGTATCCGGGATGTTCCTTTCGGCAGGTCTGCTTTGCGGTTACAGCGACCCCAAAGCGATGGATCAGAAAAAAGAACACTATCAAAGAATTCAGTCGTTGGCGGCGGCGTTCCGACAAAAAAACGGCAGCATTGTTTGCCGGGAATTGCTATCCGCGTCCTGCCCGCAGGATAGCGCAGACCGGACGCCGGACGCCTCTGTGCGGACAGAAGAGTATTATAAAAAGAGGCCCTGCGCGGAATTGGTGGCGGACGCAGCCAGAATTACCGCCGATTTGTTTTATCCGATTCTTATGAAACCGGTTGTCTGACAAACACAAATGGACGATGTTCAGACCCGAATAGGGAAGCGGTTCTTCTTTGCTTTCCTATTCGGGTACTGTCTCTTCTGGCTGCTATGTCGCAAAACCGTGATCGGCAAGAATCTCCAGCATGGTCACCGGCGTTACCTCATTTCGTGCCAGTAAGTCAATCAGACACCATATTTCCTGTAAATTTGCTGACAGTTCCAATCGGATAGCTTCCTCTGGGGCACTATCCTGTCTGATCAGTACAATGCTCACCCCATATTTCCGATCATTGGAATCGTTGGACAATTGGCGCCCGTTCGGCAGCGACGTAATCAGGTTATACTCCAGAATACCTTCGTCCGTGTTCCCGCCGGCGAGAAAAGCGCGTCTGGTTACTAAAGTTCGCGTATGCATAATCGGATCCCCCTTTCCGAGTCGTCATTGCATGTGGATGCTTGCTGATTTGTTTATGCAATAGTGGTATGATACAATAAACCGGTGACTTTTGTCATTATTTCCCGCTTAGGAAAAAAAGAAAAGAAGAAGAGACGCAATCGATATGAGAAAAATGCGGCGGTTATTTCCCTCCCCGCGTTTCTCGTGAGAGCCGAATGGAATGTTTGAAGGAGGAAGTGTATATTATGTTAATAGATACCCATGCGCACTATGACGACGAACGGTTTGATCCGGATAGAATGGAGGTGCTTCGGGCGTTACCGAACGCTGGTGTGGATTGTGTCATCAATGCGGCGCAGGATGTTACGTCAGCGCGGAAGGGTATTGCCTTGGCGGAACAGTTTCACTTTGTGTTCTGTACGGTTGGGATTCATCCTCATGAGGCGGATTCTTGTTCCGAGGAGGCCATGGAAGAATTGGCACGGCTGGCAGCGCATCCAAAGGTGGTGGGAATAGGCGAAACGGGACTGGATTATCACTATGATTTCTGTGCCCGGGATGTGCAGCAAAAAAACTTTACAGAGAATCTCCGGTTAGCCAGAGCGGCTGGAAAACCTGTGGTGATCCATGATAGAGAGGCCCACGGAGATACGCTGTCCTTGCTGCGGAAGGAGAAAGTCTGGGAAATAGGAGGGGTAGTTCATTGTTATTCCGGCAGCGGAGAGATGGCCAGGGAACTGGCGGATATGGGATTGTTCTTTTCTCTTGGCGGAGCCGTTACCTTCCGGAATGCCAAAAAGATTAGAGAAGCGTTGACTGTCATTCCGGACGACCGGTTGCTGCTGGAAACGGACTGTCCTTATATGACGCCGGAACCCCACCGCGGCAAGCGGAACGACTCCTCCTTTTTACCCTGTGTGGCAAGCCGTATTGCGGAGATCAAAGGGTACCGGTACGAGGAGATTTGCGAGCTGACAAGCAGCAATGCGAAACGACTTTTTGTGCAAATGGCACAAAAATGAGCGTAAAAAGATGAGATGAGGAAGATAAATTCGTAAACCTGCACAAAAAGAGAGGGAAAAGTTGACAGTGGAAAAGAGAGCATATTACAATGTGTTCGTGTTCCGGCACCGATTTTTAGAAAGGAGATGACGAATTGAAACAGATGCGTTTTACCAGATATCTGGCGCTTGTAAAATATCCGTTTTTGCTTGCCGGCGTTCTGGTCGCTTCTTTGGCGATTGCCGCGACGATTTATTTGTCGAACATCCGGACTGTGACAATTTATCATGACGGACAATTGCTGGAAGTGGTAACATCTTGTAATACTGTTGCGGAGGTGCTGCAGCAGGCAAACATTACCTTGCATGACGATGACTACATAAATTGCGACTTATCTGCCGCGCTGAATGACGTGGATAAAATTGAAATTGTTCGTCCTGTTACGCTTACCGTAAAACTGGAGGGCGAAGAAGTTATTCTGACTACGTTTTCCAAGACTGTTTCGGAGGCGCTCAGTGAAAATGGCATTGACTTAACCGCGCAGGATTTCCTGCAGGGGGCGGATCTGGATGATCCTTTGAAGGATGGTCTGGAAGTTCAGGTGGTGCGTGTTGACGCCAGCTATGAAACGGAAGAAGAGTCCGTCCCATTTACCACAGAGAGAGTTCCCTCTAATAAAATGTACAAAGGAGAAACCAAAGTGATCCGGGAAGGGGTCAACGGCCTGCGGGTTCGTACCTATAAGCTCACTTGGGAGAATGGCGTGCTGGTGTCCCGGGATCTGTTTTCCAATGAAATCGCTGTGGCACCGGTAAATCAGCAGGTGGCATATGGGACGTTGGATGTGTTTCAAACGTCTCGTGGAGAGGACGTTAAATTCTCCAAAATTTATTCGATGAAGGCGACTGCTTATACGGCGGACGAAAAATGGGGGCATGCTACCGCATCCGGAATACGGGCGCAGATTGGCGTCATTGCGGTAGATACCAAAGTCATTCCCATGGGAACAAAAGTTTATGTGGCTGGGGTTGGCAATACGCCGGATTATGGCTATGCGATTGCCGGCGACGTGGGTGGATTGATCAAAGGGAACAAAATTGACATCTATCTGAATGACGAAGCGTCCTGTTATAAATGGGGAGTCCGAAATGTGGAGGTTTACATTCTGGAGGATCAGTCCGTCGATATTTTTGCGCTGCGAGGTACCAATTGAATTTCAACACAAGAGAACGATTAGAACGGTTTGGAATCCGTCCCAATAAGAGCTTAGGTCAAAATTTCCTGAACGACATTGGTGTCGTTCAGGAAATTGTTTCTGTATCGGAAGCAGGACCGGAGGATCTGATTATCGAGGTTGGTCCGGGGCTTGGCGTGATGACGGGTCTTTTGGCCCAATCCGCCGGAAAAGTGATAGCGGTGGAGATCGATAAACGTCTTTGGGAGCCGCTGCAGTATTTGTGCCGGCAGTACGGTAATTTGACGGTGTTGTGTGCAGACATCCTGAAATTGAATATTCGGGAGGACATTCTGCGCCCTTATCTGTCTCCTTTCAAACGGGTTCGTGTGGTTTCCAACCTGCCTTATTACATTACCACACCCATCGTGATGAAGTTTTTGGAGGAGCGGCTTCCGGAATTGGAATCGCTGACGTTTCTGGTGCAAAAAGAGGTTGCGGAGCGCATGGTAGCCATGCCGGGCGGCAAAGAGTACGGAGCGCTTTCTGTGTCCATCGGTTATTTTTCGGAGGGTACGGTCTGTTTTTCCGTTCCGCCTCATGTTTTTACCCCTCAACCCAATGTGGACTCCAGCGTAGTAACGCTTCGCGTCCGAAAGGAACCGCCTTTTCCATTGGAGGATCGGGACTATTTCTTCCGTGTTGTTCGGGCATCTTTTGGACAGCGACGTAAAATGCTGGTAAACTCTCTGGCCAACGCGTCCTATTTGGGCGTTTCCAAAGAATTGGTCTATCAGGCGATCCGGACGTTGGGAAAACCGGATCAGATTCGCGGCGAAACGTTGACGCCGGCTGAGTTCGGCGCACTAGCCAACTATCTTTTTACGCATCGTTAGGACATTAACCGGTACGGAAGTTTTTTGAAAAGACGTTTTTTCTCTTATTCTTGTACCGATTTATCACTTGTCACACCGGGTTGCTCCGCTATAATAAAAATAGCATGACCAAGAAGGAAAGGTGTGAATGGAATGAATAGAAGAAAGAAAAAGCGTTTTTGGTTTATTTTGTCGTTGGCGGTTTCTTTGGCGCTGCCGGTTGGATGCGGCAGAGAGAATCCTCCTTTGGACAAAGGCAGGGAATCCTCTTCCCCTCAGGATTCTTTCCCAACGGCGGCACAGGCTACGCCTCTGCCCGAGGCAAATTACGAACAGTGGAACGGCAAACGGCTGGTTTGCTTGGGCGACAGCATCACTGCAATGAATGGATACCAGATCTTTGTAAGAGGTATCCTAAAATTAAGCAATATCCGTAGTGACGCCATTTCCGGTACTACCATTGCCACCAAAGATGCCAATTCCTTCTGCCAGCGTTTCCTGAATTTCAAAGATCTGAACAAGGCGAATGGCGTTTTTGTATTTGGCGGCACCAATGATTATCACATTGGCGTTCCTTTGGGGACGATTCAGGACGAACCGGGTCCGGATACGTTTTACGGTGCGCTGAAAATGATCTGCGAGGGATTCCGGGAGAATTATCCTGACCTTCCCGTTGCGTTTGCCACGCCGCTCCAGCGAACCGAGCTGCCTGCCCAGTGGAACGATGGCGTAAATGGCGCAGGGTGCACTCTGGCGGATTACTGTCAGGCCATTCGGGATGTATGTGCCCTGTACCAATATCATGTGATCGATTTGTACAATACAAGCGGTATTACCGTGGAGAACCAAGCGGACTATCTGATGGACCGGCTGCATCCCAATCAGGCAGGGTTTGAGCTGATTGCACCGGTGATTGCTGAGGGAATCCCGTCTTTGACAGTTATGAAGAGAGAAACTGCCATAAAACCCTTGTATAAAGGCGTTTTATGGCAGTAGAAGAGTTCGGATTTTTGCGTACCTTTTTCTACTTTTTTGTTTCTTGAAAAATTTTTTTCATTTGTTTGCGGCTGACAATCTGATAATCCGTATGGAAGCCGAAGGCTTCATGGAGCGCATCGGTTAATTCCGTCCTTGTATATGTGGGGATATATCCTTCCTCTGAAACGAAGAGAAAATTCATGCCGCGCAGGGTATTCAGAATATCTTCACTTGTATATCGGTACTTTAGCCTTTTTTCCAGATATCGGAACAGTATCAAGGATAAAAAACAAGTCATAAAGTGCGCTTTGATCCTTGTTTCGGTACGGACATAGGCCGGTCTTGAGCGGAAGTCTGTTTTCATGATCCGGAAGCATTCTTCTATCTCCCAGCGGTTCTGGTTGATCTTTGTGATTCTGGATGCTTCGTCGTCCAAATTGGTACAAACGGCATAGAACCCGTCATATGCGGACTCTTCCTGGATAACCTTTTGATTGAGTTCCCAGATTTCTTTCTCCGCAACCTCCCCGTCTGCTGTTACTCCGGTTCTCTTGATAAAACGCTTGCAGTCATTTGGGTTGTGTTTTTTTAGGGCTGCCGTATTTCCATCCAACATTTTTTCTGCCCGTTGGATCTGTCTTTCCCGTATTTTCTGCTGGTAGGCTTTTCTTTTCAGAGAAAATGTAACAATCAGCTTCTGTTCCAGTCCGTCCTCTTTGATCCATCGTTCTTTGTAAAAGATGGACTGTTCCTGTTTTTCTCTCAATTTATCATCTTCCTGAAGTTCTTGGAGGTTAAAGGTTACCGGTTGGCCTGTTTTGTCTGCAGCAAAGCCTTCCAGTTTCCAGCCGTTCGGGTCCAAACACCATGCTTTCAAATGACTTTTTAACTTTTTAATGGATTGGGTGGTAATGAAGGCTCTATCTTTTTGGTTATTAAATCTCCGGTTGCTTGCCGAAGAGAGTCCTGCGTCCGTACAGACGATGAATTTTGCGTGCTGAAAGTCTTGTATAATCTGCTGTTCTAACGGGATGAGAGTCTGCTGTTCGCTTTTGTTTCCGGGGCAGATAGAAAATGCAAGAGGAATTCCCTCACCGTCCATAAACAGTCCCATTTCTACGATGGGATTGGGACGGTGTTCTTTAGAAGAGCCATATTGTTTCAGTCCCTCTTCCTGCTCAATCTCGAAGAAAAAGTTTGTGCAGTCATAAAACAGGACCCGGTCGTTTCTTTTTGAGATAGCTTTACTGTTTTGATACAGTTGAGATTGGATATAACCATCCTCTTGGCAGATAACATCGAGGGCGCGGTAAACATGCTGAAGTTCAAAATCGGGAGGTTCCGGAAACTTTACGGATTCTTCAAAGGTGTTGAGTTTAGAAGAAGGAAAAAGGATTCTCCCATAAAGAAGCCTGGAAAGGATACAGTCGAGGTTGTATGTAAATCTGTGTCTGGCAGTAATATTGGAACAGATCCTGTGGAGTCCCAGTTCGTGATAGAGCTGCTGCAGGAAAAGATAACCGCCATAGAAAAGACGCTGTTCATCTGAGCGGATTCGTTCTGATTGTTGGAATTTGAGAACGACTTCGCGCTGCTGTTCTTTTTCTTTCTGGTTAAGCGTTTCGATATATTGCCTTGCCCATTCGTAGGGGTCGGCTCCTCCCAGTTTTTCGCGGAGCTGCTTTTCGGTTCCCAGTTTTTCTACTGTAACAGTACGTTCTTTTTTTCCCTCATAGACGGTTTTGGTAACATAAAAGGATGCAGAATTTTTCGAACGTGATATCTTCAGGCGCATAAAAAAACCTCCAATCCTTCTTATTATAACACATCACGCGGAATCACGCAATACAAAAAACGAATATTTGACAAAAAAATATTGATTTTATAGGTTTTGTAACTCCTTTTCCTTTCTCTAACTGTCAAACTCCCG
>PPYF01370446.1_pt1 | contig 25296 bp, 33 predicted proteins | sample 1559871 | NCBI WGS metagenome assembly PPYF01 (sample SAMN08240021, study PRJNA423297) | Human gut metagenome, whole genome shotgun sequencing project. | reverse complement strand
ATGAGCGCCTTTATCTGGATAAAAAATCGCGCCACATCGTCGAATAACCGTTACTTACTGGAGCAGAAAATGATCACGCCGGTTTCACCAAACGTTCACCAGCAGCTGCTTGCGCTGCTCGATCAACAGCAGGCGCGCTATCGCGTCATGACCCATGAGGCGGTCGGTAAATGTGAAGCCGTTTCAGAAATCCGCGGAACCGCGCTAGGTCAGGGAGCCAAGGCGTTGGTATGTAAAGTGAAAGGTAATGGGGTCAATCAGCACGTGCTGGCGATTCTGGCCGCTGACCAACAGGCCGATCTGAGCCGGCTGGCGCAGCATATTGGCGGTCTTAAGGCGTCTTTGGCGAGCCCGGCGGAGGTCGATGCCCTCACCGCCTGCGTATTTGGCGCTATTCCTCCCTTTAGCTTCCACAGTGCGCTGCGTCTGGTGGCCGACCCGCTGCTGTTCGACCGCTTTGATGAGATAGCCTTCAACGCCGGAAGCCTGGAAAAATCCGTGATACTCAACACGCAAGACTATCTGCGCATCGCCCAACCAGAACTGGTCGATTTTCGTCGTCAGGCCTAACCCCGGCAAAAAACCGCAGTGCGCATTTATTTGTCGAAATGAGGTCGGCAAAAAATATGGCTGGCACTGCGAGGCCGCCATGGTGATGAAGAGGAATTTGCTGTTTATTCGCCAGCCTCGACCATTAATCCCACGGCCAGGCCAATAATCAGGCAAATGCCTGAAATCCTCTGCAAAAATTAAAAAACGCCTGCTTACTGGCGCGCACTTGCGTACAGTAAAGGAGATTACGCCAGCCTGCATCCAACCGGAACTACCGCGCTGAACGACGGGCCCCCAAAATGCGTAACGCAGTCACTTTTTATTTTGCAAGGATCACCTCTGTATGCTCGATACCACCCTGATTATCCTGCTGGGCCTGGCGGCGCTCGGATTTGTCAGCCATAACACCACCGTCGCCGTCTCGATCCTGGTTTTGATTATTATCCGCGTCACCCCGCTAAGCGTCTTTTTCCCGTGGGTAGAAAAACAGGGGCTGAGCATCGGCATCATCATTCTGACCATTAGCGTGATGGCTCCAATTGCCAGCGGCGCCCTGCCGGCTAGCACCTTGCTGCACTCATTCGCTAACTGGAAGTCGCTGGTGGCTATCGCCGTAGGCGTGTTTGTCTCATGGTTAGGCGGCCGCGGTGTGACGCTAATGGGCAGCCAGCCGCATCTGGTGGCCGGCCTGCTGATCGGTACGGTGCTGGGCGTCGCGCTATTTCGCGGCGTGCCGGTGGGGCCGCTGATCGCCGCAGGCCTGGTGTCGCTGCTTATTGGGAAGTCGTAGTGAGTTCGGCCAGATAACGCCCTGGCGTTTGTCCCAGCCCTTTACGGAACATGGTGATAAACGCGGTCGTCGAATCATATCCCAAAGACAGCGCCACCTGCTGGACGTTAAGCCCGCGCACCAACATTTGCAGAGCGAGGATCAGCTGTAGCTGATGCCGCCAGCGACGAAAATTCAGCCCGGTCTCTTTCACCACCAGCCGGGCGAGATTGCGCTCGCTCATTGCGAACCGGCTGGCCCACTGGCTCAACGTTTGCCACTGCGCGGGCTCAGCTTCCATCATCTCCACCATCAGCCGTATTTTGGGATGCGTCGATACCGGCAGCTGTAGCTGCTGTTCCGGCTGCTGCGGCAATTCATCAAACAGGACCTGGATCAGACGCTGCGTTTCTGGCATCAGCCGGGCGTTTTCATCGCGCTGGGCCAGAGTCAGGATCAGTTCACGAACCAGAGGCGAGATTTTTAACGTGCAGCAATGCGCCGGCATTTTTGCCGCCCCCGGCTCGATAAACAAAAAGCACAGTTCTGCCTGCGGCGTCGCACGGTTGCTGTGCGGCACTTCGCCGGGAACCCATACCGCAAACTGCGGCGGCACCATCCACAGCGCATTCTCCACCTCACAGGTGATAGCCCCATGCAGCGCCAGAATCAACTGCCCCTTGCGATGCTGGTGCAAAGGGATGTACTGCTCACCCTCGACAACCTGGATACCAAAGGCCACGGCGGCATCCTGATGGCTATCCGGATGGTAGCCGTCTAAACTGAGTCCCAGCATGATTTTGTCCGAATTTAGCGATTATCTGTCATTTTAGCTTGATTTAAACAAAGACCAAAACGGGTATTGTAGTCGTCCCATTATTTTGTTGAGAAGACTATGTCTCGCACACTTCCTTCTTCCAGCCAACGCTGGTTACTGATTGTTGGTATTTTACTGATTGCCTCGACGCTCCGCGTCACCTTTACCGGTGCCGCTCCGCTGCTGGATGCCATCCGCGCCGATTACGGCTTAACCACAGCGCAGACCGGACTGCTCACCACCCTGCCGCTGCTGGCATTTGGTCTGGTTTCGCCGCTGGCGGCCGGTATTGCCCGCCGCCTGGGAATGGAACGCAGCCTGTTTATCGCCATGTTGCTGATTTGCGCCGGCATCGCGATTCGTTCCCTTCCCTCGGTTTTGCTGATGTTTGTCGGTACCGCAGTGATTGGTTGCGGGATTGCATTGGGTAACGTGCTGCTGCCGGGCCTGATTAAACGCGATTTCTCAAGCCATGTGGCAAAATTCACCGGGGCGTATTCGGTCACCATGGGTGCCGCGGCGGCGCTCGGCTCGGCGCTGGTCGTCCCGATCGCCATCAGCGGCTACGGCTGGCGCGGTGCGCTGCTGGCGCTAATGGCATTTCCGCTGCTGGCGCTGCTGTTCTGGCTGCCGCAGTGGCGGGCAAAACAAAGCACGACGATCTCCGGTAGCGGCGCTGCGCATAATCGCGGAATTTGGCGTTCCGCGCTGGCCTGGCAGGTAACGCTGTTCCTCGGGCTCAACTCGCTGGTCTACTACGTGATTATCGGCTGGCTGCCGGCCATTTTGATTAGCCAGGGCTATAGCGAAGCACAGGCTGGCTCTCTACACGGCCTGCTGCAGCTGGCGACGGCCGCACCAGGCATTGCCATTCCGCTGATTCTGCATCGCTTAAAAGATCAGCGCGGCATTGCCATTCTCGCCGCCCTGATGTGCGCCGTGAGCGTGCTCGGTTTCATTCTTCTGCCCGCCCAGGCAGTCGTCTGGACGCTGATTTACGGCTTTGGTTCCGGCGCCACGATGATCCTCGGGCTGACCTTTATCGGGCTACGCGCGTGTTCCGCGCACCAGGCCGCCGCGCTCTCCGGTATGGCGCAAACGGTCGGTTATTTGCTGGCGGCATGTGGGCCACCGCTGATGGGGAAAATTCATGATGCCAGCGGCTCGTGGCATATTTCGCTGATTTGCGTGGCGGTGATGTCGCTGGTGATGGCGGTATTTGGTGGATTAGCCGGACGCGACCGGGAGATTAACGCCGGGTAATATCAGTCGACAATAGACCAGAAGGCGTAATACGACGCCTTCTGGTGAGTCATGGCTTATTGCGCAGCGGCATGCAGGAACGCCTGCACCAACGGCGCCGGACGCCCGGCCAGCGCATTGCGTTCATGTTGGAACAGGGTCGCCACGAAGAACGGATGCGTAATCAGCTCAACCGCGCGGATGTCACCGTTCTCATCCCACCCGGTCACCCGCAGCGGCTGCGTTTCCAATTCACTGGCAAACTCAGCCGAGACACCGTAGCTGCAGTGATACCCCTCTTCAATGCTGTCGCGGCCGTAGGCGCGGGCTATCAGCGTATTGGCGCGCAGTTCAATGATGTCACTTTTTTCAACCAGCGAGCAGGCTAGCGGCGCAATCACCATGCGTCCTTCCCGGTCGGTCTCCGCGTGCGCGGCATCGTCCCAGCCCATCACATTACGCGCATATTCGATGATCGCGTGCTGAAAACCGCCGCAGGTACCGAGGAATGGCAGACTGTTTTCGCGGGCATAGCGCACCGCCGTCAGCGCCCCATCCATATTCTTATACGGGCTCGCCGGTACCAACCAGATAGCCTGATAGTCGGCCAAATCTTCCGCACTCTTGATGGCATCGGTTGCCAGCCAATCATAGGTCACAGGCAGGTCCAGCACAGCAGCAGCGTCATCAATTGCCAACGGGATCGCCTGATGCGCAATGACATCGGCGTTATAGTCGCCAACCAGGGCGATACGAAGAGGGGGGGTTACAGCAGCGTTTTCCATGGGAGTCCTTATGTGCAGGCATTAACGAACGGCATAAGGAGCCTCAGACTAGCGATCTCCGCAGGAGATAGCAACACCCAGATAGCGAACCCCGCCATTCTTTGTGGTATGGTCAAAAAAGGATAAAGGGAGGAAGGATATGATCCAGTGTAAACGCGTTTATGAAGACGCAGCACCCGATGATGGCTACCGCGTTCTGGTCGATAGACTGTGGCCACGCGGGATCAAAAAGGAGGACCTTGTCTACGATGAGTGGTGCAAGGATTTGACGCCCTCGGCCGAGCTGCGCAAAGCCTACCACGGTGAAGTCATCGATTTTCCGACATTCTGCCAGCACTACCGTGAGGAGCTTTCGCACCATCGCGACGAGGGCAAGCGGCTGGCGGAGATTGCCAGCCATCAGGGATTGACGCTGATTTATGCCACCACCAATACCGTGCAAAACCACGCCCGGGTTCTGGCTGACTGGCTTAAAAATTTATAACCCTAGCGCGACGCTTTACAGCGTCGCGTTATCCCACCAGCGCAGCGCGTTCTTCAGCGGGCAGCGCGTCAGGCGTCAGCGGCATCAGATACTCTGCACGCACAAAGGCAAAACCGTGCTGCCCTTCACCGGTGCTGACATCACCGGTCACTAACCACAACGCACGAGGCGCATCGGCAGCCAGCTCCGTCATGACACCATTGACCGGGTTCAGACAGCGTTCACCAGGGTTAATCAACGCAAACAGCTCAACGCTCTTACCAATATTGGCGCGACCTGCGGCGGTACGGGCACCGATAATAATGGCGGTGGTACCCGGTTTTAGCGAAAACATACGACTCTCGTTACTCAGATTTATCCTGGGATGCATTTTACTGGAAGCATCCCCGGCTGTCATTTTTTCTGCGGATGATCGCGACGCCACAGCGCCCATTCTTCGATCGTTTCGCCATTTGGCAATTTGCACAGGCTGAACTGACCTTCGGCATTAACCTGCGGAATACTCTCTCCGCCCTTCTGCTGACAGTAGACCGCAGCAGGATTCGCCATACCCACCTGCGGCGGCTTCGGCGCATCCTGAACGGACTGTTTCGCGCAACCGACCAGAAGCAGAGGCAACAATAAACCCATACGATACGACATAATCATTCCTTATTTTCCGCCGGAGTTTAGCTTTAAACTCCATAATTTCTTCATTTTAGCTACACTTTTGCGACGTAAAGTGTGACTCGTTCTCAACTGACCAGAGAACAGAACATTCCATAATCAATGAGTTATTTTTGCCCCATCGCCCCCGATGGGGCTTTTTTTTGCCGGTAACAAACCGCTGATATTCTCCAATAGACACCTTTTAGTGACAGGGTGCTTACCTTCTCGATACATAATGTATAAAATTTAGGTCATCTGATCTCGTTTGGGATCATACACTATCAATTACACCTTCGTCGGGGACCATCGTTTTCATGTCAGACATTATTCTTGCCCGAGTATCACAAACACTTGCTACGGAACAGTCGTTAGAAAGTCTCGTTCGCCAACTGCTTGAAATGCTCGAGTTAGTGACCAACATGGAATCCACCTATCTGACGAAAATTGATACTCAGGCTCAGCTGCAGCACATTGTCTATTCCCGCAATAGCGGTGAGATGAACATCCCGGAGAATTTATCCGTGCCGTGGGGCGACACGCTGTGTAAACGCGCGATGGATGATAACTGTTTTTATAGCGATCACGTCGCGGAACAGTGGAGCGACTGCGATGCCGCCAAAGCGCTGGGGATTACGACGTTTCTGAGTACGCCTATCCATCTGACCGATGGCTCGCTGTATGGAACATTGTGCGCCACCAGCACCGCGCAGAAACCGTTGAGCTTCAACAGCGAACATGTACTCCAGCTCTTTGCGAGCATTATCGCCCGCTATATCGAGAAAGAATCGCTGGTATCGCAGCTTCAGGAGGCTAATGCGGCCCTGATTTACCACTCCTATACCGATGCGCTGACCGGTTTGCCCAACCGCCGGGCGATCTTCGATAACCTTGAGATGCTCTTCTCACTGGCACGGCATCTGAATCACGCCGTGCTGTTGGCGTTTATCGATCTCGATAACTTCAAAAAGATCAACGACCTCTACGGGCACCAGGCCGGCGACGCCTTTTTGCAGCAGGTTGGGCAACGTCTGAAGCTTGGCATATCTGCCGACGATCAGCTTGGCAGACTGGGCGGCGATGAATTTATGGTCGCCACGCTGTCGCGAACGGCCGTACAGCTTGAGCAGTTTACCGAGACGCTGCGCCACCTGCTGATCGGCGATTATTTGCTCGGTGATACGTTGATTCACTACCCTGGGGCCAGTATCGGTACCGTCATTATCGATCCCAATAAAATGAATCCGGATAGCGCCCTACGTGCCGCGGATAGCGCGATGTATCAGGACAAAAAATTTCGCCATCGCACGGAAATTAGCGCCCAGCGGTTGGGCTAATTACAGTATCATACGGGCTATACAGGAATAAAAATCAGGATGTCACAATGAGACTGGGTATCGCTTTCCCCATTGTTATCTTTTTTATCGCCGTGATCTTTTTGGGCTGGTTCTTTATCGGCGGCTATGCGCTTCCGGGAGGAGCACAATGAGAAAAACTACGATTATTATGCTGATCATCGCCATCATCACCGTCGTTGGCGTTGAGTTCGGTTGGTGGTAAGTCAAAGATAAGCCGTCATCGCGTCGGCTTATCTTTTCTCCCCGCGATTGTTCTTCATCTGATACATCTGCGCATCGGCCTGTTGAATGGCGTTGTCCAGCGAGTCAAGGCACGGTGCGACGCCCCAGGAGACCGACAACGGCACCGGCTGTTCTTCTGGACTAAACGGGAAGACCGCAATTTTGGCGGCAATACGTTCAGCGATGATATGCGCATGGGCAATATCCGTTCGGCTTAGCAGAACGATAAACTCATCGCCGCCGCTGCGAATCACCCAATCGCCGTTCGCACGCACATCGCCAAGCATACATTGTGCAATGGCCTGTAAAGCGCGATCGCCTGCCTGATGGCCGTAGCTGTCGTTAATCTGCTTGAATTTATTGCAGTCAAAAAGAATCACCGTCGTAAATGGCAGCGAACGCTGCTGGATCAAAGCAAAAATATTGCGCGTAAAACAGCCGGTTAACGGATCGCGATAGAAGCGCAGATCGGCATGATTCAGATGATAACGAATCAAAAAGAACAGCAGAATTAGCAGCGCGGGGGCCATAGCCAGAATCGCCAGCGCATTTCCATCATTGAGGATAAATAACCACACCGGCAGCGCATAGGTTATCTCATAGCGTGAAGAAATCTCATGAATATGGTGGCGATCCAACCAGCGACAATTATTGACAATGCACATCACTTCGCCAGTTTGCCGACTCTGTAAACCAAGAATCAGCGCGCGGGGTACCTGATGATTAAACGCATTCTGGAGCATCCGCAGCAGTTCCGAACGCGAAAGATCGTAGGCCAGATAGCCGATAATATGGTTGCTCGGGTCGCCTTCTGACAGGTCATAAATATAGCTGACTACGCTGTAGGCCTTATCGCCGGTGATTTTATCTTCGTAGAAATTTGTCACGCTGAGCGATTTTTTACGCATGCTTTTTTGCAGCACCCGATCATAAAACATTTCCGGCTCGGCGAAGAACGCTCGGGGATTATTCGCCATTTGCGACGAGCTAAAAGTGAATGGAACTGAATCGGCAGCGTTAAACCAGTAGAACCAGTTGCCATTGCTATCGATGATATAACGGTGGGTATCATGCTGTTCGGGATTTAACGCCCGTACTTTGTCTCGAATATATTCCGCCGCCACGTATAGACAGCGCGCACTTCGATCCGGCTTCTTTGCGACTAATGCGCCATGCTGGTTATCCAGCTCGCCTGGGTTGGCGTTAATTCCCCAATCATCACCGCGGGGATGAAAAACATCGGCTTCCCCGCAGAGGAAGTGACGGCTAACCTGTTGATAGCGTACCCCTGCCGCCTCAGCCATCAGCTCATTGTCGGTGAACATGGTCATCATCTGGTTTTGCAGTTCGTGGATGCTCTCATTCACCTGCGATAATGCGCGCTGGTAAAGGAAAAAGAGAGCGAGGCAAATCAGCAGACAGGTCACGACCGCCGATGCCAACAGCGACTGTTTTTTGCGCAGACTATCCTGAATAATTCTCACCGCCACTCCGTCCTGATGGACCCATTCCTTTAAACGCCGCACTCGCCGTTAGTTCGCGTCACGGTCGTTTTCATTACGTATCGTGATCATTATGGACGATAATTTTCGCTGGCAGGAATTTGATCGTGTCAGGTCTTTACGGGAATGGCAATAGGATTTGCGGAAGGCGAGCAGGACGCTCGCCGGAAAAAAATTATTGCTTGTTATCAGAGCCTAAAAGCAAGAAAGCAAGCGGGATAGAGAAGAGAACGGTAAAGATCGTGCTGTAGACCATGACCATTGCCCCTTGCAGCACAAACATGCTCGTCGTCCACTCCGAATAGGGCAGATTATATTCGCTGACCACACCGCCAAACGTCGCGCGACCGACCACCACCACGGCAATAGCGAAAATGACCATCGCACACAGCACGAATCTTTTACCCTTCGGCGTGCGCAGTTTTTCCAGAATCATTGCATCCTCCCGACGCGAAACTCACGATATTTTGCTGTATTTGTAACACTAATGAAGCATAAATTGAATGTTTTTTGTTGCCTGATGTTCACAAATATCACGCAAAACAGATCAAGTATTTAACCCACCCTATAAGATGCATATAAAATGCATTTTCTGATAAACAGCCTACGAAAATTATGGTTTAATACTTTCAACGTATAGGGGGAAAACATGCTACGCATTCCGCAAAGTTGTATTCATACCCGTTCCACACCGTTCTGGAACAAAGACACCGCACCTGCCGGCATTTTTCAGCGCCATCTGGATAAAGGCACGCGTCAGGGTGTTTATCCACGGCTCTCCGTGCATCAAGGCGCCATTCGCTACCTTGGTTTTGCCTCTGAGACATCGCCCGAGCCGGAAAGCGAACTGATTATCGAAGCCGGCCATTTCGGCGTATTTCCGCCAGAAAAATGGCATTACATCGAAACCATGACCGACGATACCGTATTTAACATCGACTTCTTTGTCGAAGCTGATGTGCTGAAATCGCTATAGACCTTAGGGTCATGCTGTAAGGAGCCATCTATGTTACGTATTCCTGAAAATTTTGTTCATTCACGTTCGACTCCGTTCTGGAATCAAGATACTGCGCCGAAAGCCCTCTTCACCCATCACAACACCAAAGCCCATGTCTATGGTCGCCTCTCCGTGATGCAGGGTGCCGTGCGCTATTTTGGTTTTCCTGACAGCGATGCCACTGAGCCCGATGTCGAGGTGGTGATTGAGGCCGGCTCTTTTGGTATCTCACCGCCGCAAAAATGGCACCGCATCGAACTGTTGACCGACGATACTTATTTCAATATCGATTTCTTCGCCGATCCCGATGCCACCCTTGAGGGAAAAGGTCTGGGCAAAGTCGTTAACTCGCATAAGGGGTAAGAAGATGGGTAAGGCAACCTACACGGTGACCGTCACCAACAATAGCAACGGCATTTCTGTTGATTATGAAACCGAGACACCGATGGAACTGCTGGTCCCAGATGTTGCGGCGGATGTGGTCAAAGACCTGATCAATACCGTTCGTGCTTACGATACTGAAAACGAACATGACGTTTGCGGTTGGTAGTGCAACGTTGTAAAAAATAAACGGGAACCCTGGGTTCCCGTTTTTATTGGTACTTCAAATCATTACCCGCATCGCTCATACCAAAATCCGATCCTAATTATTCACATTAATACTTTTGCAGGAGCGTTCTCCCCGCCCTCTTTTGCCAGGTTTATCAGAAAACCGACGGAGGATAAGGTCATGGCCTGGCGTCCATTTCTGTATGTCATTATCAATAACGCGCCTCTGCGCACTGCGCGGCGGGCAAAACTGATGTTGGTCGGTAAGGTATGAGAGCCTTTATGACAATGAGGGCGATGGAATGGTGAAACGATTAGGTTTACGCCTCGGCTTCATACTCGCGATATGCGGTTGCGCAAATCAGTAGGAACAGGCCAGCAGCGTGAAGATTGTCGCCGCGGCTGACGCGTCATTAAGTCAGTGCCAACGCCTACAGGATGTTAATTCACAAAGGAATGCATAGGCCTTTAGTATGGGCTACTTCTCTGCGCATAAACAGGTCGTGTACAACCTACAGGGACAAGAAAAAAACGGGGGCCGACGCATTGGTGGTCACTAGCCAAAGTTACATTCCCTTGAGTGGGATCGCCAAAGCGAGTGGCACAGCCTATCGCGGCGCAAAATGAACAAAAAAACCGCCCTACCGCACCCTTCCAAACGATGGAACGATGGAACGATGTCTAGCAGGCGGTTTTTCGCGGGCAGGTGATTTACTCGAAGAAGACTTCAGGGTTGTCAGCTAACGAGACAAATTGTTTCGTGCCTTTCTCCAGCGCGCGGATAGCGCCGCTTTCGATATCGTATACCCAACCGTGCAGGCGAATGGCACCATCGCGCAGGCCTACAGCGACCGACGGGTGAGTTTTAATATTATTGAGCTGCGCAATGACGTTTTCTTCCACCATCGCGTTCACTTTGTCAGTTTCATTGTCATACGTTTTCTTCTCGACAACGGCTTTTGCCGCATCGGAATAACGTAACCAGTGAGAAACGGCCGGCATTGGTTCCAGACACTGGCAGGTAGCGATAGCTTTCATCGCGCCGCAGTTGGAGTGCCCACAAATCACAATATCCGTCACGCCTAATGCGACCACGGCGTACTCAATCGTCGCCGAGACCCCACCGGGTTCAGGACCAAAGGACGGCACAATATTGCCCGCGTTGCGGATAACAAACAGCTGTCCTGGCTCTTGTTGAGTGACCAGCTCAGGCACCAAACGACTGTCTGAACAGGAGATGAAAAGTGCTTTTGGATTCTGGCTGGAAGCCAGGCTGCGGAAGAGTTCCTTACGTTTAGGAAAAACTTCTTTCTGAAAGTTGAGGAACCCTTCAATGATATGTTGCATAGCAGTATCTCTTTCTCGTTTTTACGCAGGTCATGATGGAAATCACGTTTTTAGTGTACCACCGAAGCGCAAAAGGGAAACAGTTCAATCTCAGTAACGCATTTGTTACCTATCAGACACATTTACAGTTATGCCCAGCCGCCCCGGTAATGACTCAGGGCGCTTACCCACCAAAACCGCTCATAGGCGAATGCCGGTCCATCATTTCAACCGTGATATACGGCTGGTGTCCGCGGGTCAGCGCAATACGAACTTCCGTTTTCGCTGTCGGATAACTGGCATTACAAAGGGAGCGCGGTTGCCCCGCCCTTTTCACCGATTCACCACTGCCACTGCCACTGTTTAAAATAGCGCGTGAACGGGCTGTTGTGTTTCATTGATCAACCTGAGCCTGTAGGCAGCATGCTCATCAGACATCAAAACCTCGGCGCTACGCCAAAATTCGGCGACTTGATATTAGCAGCCCAAACTTTGATATCGTTCTGCAGCAATAACGTGAAATCAGACTTCAGATGATTCACCATGTCATTGACCTGGTCGGCATTGTTTACTGCGAAATGTTCAATCCGGTTCTTCCCTAACGGCACGCAGCTGTATTTAGCGGGAATATCTTTACCATTGACATTCAATTTGTTGGGTTCGCCAACACATGGTCCCTGAGATACGTAGGAAACCACCAGGTTGGCGCCCATTCGCCCCGGCTGCGAAATGCTGAGCATCACGGGAAAACCGTCCGAAGTCTGAGTCATGTCATAAAGGATGCCATCCTTTGTATACCAGGTATTGTATTCCCTTTCCTGAAGTGCTGAATGTGCAATAGATGAAATAAAAAGCAGCGCAATGATTGTAATAGCATGAAGTTTCATAAAACATTGCCTTTAATGGTTATCATATTCATTATTCAGATCACGATAAAAACGACAACAAATTAAAAGTACTCCTACTATTTTTAGCTGTAAAAAACCGGTGGTTATCCCTGCTCAGTGCACTGCGCTCAAGATGTTTATCAATAAACCGCGAAAAAGTCAGCCCGACCATCCCGGTTTAGCGTCTGCTGCGGTCAACTGTGCCATTATAGCCAGGAGAATGATAAGGAGATGCTTGCGATCCTCGTTCTTCAGCGCTTCCGCCGCTCATTGATATGCGCACATCATCCCCTCTGAGCTTTACTTGTGACAACAGCAGCAGCTGCCATACAGCGGTGATCGGCAGGGTTAGGCGTCGCAGGCGCCTCCAATAGACAATCGGTAATCTACGCTACGCATTGCTCAACAAATAGACAAATGAAATAATTTCAATACGTGATTACTGATTATTGAATGTTCCCGTGATAGCATAACCACACTAACTGCATTGTTATTATTGAGACCTTTAGGATGAAGCGCTACACCACAAACAAAACGATATGCTGTTTGTTTTTCGTTTTATTGATTCCTTTCTTCATAGTTAGCACTTATACCTATTTTTATATTGACCTAAGCAGTCAAAAAGAATTCAAAAACACAATGTCTCGCTTCACTGCTAATGCGTCGAAAGCCAATATTGAAACCCCGCTCAATGAAATAAAAATGATATTCAGAAGTTTATCATCAAATATAGACGAGAATGATATTGAAAGATATTTAGATAATCGTCCAACCGATCTCAACACCGTGATAGCGGCGATTACTGATTCAACCGTGTTTTTCAATAACGTGATGATATCCAATGCCACAGACAAATACAGAATCTACCCAAACGTTGAGCTCACACGGTTTGCTCCGCGCTCAAGACCCTGGTATCCACTAACGGCCGCAAAAGATTTCATCAGCTATTCCGACCCTTACATCTCGGCGATTAGCGACGTAAATGGCACAACCAAATCGAAGAAAAAATCCATCACGGTCAGTATGAATCTCTTTGATAAATCTTCTGATTTTATCGGGAATATTGCTTTTGATTTAGACTTAAAGTCAATCAGTTCAACCATCAACAATAAAACTCCGCCATACAATGGCAAATTTTTAATTGCTTCTTCTTCTGGAGACGTGGTGCTCAGTGAGAATAAAATTGAAATTTTGCGAAAAAAGATCCCTCAGGCATGGATTGAACAAGCATCTAATGTCGAAGGGGATTTCTATGATGACAAAGAAAAGGTTTACGTTTTTTATCGCACATACATGAACCCAGACTGGTTTGCCTTCACCATTGTGCATGAATGCGACTACCAAGATATCACCAGTATTGCCAGGAAAACGTTCTGGATAGTGACGCTCTCCTGCTTAGTGCTATATATGATTATGGTTGTCCTGGCTAAGTTATATATGGAGAAAATCATTTCAAAGCTTTATATGGGAATCAACGGCATCGATCCGAATAAAGATAAAGTTTCTATAACTTCGATATATGAGAACGTCAAGGAAAACCAACAAAACCTTGAGCGCGCCGTCTATGAATCAACCACGGATGGTTTGACCCATATATTCAACCGCCGGAAGTTTGATAATGACATGCGTAACCTTATTGAAAAAAATCAATCCTTTTATTTGGCCATAATCGACATTGATGATTTCAAGAAAATAAATGATACATACGGGCATGATGCGGGTGACAACGTGTTGCGCACGGTGAGCAAAATCGGCAGTCAGGTTATGGGTAATGAACATAATATTTATCGATTTGGCGGTGAAGAATTATGTGTAATCTACAGCGGTGAGGATTATGACTTCTTCTACCAACTGATTGATACCTGGCTCAAAATGGTTTCCATGAGGGTATGGCGGGAGCCGGATTTGCGCGTAACATTCAGTGCAGGTATCGCAAAAAATTCAGGTCACGTTTCTGTGGAGCAACTATTGAAGCAGGCGGATGAAAAACTGTATCTGGCAAAAACATCCGGGAAAAATCGGATAATCGGCATATCAACGCCGCGCTGATACCTTCCGGTGAAAATTTCGCCTGACGTATTTCAGGACCTCACGTAGAGCGCTACAAGAGTTCAGATCAATGATGCAGGTATCTGAACGGCTATATCGCGAACAGGGAGTAAACACACAAAAATGGATGGGACATGCCGGCCAGGCAATGACAGGTACAACGACTCGTAGGGAAAAGAGTGGGAAATACTGGTCAATTGATAGTCAGTTTTGCAGGCGTTTTGCAGAAGAACTACAAAAGATGAATGCCGCCCGGAGGCGGCAAGAGGATTTACTCGCTGATTTCCAGCGCATCCTGGATGGCGTCAGCCAGTGCGGCAACTTCCTGCGAAACGTTGCGCAAGTCCATCTGGGAACGGATCCCAGCGTTTGCGGTGGAGGCAGAAACGGACGCTTTGGAAATCTCCAGAGCAGCCTGCACGGCCAGTAAGCGCTTGTGGTTTTCAGCAGCATCAACGCCGGTGGCGCCGTCGAGATCGAAGTACCCTTCTAACATTGCTATCTCCTTGTGTTTACGCCACTAGTGTAGGGCCATAGGCACAAGCAAGCTATCAAAATTAGCAAAGTCGTAATTCTACGAAATATCGTTTCCCTTTCCCCCAGACTTCAATCCGATATTTATTGGTTAACTGCTACGACAACCGTTTATTTTGTTGTTATTCAGGTACAACTCGGTATACATTGATATCCCCCCAATATATATAACTACGGGATAGATGAAGGATTAAATGGAATTTAACGAAATGATCCATGGGTTGTTTCAACAGGTCAGGTCTAAATCTAATTTTCTTCGTTTCTTAACAGATTTAAAACATAATAATGTTTCATACTACATTTATTTTGTCGCTACTGGAAATGTAAAAATTGTAACTAAGGCTGATACCTATATTTCAATGAAGAGCCACAGGGGGCTCATTAAAATCAATGCGCATGCCAGCAGTGGTCTTGCGCAAATTGCAGCAAAGAGGCACTTCACGGGGATTACCGAGTTTGATCAATACTGCCAGGAGCTTGCACGGGCAGGTGTATTTAAATGGGTTGTGGATATTGAAGATGAGACACGCCATTATTGGTCTAAAGATAATACGCTATTGCACACGGAAAACTTTATTAAACCTACGTAATTTATATTAAAAGTATAATAATATGAAATGCAGATCGTTATAAATCCATTTATATTACGATTTAAAATTCATGCAGCCAGAACAATGATAAATGCATATATCTGAAGCGTATTTTTCACCAGTTTGCAAAATGTGAAGTCGAGCCCCAATATGAAAATATTGGGGCTTTTCAAAGCACTATCTGTTTAATGAAGTCTGTATTTATGCCCAGCTTTCGCAAGCGTCTGGATACCGGCTATCGCCCCTCTGCAAGCTGGCGTTTGCGCAGCAGACCGCAAGCGATGCTGGTGTTCAACACTATCGCCTTCTACTGCCTCCACGTAGACATCAACCTCTTGCCGATTTTGCCGTTTATCTCCCCTTTCTGAGCTAACTTGCGAGCCAATAACATCACGGACAAGTTCGCGCAGTAAAACGCGCAGAGCTCAGGCAACACGATTTCTGTCCGAGCGAACTGAACGTTCATGAATTCATGTGAAGGAAAATCTTTGTTGCGCAAAACCCGATGATAAATGCCGGAATGCACAGTCTTGTTTTTTGCACCTTGAATACTGGATAAAAAAACAGTATAAAGAGTCTTTCTCCGATCCCAATAAGGCAATGCGTAATGTTTGTGGAACTGGTGTATGACAAAAGAAATTTTGATGGTTTGCCTGGCGCAAAAGAGATCATTCTGAGTGAACTGAGTAAGAGAGTGCACCGAATTTTCCCAGATGCAGAAGTCCGGGTAAAACCTATGATGACGTTACCTGCAATCAATACCGATGCCAGTAAACATGAGAAAGAACAGATAAGCCGGGCGGTTCAGGAAATGTTTGAAGAAGCCGAGTTCTGGCTAGTCAGTGAATAATAGCGGCCAATTCCGCAGCAATCCGCATTAACAAGATCGCTGCGGAGAATGACGACAGCCTCTCTTCTCCTTCACGTCTGCTATTCCCCGCTCAATCCACCAGGCGAGATAACCAACCATCCGGCGTTTCGCAACAATCGTCTAATCTGGCACCGTTTACGGCGAAACAAATTGCTCTCTTTATACTCACACAAATCAATGTCTATTAAACGTACAGCATTCTCTGCCCCCCGATAAGGGTGTTCGGATATGTGCAGCAGTGATGACAGTGGTAAAGATGGGATAGTTGTGAGTGCCAAGGTGGGATAAAACTGGTTTTTTTGGGGAAGATTTCTTCAACTCAAATAAAAACGGGAACCCGCAGGCTCCCGTTTATCACTAACCCAGAATCTGGATTACATGTTTGCGATGATCGCGTCACCAAACTCTGAACATTTCAGCAGTTTAGCGCCTTCCATCAGACGTTCAAAGTCATAGGTCACGGTCTTAGCGGCGATTGCGCCTTCGGTGCCTTTAACAATCAGGTCTGCGGCTTCGAACCACTGCATATGGCGCAGCATCATTTCAGCAGACAGGATGATGGAACCTGGGTTCACTTTATCCTGACCGGCGTACTTCGGTGCAGTACCGTGGGTCGCTTCAAACAGCGCGCACTCGTCACCGATGTTGGCGCCCGGAGCGATACCAATCCCCCCCACCTGAGCGGCCAGCGCATCGGAGATGTAGTCACCGTTCAGGTTCATACATGCGATAACGTCGTACTCAGCTGGACGCAGCAGGATCTGCTGCAGGAACGCATCGGCGATCACATCTTTAATGATGATCTCTTTGCCGGTGTTCGGGTTCTTAATTTTCTGCCATGGGCCGCCATCGATCAGCTCGCCGCCGAATTCGTCGCGAATTAACTGGTAACCCCAGTCTTTAAACGCGCCTTCGGTGAACTTCATGATGTTGCCTTTGTGAACCAGAGTCAGGGAGTCACGATCGTTGGTGATTGCGTATTCGATCGCCGCACGCACCAGACGCTTAGTCCCCTCTTCAGAACATGGCTTGATACCGATACCGCAATGTTCAGGGAAGCGAATTTTCTTCACGCCCATTTCGTCGCGCAGGAATTTAATCACTTTCTCAGCGTCAGCAGAGTCAGCTTTCCATTCGATACCGGCATAGATGTCTTCGGAGTTTTCGCGGAAGATGACCATATCGGTCAGCTCTGGGTGTTTAACCGGGCTTGGGGTGCCCTGGTAGTAACGCACTGGGCGCAGACAAACGTACAGATCCAGCTCCTGACGCAGCGCAACGTTCAGAGAACGAATGCCGCCGCCTACTGGCGTGGTCAGTGGACCTTTGATTGCAACGCGGTAGTCACGAATGAGATCCAGCGTTTCGGTTGGCAGCCAAACATCCTGGCCATAAACTTGAGTGGATTTTTCCCCGGTGTAAATTTCCATCCAGGAAATTTTACGCTCGCCTTTGTAGGCTTTCTCAACAGCGGCATCAACCACTTTAAGCATTGCCGGTGTCACGTCAACGCCGATACCGTCGCCTTCAATAAATGGGATAATCGGATTGTGTGGCACATTCAGCTTGCCGTCTTTCAGGGTGATTTTTTGACCTTCCGCCGGAACAACTACTTTGCTTTCCATTCACCTCTCCTTCGAGCGCTACTGGTGTGCTCGTCATCCTTTACGCCACAGGTTCTTGCCGCTACTACGCCCACTCCACTTAGCCTGGAGATGCACTGTCTTACCGTCTTCCTGCAACACAAAGAGTTAGAGCATTTTTGTTAATGTTTTGTAATAAGCCTGTCAATACTACCTGATTGTTTGGCGCCATGAAAGACTCTCGTTATTAGGCTATAATGCGCGAATCTATAAAGCCTGAAAATACTATGATTAAGACTTCATTTAGAAAAAACCAGCTTGAGCGATTCAGCTCACGACAAGCAACCAAACAACGTAAAGATAGCCACGTAAAACGCGTTATCTTATTTAATAAACCCTATGATGTTTTGCCGCAATTTACCGATGAAGCCGGCCGCAGCACGTTAAAAGATTTTATCTCCGTGCAAAATGTGTACGCCGCCGGGCGTCTTGACCGCGATAGCGAAGGCCTGCTGGTGTTAACAAATGACGGCGCTTTGCAGGCTAAGCTCACCCAGCCGGGGAAAAGGACGGGGAAAATATACTACGTCCAGGTGGAGGGAGAACCGACCGTCGAGGCCATTGAGGCACTGCGTCACGGCATCACGTTGAACGATGGCCCCACACTGCCCGCGGGTGTTGAACGCGTAGATGAGCCCGAATGGCTGTGGCCGCGCAATCCACCGATTCGCGAGCGAAAATCCATTCCTACCGCCTGGCTGAAAGTGACATTGTATGAAGGCCGTAACCGTCAGGTACGCCGCATGACCGCTCACGTTGGCTACCCAACGCTACGCCTCATTCGCTATGCGATGGGAAGCTACACGCTGGATAACCTGAAAAATGGCGAATGGCGCGATGCGGAATGATTAATGAGCGCGGGGATCGTCTCCCCACGCTCCTCCCGCAGGCTAAGAGATGTCTGGCACAATCACGCTCTTATATTTTTCCAGTATAGGTGAATTGGCATCCGCTGGATTTTGCAACTGCCACAGGTTGCGGCTGAGACCATCGTTCACCAGATAGATGACGCCGGTTTCAATGGCAGACATTAAACACAGCATCACCGGTTCGTTGACCGTGTAGCCCACTTCCCCTTCCAGCAAGCGCTGGTAGTCAATATAACGGAAGACCCCGGCCTGGAATTCATAGGAAAGGATCGTTTTACTGGTGTTAACGGAAGACAGGACTTCGCCGGTGCTGACATTAACCACACGTAAGTTGACCGCTATCTGATCGAGCTGATACTCGGTGCTGGCCCCGATACCAAAATAGCGTGCGCCTGCCCCACCCGATTTCACATTGCTTTCATAACCAATAATTGACCCTTCAATCAAAATATTGGCCGCCACCAGCGAAGGCAACTGCCCCCGATTGTTATCCGAAACCGTGCCGTTTTCCTGGGCGGCGCGAATAATCTTTCTTTCATTAAGCAGGTTTTGCAGCCCCTGACGCTCCAGCGGCGTAAACCAGTTGGAATCCTTTAAGGCTGACACCAGCATCGCAGTGGCACTTTGCGGCACGGAGGTTGAAAAGTTACTGGCCGGATAGGGTTTAAATTGCCCGGTCTCATCCTGGATGTTATAGACCGACACGAACAGCTTTCCTTTCGGAGCCGGGAGATGCGTTAAGTCCTGATAGCTCTGCGACCGGGGCAATAACGTCGGTTTTGCTGCCTGTTGAGGGGGAGAGGTAATGCAGCCCGTAAGCATCAACAGGCTAACGAAGATGGCCACTACGCCAGTTATATTTTTCATATCCGCTTCTCGCCACTGATTAATTTGTTGAAATGCTGCTCAGGCCGCTGACCTGAATGGTGGACGATTTCCCTGTGGCTCGGTCGAGAATATTCATCATCAACTGACCATCGGTATTAGTGATATCGACAATAAAATCTTTGGTGACCAGACGTCCCGGTTTCCCGGTGGAGATATTGCCCATTAAGCTGCCCAACAGGTGCGACTGAATTGCTGAGGTGAAATTATCCAGTGCAGAGGTTGCCGTGGCGCCAGTGCCCCAGTCATAGGCATCGGGATCTTTATATGAATTCTGTGCATTGGCTTCCGAAAGCAGAAATGCACCATTATTCGGGTTACCACCAAAATTTGGGTTAATAAACTGGAAAGTCATATTCCCAGCCTGGGCCGTGGTCGAGAGCAAACCAATGCCAAGAATCAAAGAAAGCACTTTCATCGTACACTCCTAGAACTCATCGCTGGTTAAGTCGCCGGTATTTAATAACGCTTTGTTAATCGCGCGTTTTTGTAGCCCTTCATACACCGAGGCCAACGCGATATTAACCTGTTTATTAAAATCATTTTTGCTGGGAAATAAGAACGTTTGAAACAATAAATCCTGGTCAACCTTGATCGTTATCCAACTCCCCCATCGGGCGCTGGGTCGCTCATTAATCGTAATTGAGCCCGGATACTCTTCTTCCCAGTGATCGGTAAATGCTCGATAGAAATCATGGCCAATGCGAGTGATTGTATTATCGGTCACCAGCCCCGGCACTTCTATTTCTGCTGAATAACTGGCGTGCGATGCCAGTAGCATCATTAATGATGCGATCGCTACCTTCAGATATTTCATAATTATCGTCTAAGGTTGTCATTCGCCCATGTTACGGCTTGGGTCCTGTTTTTTACGGCAATTTTACGAAATAGGTTATATAGATGTGTCTTGACTGTATTTTCGCTAATAAATAGCAGACGAGCAATTTCAATATTTGATGCACCCATTCTCAATTTATTAAGAATGTCTTTTTCTCTTTGCGTGAGACCGCTTGTATCATCGTGGTAACGATAGTTTCCGGACTGATTAATAAGATAACTGGTGAGATCGTGTGGGAAATGACAGCCGCCGGCGCGTACGTTACGAATGCCTTCAATCAATGTCTGTTCATCAACCGAGAGGTAAAACACAGCGCTAATCCCCGGCCAGCTTTCCACTTCATGAAACGGGTAGTCTTCTGGCATATTAATCAACAAAACCTTGACCTTATCGCGCAATCGTCTCAGTTCTGTTTGCCACAATAGCGTTCGTTTTTTATCTGATTCACTTAAGTCAAAAAGCACCAAAATACGTTCGGCATTAACGTTATCCAGCGTTTTTTGAATGTTTTGTATTTTGACATTAATCGCGATAGACGTTTTAAGTTGATGTACCAGCGCAGTCGCCTGCAATGACGGCCTGGATATTAACAACAAAACATCGCTATTCACCGGCTCTATTTCTTTCGGCATTATGATACTCCATCCCGCTTGCTGCCCGGATCGCGACCTCTTTCTGATAGGCATAAATAGGCATATCAAGAAAGGGTCGCTATCCTGTGTAGTTGCTAATTAATAAGTATGACAATAAAGGTATTAAGAGCACGGGCGGTGCGCTTGTTTCCTAAGTGCTGCAATACTGTTCAATCTAGACATTGCCATTTTTATCGCAAGTGGCATTTGTGTTTCAAAATGTAACATGAAAGTATCAGTATATTTCAATGTCTTTTATATTACTCTTTGTTTTTTATAGGAAATGTTTAAAAATCATTTTTCATAAATTTAGATAGCAACGCCGTTTTTACGCTTGATTCTAAGCAGAGTATGTCAATCACCCGCGCTCTTAAGCTCTGTTGTAAATTTTTTATTCCACCGGAAACCTCATGAAATAGGGATCGCGCCTAAGTCGTAATCATTATTTTACACACAAAGCCGCTTGCTTAGCCAACTAATCAAATAACTGCCGCTTACAGACCCGGCCTGCGCCCTCACCCCCAACTTTAATACTTTAAGTTGAGAGGCGATTTTAAAATACAACATCCAGGTGAAAAACAGGTTCACCCCTCTCAGACATACTCAATCCATAAATCAGATTCATCCCATAACCATCTAATTGGTTATAGCCTGGCTGATTTAACTCCTGACTTTAACCATCGGTTAAATCTAGGTGCGACTATGAAATCATGTTTTTTATTATTACCCATCCTGGGATACTCGTGTCTTGTTTCCGCGGGTGGCGATTTAGCCGGTTCTGAATTCTCGGGGCTGGATAAATTCAATCAGGGCTACGATATGATTGCTATTACTGGTCAACAGGGCAGTGGTAATACTGCGTCTATTAATCAGTCTGGTCATCACATTTATGGTTCAATATCTCAGGTTGGCGGGCAAAACTACGCGGCATTAAGTCAGAATGGATTTAATAATCGTGCAGATATCGCTCAGTACGGCAATGGTAATAATGCGACGGTTAACCAAACGGGGATGAATAACTCCGCCACCTTAATTCAGGTGGGTACGGGTAACCAATCGGATATTAACCAGACTGGTTTTGAGAACTCTGCGGAAATTGTTAATAGAGGCAAGGGCAATCTCACGCAGATTAATCAAACGGGCACAAACCGCGGTGCGGCTGTTGTGCAAAATTCGGCAGGAATGGCAATTCGTATTACTCAAAATTAGCGTTTTCACTGATTACCAATCTCTAAACCTATGGGGTATCTCATGAAAAAGTGGAATCTTGTTATTTTGTCTACGTTGTTAGCATCCGGTACAGCTTTAGCGGGAGGCCACGGCACCTACACGCCTCCTCCTACAACGACGCCAGGAACCGGAGTGAGCATTCCTCATGCAAACTTTAACGCGCCAACCAGCCCGGTGCTTCCGACCAGCGGGAAATGGGACGGCGTGGTTCACATCTATCAAGCGGGCAACAGTAACAGTTCCTACGCGGAGCAGGCTTCTGCCACTAAATCCACCATCGATGTCCATCAGCATGGCGACTGGAACAAATCAACCGTTAACCAATCTACCACGCAAAGCGCGGTGGTGATTAATCAGCAAGGTACCGGTAACCAATCCTATGCATCGCAGTCGGGCTCCGGTAACTCCATTGGCGTAGGTCAACTGGGTACCGGGCATTCCTCTACCGCGATTCAGGCGGGGACCAGCAACGCGATTAACGTGTCGCAAAACGGCGGTAGCTACAACAGCTCCTACGTTAATCAGAAAGGTAAAAACAGTTCTGTGGATGTAACCCAGGTGGATTACCGTAACAGCTCGACCGTGAATCAAAATGCGGAAGGCTCAATGGTAGTGATCGCGCAAAGCGGCTCTTATAACAGCAGCTATGTCGATCAATCTCGTAATAACAACCTTGCCTATGTCCAACAGGTCGGCGGCTCAGGTAATAGCTCTACCGTTATCCAGCATTAATCCATATCGTCAGCCGGATGATCACTCATCCGGCTGTTTTTTCCCGTACGCGAGGCTCGCTATGCACGTGCTTCTTATTGCCGCCGCACTCAGTAATCAACTGTGGTTTGAAGCCCAACCGCAGGATGAATCAATGGTTATCACCCCAATGGCTACGCTGACGGCCGACTGCGACTGCCAGTTAACGATTAATGTGGTTCATCAAGGCCAGTCTGGCACCAGCAATAGCAGCCAAAGTGGCAGCGTCAAAATTAAGGGCCAGCAGCCCCAGGCGCTTGCCAGCATGCGGCTGGATATTCCGCAGGGTGAATGGGCGCAGATCACCGTCACGCTAAGCAACAGCAGCGGCGTGATTTTGCAGCAAAGCTGGAGTACACCGACGCGGGTTTGATTTTCCCCTCTTCTTCTTTAATATCCTTATCTTCTATTCGCCCGATAAGGATGCCGCATGTTCAAGCCCCACGTCACCGTCGCCTGCGTGGTCCACGCCGAAGGCAAATTTTTGGTTGTTGAAGAAACGATCAATGGCAAGGCGCTGTGGAACCAGCCCGCAGGCCATTTAGAAGCGGATGAAACCCTAGTTCAGGCCGCCGAACGCGAACTGTGGGAAGAGACCGGCATTCGCGCTACACCGCAGCACTTTATCCGACTGCACCAGTGGATTGCCCCGGACAACACGCCGTTCCTGCGTTTCCTGTTTGTCATTGAACTCGACAAAATGTGCGCAACCGAGCCGCACGATAGCGATATCGACCGCTGCCTGTGGGTGAGCGCGGATGAGATTTTGCAGGCGAAAAACCTACGCTCCGCGCTGGTTGCCGAGAGCATTCGTTGCTATCACGAGGAAGCCCGCTATCCGCTGTCGCTGCTTGGCGAATTTAACTGGCCGTTTACAGAGGGTGTCAAGTAAAAGGCTGCGTGATAGAATATGCCGCCTTGAAGTCCAATGTCGTGAGTATTCCAATGTCAGAAAGCCAGAAAAAAGTGATCGTCGGCATGTCCGGCGGTGTAGATTCCTCCGTTTCCGCCTACCTGTTACTGCAACAGGGCTATAAGGTGGAGGGCCTGTTCATGAAGAACTGGGAGGAAGACGACGGCGAGGAATACTGTACGGCTGCGGCGGATCTTGCCGACGCGCAGGCGGTGTGTGACAAGCTCGGCATTGAGCTGCACACGGTAAACTTTGCTGCCGAATACTGGGATAACGTTTTCGAACTGTTCCTCGAAGAGTACAAAGCGGGCCGCACGCCAAACCCAGATATCCTGTGCAACAAAGAGATCAAATTTAAAGCCTTCCTCGAGTTTGCCGCTGAAGATTTGGGCGCTGACTATATCGCGACCGGTCACTATGTGCGCCGTGCCGATGTCGACGGTAAAAGCCAACTGCTGCGTGGCCTCGACGGCAATAAAGATCAGAGCTACTTCCTTTATACCTTAGGCCACGATCAGGTCGCACAAAGCCTGTTCCCGGTCGGCGAGCTGGAAAAGCCGCAGGTGCGTAAAATCGCCGAAGAGCTGGATCTCATCACCGCGAAGAAAAAAGACTCCACCGGTATCTGTTTTATCGGCGAGCGTAAATTCCGCGAGTTCCTCGGCCGCTACCTGCCCGCACAGCCGGGTAAAATTGTCACCGTTGAGGGTGAAGAGATTGGCACCCACCAGGGTCTGATGTATCACACCCTTGGCCAGCGTAAAGGTCTGGGGATCGGCGGAACAAAGGAAGGCAGCGAAGATCCATGGTACGTGGTGGATAAAGACGTTGAGAACAACATCCTCGTTGTTGCTCAGGGTCACGATCACCCGCGCCTGATGTCGGTTGGGCTTATCGCCCAACAGCTTCACTGGGTTGACCGCGTCCCGGTTACCGGAACTTTCCGCTGCACCGTGAAAACCCGCTATCGTCAAACTGATATTCCATGCACGGTCACCGCGCTGGATGCAGAACGTATTGAGGTTCATTTTGATGAACCTGTTGCCGCCGTCACCCCGGGTCAGTCCGCCGTGTTCTACAACGGTGAAATTTGCCTGGGCGGCGGCATCATTGAGCAGCGCCTGCCGCTGCCGGTAGAGTAACCATAATTAGCAACGTGACTTTCGCCATCGCGAAGGTTTAACGTAGCCTGTCTGGCGGTACGCCGCCTGACGGGCGCCAACAAGGAGTGAGCGTGGCGAAGAATTATTATGACATCACCCTGGCGCTGGCGGGCATTTGCCAGTCGGCCCGTCTGGTGCAGCAACTGGCCCATCAGGGCCACTGTGACGGCGACGCGCTACACGTTTCGCTTAAC
>PPYF01298474.1_pt1 | contig 25297 bp, 21 predicted proteins | sample 1559871 | NCBI WGS metagenome assembly PPYF01 (sample SAMN08240021, study PRJNA423297) | Human gut metagenome, whole genome shotgun sequencing project. | reverse complement strand
TCAGTCTGCCGAAAAAGCCTTCGCATGCGGCATTATCAGGTGAACATCCTTTACGGGACATTGAGCGAATAAGACCTGCCGCATTCACTCTTTCCAGCCAGCCTGGCCAGCGATAATGCCCACCTCTGTCACTGTGTATCACCGGTCGTTCGCCAGCATTTAACGTTTCGACAGCGCTATCCAGCATAGTGTTGACCAGTTCAGCATCAGGGCGTGTACTGAGAGACCAGCTCACAACTTTTCCATCGAAGCAGTCCACCACTGGTGACAGCCAGACTTTACCTGCAGGGAGCTGGAACTCCGTGATATCTGTCAGCCATTTCTGATTAGGTTGCTCCGCCTTAAAATCTCTGGCGATAAGGTTATCCGGAGCCGGTCCGATTTCTCCGCAATATGAGCTGTAGCGACGACGACGGTTACGACTGACGACAAGCTGTTCCTCCACCATAAGTCTGCGTACAACCTTTTCTGATAGCCGAACCCCCTCATGCCTGAGCATCGCATGCAGGCGACGATAGCCATAACACTGATAATTACTGTTAAAGATATCTGTCAGCATCGTACGTATCGTGGCGTATTTATCACCGGCTTTCAGTGCAGCCCGGTGATAAAAATAACTGCTACGGGCAAGGCCCAGAACATGCAGTAATTCTGTCAGGGGATATGTTTGTCTCAGGGCATCAGCGATCTTTGTTTTTTCTCTGTTGTTCAGGTGACTGATACTGATGCCCGGATCTTTTTTTATGATTTCCTCCGCCTTTTTCAGAATATCCAGCTCCATCTGCCGGCGGCGTATTTCCTGATTCAGTCGGGCGACTTCCTCCCGCAACGCATCGCGTTCTGCCTCCAGGGAAGGTTCGTTATGTTTACGCATAGTCTGGTAAGCACTGTTGCCGATAATTTCATCTTTCCATTTATACAATACCGCACGACTGACACCAATACGCCTGGCGATTTCACTGGCTGATACTTGTCGTGTACAGAGTGCCATGACAGCCTGACGTTTGACTTCTGATTCAAAGGGCACAACCGGGTTGGCCTTACTGGTAAATATACGTCGTCTGTCGGGATAAAGCTCATTAACCCAGCGAGCGAGCACATCAGTGCAGGGATAACCCAGGGCTCTGCTGGTAAACGCCAGGCAGCAGCCGTGGTTAAGATAATGTTCAACGGCAACCTGTTTTTGCTCATCGGAGTAACGGTGCTTATGACGAATGGATTTCAGTAAACATGTTTTATCTCCTGAGAGTCCAGGAAATCGTCCGCATCCCCTACCGTCTTATATCACTGGCGCTGACAGGGGAAGGTTACGATATGGTTTTGCGTATTGGTAACCTGATGAACTCAACCTTAATCGCCCGTTGTCTGGGTAAACTGACAATGGTGATTTGTGCCAGCCCAGCTTATCTCCGTTTGCGAGGTACGCCCCAGACAGGATCTGAACTGACACAACATAACTGCCTTCTGTATGGCCGGAAAAGGCAGTATGGCTGGAGGTTAAACGCAGGAAACTCACTGAATACGCATGCAGCTTAGCAGCAATAACGGGGAAGTGATCTGTGAGGCTGCTGAAGAGGGGCGGAATTGTTCTTTTACCGCTTTTTATTGTTGAAGATGCGCTGCAACAAGGTTCTTTAGTACAGATATTGCCCGAATACTCACCACCTCTGACTATCAGTGCCTTGTATCCGAAACATCGCCAGCACAGTGCTGTGACCAGAGTCTTGCTGATATTTCTTGCTGAGAGAATTGCCGGGGTCATGGATTAAGTCGAATAAAGTATGAAAACAACAGCATTCAAATTGTCAACTAATTCAGGATAGTGAATGTATCTGTCTGGTGTTGATGGATGTGGCAGGTGATATAAAATGTATTACCAGATGAATATATTTTCAATACGTCTGAAACATGCACTTAATGACCGGAGTTCCTTATGATTGAGATGCGTAAAGCTGATCAACGTGGGGTGGCAAACCTAGGCTGGTTGCGTTCGTTCCATACTTTTTCCTTTGCCAGTTACTGGGATCCGGAGCAGGTTGGATTTTCTGACTTGCTGGTCATTAACGATGATCGTGTGAGTGCGGCAAAAGGTTTTGGTACTCATCCGCACCGGAACATGGAAATTATATCCTATGTGCTTGAAGGAGCGCTTGAGCATCGTGACTCTATGGGAACTGGTTCTGTCATTGTCCCCGGAGATATACAGTTAATGAGTGCCGGCACTGGTGTTACACACAGTGAGTTTAATCATTCTCATGAGGAGTCGGTGCATTTTCTGCAAATATGGGTAAATCCGTCGGAAAAAGGAACACCGCCTGGTTATCAGCAATTTACTGTCACGGAAAAAGAAAAACATGGTCAGATGAGACTCATCGTGTCCGGGGGCGGGGAAGGCGACGCGCTCACTATCCGTCAGGATATCCGTATCTATTCGGGACTGTTTAACGATAATGAGAATACGGAGTTAAATATTCCTGAAGGAGGATATGCATATGTGCATGTTGCAAGAGGGCGTCTGGAAGTCAACGGGATCATTTTTAATGAAGGGGACGGAGCTCGTGTGCGGGACGAACGGCTATTGTCGTTTGCCCGTGGAGAGAACGCGGAGGTTCTGGTATTTTGACTTACGTCCGATCGAAACATCGGCGGAGTGGGCATAAAGGATCTAGCTGAAAGGGAGTTTTCCTGTGTTTAAAGTGTGATGTGACAGTCCTTTTACCTGAGTTCTGCCTCTGGAGCCCAGGTATTTTTTCTTAGGGAATGTAACCCATTCATATATTGAAAAATAGTATAAACAAGGCAGGAAACATGACAGCTAAGAATCACCTTCTTCTGGAAGAGCGCTGGCAGCATCATCGGGAGCCTGCGTTGCTTGCAGTATCAGGTGGCGCAATTGATACCATCAGTTTTATCACGTTGTTTGGGCTCTTTACCGCTCATGTCACCGGTAACCTTGTTGTGGCTGGCGCATCTTTAGCTGGAGACAGTGAAGGTATTGTAGCCAAGCTTCTGGCGATCCCGGCCTTTATGGTTGCAGTTGCTGCCACCACGCTGATTATCAAAACCAGAAAACGTATTACACCTGCTTTTCTTGCCGGGTTGTTTATGGCAGAAGTGTTCCTGCTGCTGCTCTTTGCTTTACTTGGCTATATATGGTCGCCTTTTACTGATTCTGGCGGACTAACGACTCTCGTTACAGGAATAACGGGGGTTATGGCAATGGGGGTACGTAATGCAACCACACGGCTGCTGCTCTCCAGTACCAGTCCAAGCACGATGATGACAGGGAATGTTACACAACTCACGATTGATTTTATCAATTATTTCCAGATACCCTCGGGGGAAAATACTTCGAAGCTAAGAAAGTCAGGGGCATCTGTCCTTGGATTTCTTGTCGGAGCCGGGTTAGGTGCCGTTGGTTATATATTAACTGGATTTATTTCTGTCCTTATCCCTGTGATGATGATTGCTGTCGTGATTTATAAAGAAATGAGCTATGTCTCAACAGGCAGATACTGAAAAATGTTATATTGACAAGTAACTTTTTATTTTGGCGATTTATACATGGGAAATAATAAGCGTTATGTTCTTTAACATATTGCTTGGATAGTTGTGGTAAATTAACGCTTTATAATTTTTTCGTCTACGTTACGTCTTACTTGGCTTGGCGTTTTCCCAAAGTATTGATGAAATCGCCTTGAAAAACACTGCTGGCTGGAAAATCCAACAGTTAATGTTATATCCATTATTGGTTTTTTTGTTGTTGCTAAAAGCTCAAAGGCTTTCTTTAGCTTTAACTCTGTAACATACTGGCCAAGCGTGACGCCTGTATAACTTTTGAATATTCTTTGTAGGTGCCATGGAGAGTATCCTGCTTTCGCTGCAATATCAGCGATTCGTAGGGGTTTGTCGGTATTGTTGTGGAGCCATTCGAGCAGTTCATCCAGTATTTTATCGTAGATCATAATACGTCCAGTGTTGTTTCAATTGTTGGTTATGTAAACTTAGCATATTCAGAATGGTTATATTGCATTTTGTTGTACAGTTTTTTTGATTGTAACCAGCAATAAAATTAAGCAGTATCTGCAGAGCTTTCGTGTAAGTTAATTTTGTCGCATTCATTCTTATTGAGGGTAAATATGAAAAGAATTGGTATTAACGGTTTTGGCCGTATCGGCCGACTCGTATTACGTCGTCTCCTTGAGACAGGACTGGATATTGATGTCGTCGCAATAAACGATCTAACATCACCTGACGTTCTGGCTTATTTACTGAAATACGATTCAAACTATGGCCCCTTTAAAGGGACGGTGTCTCATGCTGAGAACGCAATCATCGTTAATGGTAAGACCATTAACGTTTTTGCAGAAAAGAATGCCCATGATATACCATGGGGAAGCCTTGGTGTTGATACAGTTGTTGAATGTACGGGCTTTTATACATCAGCAGAAAAAGCTAATGCCCATATTGAGGCCGGGGCCGGAAAAGTGCTCATTTCAGCCCCCGCGGGGGATATGAAGACTATTGTATACAATGTAAACGACGATACGCTTTCCCCTGAAGATAAAATTATTTCGGTTGCATCCTGTACGACAAACTGTCTGGCACCTGTGGCGAAAGCATTAAATGATGCGTTTGGTATTAAAGTTGGCACGATGACTACGGTTCATGCGTATACCGGAACCCAGGCTCTTGTTGATGGTCCCAGAGGTAAAGATTTAAGAGCTTCCCGCGCAGCTGCAGAGAATATCATTCCACATACGACAGGTGCAGCAAAAGCAATAGGGCTTGTGATCCCTGAACTTAACGGGAAACTGAAAGGCCATGCTCAACGTATTCCGGTAAAAACAGGGTCAGTGACTGAACTAGTAACTGTATTAAGTAAAAAAGTGACTGTTGACGAAGTTAACAGTGCACTGAAAGCAGTAACGCTTGGTAACGAATCCTTTGGTTATACAGATGACCCGGTTGTTTCATCCGATATAATCGGTATTCACTTTGGGTCTGTATTCGATTCAACACAGACTGAAGTAACTGAGTTCGATGGTATACAGCTGGTCAAGACAGTATCCTGGTATGATAATGAGTATGGTTTTGTGACTCAACTGGTCAGAGTGTTGAATAAATATATTTCCCTTTGAATATATTTTGGTTGTTAATTGAAACCCCTGAATTAAAAAACAGGGGTTTTCTTTGCTAAATAAACTCATGATTAAATTTAAGTGATTTATATTATAGGGCAGTAGCCATAAAGCTTTAGCTAATTAAATTAATATTAATCTTGAGATGGGGAGGGTGATTTAAAACTGTGGATTCACAATCATTTTGCTTCTGTTGAGGCAACCGTGTAATGTTTTATGAGATAATGGAAGAAGGTTTCTCTGTGAACATATGCAGAAATCCGATTTATGAAAAGAATCACTGCTTATCTGTTATCTTTGCTGCTTCTCATTTTTGTTATCTATGCGTGGCTTTTACAGGGCGATGTTTTCCCTGCCTGGGTGATGCAGCGACAATTACTTCTCAAATGTAGTCTTACTGGCGTGCTGGGAGGTACGCTGTACTGCTTGCGTGTAAGCGTCGTCTGAGTACCGTCTGGTCCCGAATCCAGGATCCTGTAACTTAAGCACCCACTTATTTTGCAGGTGGACACCTCATGCGCACCAAAGAATGACTTCCCCGGAAACGCTATTCTCCTGAATTTAAAATGGAACTGGTCAGGCTGGCCCTTGAACAAGAGGGCAGTATCGCTGCTCTGGCCCGTCAACATGACGTCAACGATAATCTGCTCTTTAAATGGATAAGGCTCTGGCAACGTGAAGGGCGGGTCTGTCGACCCCGAAAAAATGCATCGTCGCTTCCTGCCCTGATACCCGTGCAACTTCAAGCGGAGCCTTCTCTCCCGGCATTCGAACCACCATCCTGTTCACCTCCCACTGCCTGCCACATAAAATGTCGGGGCGGAGAAATAACGCTGACCTCTCCCTCAGTTGAGCTTATGAGCACTGTCCTGCGCGAACTGATGCGGGGGTCTGTATGATAAATCTTCCCGCAGGCACAAAAATCTGGCTGGTTGCCGGTATCACCGATATGCGCAACGGCTTCAATGGTCTCGCCGCAAAGGTGCAGACAGCGCTGAAAAATGACCCGATGTCCGGCCACGTCTTCATCTTCCGGGGCCGCAGCGGCAGTCAGGTCAAACTGCTGTGGTCCACCGGCGACGGACTGTGCCTGCTGACCAAAAGGCTGGAGCGTGGCCGCTTCGCCTGGCCGTCGGCCCGCGATGGCAAAGTGTTCCTGACGCCGGCGCAGCTGGCGATGCTGATGGAAGGTATCGACTGGCGACAGCCAAAGCGGCTACTGACGTCCCTGACCATGTTGTAGCTCTCTTTATCCTGGTTGTTGCAGAATAAGCCTGGTAAAATACGGGCTTATGAACGACACCTCTTCTGACGACATCTTTCTGCTGAAACAGCGCCTGGCCGAACAGGAAGCGCTGATCCACGCCCTGCCGGAAAAGCTGAGCAACCGGGAACGCGAAATAGACCATCTGCAGGCGCAGCTGGATAAGCTTCGCCGGATGAACTTCGGCAGCCGTTCCGAAAAGGTATCCCGCCGTATCGCACAGATGGAAGCTGACCTGAGCCGGCTGCAGAAAGAAAGCGATACGCTGACCGGTCGGGCGGATGACCCGGCAGTGCAGCGCCCGCTGCGCCAGACCCGGACCCGCAAACCGTTCCCTGAGTCACTCCCCCGGGATGAGAAGCGGCTGCTGCCGACGGAGCCGTGTTGCCCGGAGTGCGGTGGTTCGCTGAGTTACCTGGGTGAGGATGCCGCCGAACAGCTGGAACTGATGCGCAGTGCCTTCCGGGTTATCCGGACTGTACGTGAAAAGCATGCCTGTTGTCGGTGCGACCGCATCGTTCAGGCCCCGGCGCCTTCGCGCCCCATCGAGCGGGGTATAGCAGGACCGGGGCTGGCTGGCCCGCGTACTGACCTCAAAGTATGCAGAGCACACACCGCTGTATCGCCAGTCTGAAATATACGGCCGCCAGGGTGTGGAACTGAGTCGTTCACTCCTGTCGGGCTGGGTTGATGCATGTTGCCGGCTGCTGTCCCCACTGGAAGAGGCGCTTCGGAACTATGTGCTGGCTGACGGCAAGCTCCACGCCGATGACACGCCAGTCCCGGTGCTGTTGCCAGGTAATAAGAAGACGAAGACCGGGCGGTTGTGGACGTATGTTCGTGATGATCGCAACGCCGGGTCAGCGCTGGCCCCGGCGGTGTGGTTCGCGTACAGCCCGGACAGAAAAGGCATCCACCCGCAGACCCATCTTGCCGGCTTCAGCGGTGTGCTGCAGGTGGATGCATATGCCGGGTTCAACGAGCTTTACCGCAATGGCCGGATAACAGAAGCCGCCTGTTGGGCTCACGCCCGGCGTAAAATCCATGATGTTCACGTTCGCACTCCCTCAGCACTCACGGATGAAGCACTAAAACGGACAGGCGAGTTGTATGCCATCGAGGCGGAAATAAGGGGAATGCCGGCAGAACAGCGCCTTGCCGGACGTCAGCAGAAAGCTAAACCGCTACTGAAATCCCTGGAGAGCTGGCTGCGTGAAAAGATGAAAACGATGTCGCGCCACTCAGAGCTGGCGAAAGCGTTCGGGTACACCCTGAACCAGTGGCCGGCACTGACGTACTATGCAGATGATGGCTGGGCTGAAGCAGATAACAACATCGCCGAAAATGCCCTGCGGATGGTCAGCCCGGGGCGTAAAAACTTCCTGTTCTTCGGCTCTGACCATGGAGGTGAGCGCGGTGCGTTGCTGTACAGTCTGATCGGGACGTGCAAACTGAAAGGAGTGGAGCCAGAAAGCTACCTCCGCTATGTCCTTGACGTCATTGCTGACTGGCCGGTAAACCGGGTAGGTGAACTGCTGCCGTGGCGGATCACACTGCCTGCCGAATAACCCATCCTCATCACGTCAATACGGTTCGCGCTGTACGCTTACGCTTGCGTGGTGTCTATCTGAATAAATGTGTCAGAGGTGTGTGGGATGATAAGTGGCTTATCTAGTACGTTTTGAGACCAGTAGCCAGTGGGATATGTGATATGGTTATTCCTGAAGGCAGGTCTTGTCGTTCTTGATGCTTCGCAAAACGGCAATGGTGGTGATTATGGTTATCTTGCCTTTGCGTTCTTCGCCGGACTGAATGTTGATAAATTTATCGGTAAGATTGAAGATGTTGGTATGGCTTTGTTCGGTATAGAGAAGTCCCTAGGGGGGATTTGCCCCTATATTTCCGAGCCTGTGCATAGATGTGTAATTGCTTGATTTTGCTATGTTCAATCCAGCCTCAAATGAAGGTTAATTTATGGACGAAAAACAGTTACAGGCTCTGGCTAACGAACTGGCCAAAAACCTCAAAACCCCTGAAGACCTCAGTCAGTTTGAGAATCCGCATCCCCTCCGCTGAAAAAGATTGTAGCGTTGACACCTGAAAATTCGGTAAGACAGTCACGTCATCAACAAATCGGTGTTTCTGGCACTGGATATTAATATCGAAAGTCAGAAAGAGCTGCTGGAGATGTGGCTGGCCGAAAATGAAGGGCTAACTTCTATCTGCAAAACCGTAGCGTGGAGGGCATCCTGATTGTTTGTGTGGATGACCAAGCAGGGCGCGCTCCATCATGTCGTTTTTGTTACCCATGACGGATACTTTAACGAAGCGAGCCTGAAAAAATCAAGCCTTGTACCCCTATTTTGTTAATACACATGCCCAGTGCTATGATAACTGACTAGGTTAAGCTTTCGAGAGGCCTTCGCCTGCAGTCCCTGACGACGAAGACTGGCGGTCACGGTTTTCACACTGAAGTGGTAACCTTGGACATGCTGTTTATCTGCCAGACGTGGGGGGCTGTTTTACCTGAGTAAAAGCCCCGTGTACAACGCTGTCACACCCCAGACGAAATGCTGGCGTGAGTTTATCATCACCGCTGGTGACACTGGGAATACCAAGTAGGTATAACAGGCAGTACTGGCTGGACTTCTACAATTGTTCAGAAAATTAGTGGTATTAACTCCGGGCACATTATCCCACGTTTGTTGTTCCAGCATGTACATGTTATGCATTAAAAACGTCCTGTGTCCTGTCATTCAGTTATCTCCTTCTCCTGTTCAATAGGGGTTATACTATCCAGTTGTAATCGACTAAGACTGTTGCTGTTTCCACTGCGACGTCCTGTTATTTTGCTGTAGCATTTTCGGTGATTGACGCACCAGGATGTGGATGTTTCATAGAGACGCACGCGTCTGATGCCATTTTTATGAGTGATGAGTCCTGTGTGTGTTTTAATTGTTGCCATGAGAGTAAAGCTCCTCTTGATGTTAAATATTTTTCTTTATATAAAAGAAAACATTTACAGAAACATGTTCAATTCTTTGGTAAAAGTAATACTTTTATTTTTTAAATGAGATTAAGTTACATATTCATCTATAATAAGCATTTAGGTTTTCCGGATAACAAAGTGTCTGGAGAATAAAACCTTTTATAATTATTCAAAAGTTGAATATTTTTCTTACTTGTCTGAAGACAAAAAGCCTACCATGGTAGTGGTAGGCAAACATTAGTCTGCAATGTTATCCTGGCGTCTTTTTAATTAGACGCAGGCGAGCTATACATTCAGGGTGCTTATCTCGAATTAACGTTTCGTCATTCTTCACGGTGAGGAACAGATATTTTTTCTCCGCATCGAAAGCCAGACTATTAGGATGAGGGGGTATTTGTAGTGTCTGTACCTTCGTATAATTCCTAGTATTAAATACAGTAAGTGTTCCTTCCCCCTTATCGACACGTATTCCTCGCCGATTCGCTACATAAAGTCGTTCTTGTTCATCATCCCATGCCAGACCGATAGGTATTTCATCCGTCGACATCCGGGCGATAATTTCAGCTGTATCCGCATTAAGTACAAAAACTTCATGTCCGGAACTGCGCGCAATGTAGTCTCGTCCGAGATGATTGTTCCGCCAGTCTCGCCGATCGATTCCCTGATCCACGCCAATTAACCGGTTTTGCCTTGAGTCATAAACCATATTGAGCAACTGATCGGCACCTACCTCGTGACAATGGATGATGCTTAGCGTGTCCGGATCGACAACGAAAAGCTGTCCCTGCATATTCGACACAAACACTCTCCTTCCCTGGTGATCCAAGGTTATGCCCACGACGTTATAACGAAACCCTGGTAGTACTTTTTCCAACCTGCGTTTGCGAGTATCAATAACGAATAAAACGCTGTCTATTCCGAGCCCCAGTCCTGGCAGAAACAGACGATCCGTGACTGGATCAAAAACCAGTTCACGAAGTTTCCAAGGATAGCCTTCACTGACACGAAAGCGCGACAGTTCTCCCATCAAAAATGCCAGCCGCGTACCGGTAATTCCTTCCTGTTGGTAACGTTGCTCAAAAATCACCTTCTCCATCAGCGGAATGGTAGCAATAAGTCGGTTCTTGCTGATATCCACCACCGCCACAGAACCATTAAAACCCTGCGTGAGATAAAGCAAACCACGCTTATCGTCCAGCGCCACGCCGAATCCTTTTGCCGACAATGCAATCTCCGCTTCCACACTGAACGTCTGCGGATTAATTCTCAGCACTCGCGACAGTGTTTCATCTTCCCAGTCCGGCGCGCTGACAAACAACGCCTGTTGCATATCACTGTAGACCAGCTCAACTACCGTCGTCGCAGGATAGATACGTTGAATATCGCTGAGCTGAATGTGGTTCATCTGATTCATATGTTTTTATCCTTCTTGTTAGGCAATCCCCATTTTCTCGCGCAGAGATTCCATCGTTACGTCCGGCCCCCCCACCGAACCGGCCATAGCAGCAAACAACTGAAGGATTGTCCGAGCGATGAGATCAACCTGAGCAGGAGAATAATGGTCCTCACGATAGCTCAGCATCACTCGTATGTAAGGTTTTCCGTCAATTTGTTCCTCCATCACTTCAAACTGTAATCCCAGCACTGACTCCGTTTTTTCCGGATCGACCTGGCGGAAACGCACTTCCCGGTCGTCGGCAAGACGGAACGCACCGTTCAGCTTGTTTTTAGCGTGGATCTGAATAAAAACCTCGAAAATATGACTATCCTGCGCAATCTCATCGCCGAACAGAGCCTCTTCCACCAGGTCGATAGGAATGTCGGTGTAGGGCATTGAATCGTTGATTTGCCGCTTCACGTCATCTATCAGAGCATTGATGGTTAGTGCCTTGGTAAACTGTATACGATGCGCCACCACTGTAGTAAAATAACCAATAGTATCAAAGAATTGTGGATCGTTACGCCCGGAAGCAGAGGTACCTATCGTCAGATCTCTGAAGTTGCCAAGCAAATGCAGTGCGGCTGCAATACCGCTGTAAACAACGTTAAACAACGACGCGCCTTGCTGTTTTGCCAGATGATAAAGCCCCTTTGCCACCTCACCTTCGACTTTGCATTCCACCCAGCCGCCGTGTGATCCAGTGGTTTTCCTTACCTGCTCTCTGGCTGCAAAAATGGGCATTGCCGGCGAGACACCATGTAGATGATCAAGCCAGTAACGTAGATGCCTATCGTTAAGTCCCTTTTCATGTTGTTGCAACGCAAATACATGGAACGGCGGTGGAATGTTCTTCCACACCGGCACACGTCCCGCTGAGCGGCTCTTCAGCGCCAGAGAAAGTTCATCCATCAGCAGATTGACGGACCACTCATCCAGCACTATATGGTGGAACAACAGTGAGACCACCTGTTGACCATTTTTCTCATCCCTGAAAAAAGTAATACGAATGGGCAACTCATTATCCAGTTCAAAATGATGCCCTGCGGCCCGTTTCAGTGCCTGATCAAGAGGCTCTTTTTGGTGAGTATCGGAGGCCCAAAACCACTCGTACTGCGAGAGCAGCGCGGGAGGAATAACCTGCTGGTGAATCTCACCACCAATGTCCACAAACAAGCTACGCAAGCCCGCATGACGCACCAGGATATCACTGAACGCCTGACGGAAAACCTCTTCATCAATAGCATCAAGAAAGCGCAGCGCAAACGGAATATTGAACGCTTCGCTGAATCCCAGCGCCTTGTAAATCTTCCATAACGATTGTTGCGCCAGGGAGAGAGGTGCCTGAAGCTTGCTGGTATACGCACTTTCGCTTACCGTGACACTGGTCTGCGCCTCATCCACCTTCACATAAGCCGCCAGTTGCGCCGCGGTCGGATAACTGAATAAATCGTTAATATTGATCTCAATGCGACAATCTCTTTTTAAGCGCCCGATAATGCGCGTTGCAATAAGCGAATGTCCGCCAAAATCAAAAAAGTCGTCATTCTCACCCATTTCCGGCATCGCCAGGGCTTCGCGAAACGCCTCCAGAATGCGCTGCCGAACCTCCTCTTTACCGGAGTAAGAAGGCTGCGGCACAGCAATGCTAACCGGCAACTGGCTGACATACGCATCCTGGCGTTGAAGGCTCCTGAACAGTAAATATTCCGCGACCCAGCCTGCAAGCTGTGCCCCAGCGATAATCTCCACCTGCACGGGAGTCTTAAACGCCACCGTCAGCGGCCATCGCGTATGCCCTGGTGGTAACGGTAAAAGCTCACCTACAATCCCCTGTAAAGATAATTCAGTCTGCCAGCGCACGCGTAACGGCACGCCTGCTTCAGCCTGCGGGAGCGTAACATCATGGCCCTGCACATGCCGCTCAATTAGCATAGCAAGTTGTACGGATGATTTATCCGTGCAGATAAGCGTCAGCGACGTAGGGGTACCATTCTGAAAGAAATCCCCCTCGAACCAGAGAGATATCCGCGCCTGCCCGGATATCTCGCTAAGCGCCAGCACAACGCCTGCAAGCCACACACTGAATGCCTGTTCCTGCGGGACAGCACTGATCGGCAATGTTGTGCGCAAGTGAACACCCTGCCCAACGTGTCCCGGCAACGCTGTGCAGGATGACAATAAGTGACTGCCTGCGGGGAATGGCAAACTTCCGGGTAGCGAAAACTCACGCAGGAGAGAACCGTCTTGTCCGTTGTAAAGTACACTGATGGTTTGCATTATTTCCGGCAGTCTCTGCGAAATGAGCAAGATATCGTGGACTACTATTCCCAGAATGCAGATATCTTGGCCAATAAAAAGGTGAAAGAGGAGCGGCGTGGTGCTGGCGAGATCGAACGGTGTCTCTTTTAACCGCAGCAGCACCTCTGATGCCTGCTGTTCATTATGAATGGCCTGTATAGTCACACCCGGCGGTGCAGAGGCTGGGCGTCGAACCAACCCGCGCGCGTCATCATAGTCATAGTTCAAGTTCGCCGCGCCGATCTGCTTCTGCGCCAGAGTAAGCGCATTCACTAAACGCCCGCTATCGACGCGGTTGTCAAGCTTCCAGGCAAAGCAATGCTGGCTTTCACCATACTGCTGCTGTTGATGCTCAAACCAGATCTGTTCTTCAGCCTCGCTGGCCTTTTCCGTATGCTGCGTGCCAGACTGATAAAAAATCGTACTCATAAGCCCCTCTCAGGCGAACTGCCCACCTCGCCAGATCGTGTTGATATTTGGGGGAGCCGAACCTCCCCCGCTCTTTTCGCTTCAGAAATCCAGTTGCACGGCAACGCCGACAAGACGAGGTCGCTGCAACACCGCCGTCGAAACATCGTTGTCGATCACCATAATCCGCTTGTCAGAATCAAACAGGTTTTGCGCAAAGACGCTGACGCGGCCATGGGTGAAGGTATAAGCCACCTGAATATTTGCTGTCCATGACGAGGGAATTTCGCCCCGGGTATCGTTGTCGTACTGGGAATAATAGGTATCGGTAAAGTGAACGTCTCCGCTCACTTCCAGTCCGGGCATCAGCATATATTTCGCGCCAAGGTTTGCCGTTAATGACGGTGCTCGCGGTAATTCATGCCCGTCTATACTGCTGCTGGAAAATTTTTTAATTTTGGTTTTTAAAACCCCAACGGAACTGTTCAGTTCAAAATCCAGCGTTGGTTTCCAGACAGCCCCCAGTTCCGCGCCGTACGTTTCGACTTTATCTGCATTTCTGATCACCATCGAACTACTGTTGGAATTAAGATAATACGGTAACTGCATATCTTTATAATCGTTGTAAAACAGGTTGCTGGTTAATTCCAGATTCCAGTCGCTGATCCCGTGACGGCTGTATAATTCATAGTTCCAGACATATTCAGGATCGTAGGTATAGTTAATTAACGGCGCAACAAAAGTCATTCCTGTCCCACCGGCGTTATATCCTCGCGATACCTTCATACCTAACGTCTGTTGCGGTAACGGTTTCCAGGCAATGTCTAATTTCGGCAGAAAAACGTCCCAGGTTTCATCAAAATCCACCTTCCGGGCCACTCCGCCTTTGCGCTGACGATGTTCGCGCTCAACGCGGCTTGCAGCAGTGATATCCACCTCAGGGGTTATGGCCCAGGTCAGTTCACCAAACGCCGAATAGGTTTCCGTTTTATCATTGAATTTACTGCCGCCGAACAGGTTCACAAACTCATCCTGCGAAGTGTGGAAATAATGTGCACCCACCAGTCCGCGCAGGGTATCGCCTTTGACGCCAAAGCGAAGCAGCGGCTCGGTCTGGAATTCTTTCCCGTCAATATTGGCCCACGGCAGGCGTTCTACTGTGCGACGATGGTTGTTAAAATCGGTATAGATCAGCTTATTCGCCAGGCTGAGGCTTTCCGAGGCTTCCCAGGCCAGATCCCAGATACCGCTGGTTGAGGTGGTCTCAAACACCGGACGCCGTGGGTCGAAACGAGCACTGACATGATTTTTCGGACTCAGCGCCTCATTCTGCGGTGCCCGACTGTCAAAGTGGTTAACGGTCAGTTTAGTAGTGAGGTCGCGAAGGCCGGCCGGGTTGAACAGTAACTTGCCACGCAGACTGGTGGCTTCAATTTCCCGAGGATCTCCCACTGGCTCGTAGGAAATTAAATTGACGAAGCTGTCACGCCGCTGACGATCGGCGCTGAGGCGAAACGCCAGTTGATCTTCAATAATCGGCCCGGATAGCATCGCGGAAGCCACAGTAGAGTTTTGATTCCCGCCGCCCGCCTTTACCGAGGATTCCCAGTCGAAGGTCGGATCTTTACTGGTCATCACTATGGCACCTACAATCGCGTTGCGCCCCTGAATATAGCTTTGCGGACCTCGCCAGACTTCAACCTGTTCCATGTCCCACAGGGACTGCGGCCCAAACGCCAGTTCGTTGTAGGTCAAGGAACGCCCGTCCAGAGAAAAACTCAGCCGTGGCCGGGTGCCATTCAGTAAAGCATTAGCCCCTTTTGCCGGGCCTGAACCGTCGATACCTCGAATTGTTGGTAGATCGTTACCGATACCGGTATCCACCACATTGACGGTCGTTTTTAAGAGATCCGAGACCTGCGACGCACCCGGCACTGCATTAATACGTGCGTCATTAAATACAGCGACACTGCCGCTGATATTGCCGAGTGTCCTTGCAACTTTCTCTCCGGTGACCACAATCGTATCCTGCTGGGGCTCATCGTCACGCTGATATATTTCTTCTGTAGCCATGACGTTTCCGGCGGCAAATACATATAAGCCCAATATAGCGTAAGGGACAAAGTATTTCAGCGCCATACTGCAGCGTCGGTATTTTAAAAATATCGGTTGTTCTTTATCACTATCTGGTTTGCTCATTGTTTTCTCCTTTTCCCAAATGTGCACTAAATTTGCTTATTGTTAGATTGAGCGACAAAGAACACATTGCTTTATATTGTCAGCCTGACGGCCTTATTATGAGTGACTTACTTTCTCATCAGACGCACCGAGCCCGCCTGAAAAAATACCACCTAAACGGAAGGCATTCGCAACAGCAGAATAAGTAAATAAACGCCGCCGATAATCCCGGTCATTAGGCCAACGGGAAGAGTTAATGCCAGCGGCTGAATTTGCGTAAGAATATCGGCACCCAGAAGCAGGCAACTGCCAGCCAGCCCGGCGCTGAAAACCGGTAATCCCGGCGTTCTGGTTAAGCGTAACGCCAGCTGTGGCGCAATCAGGGCAATAAACGCAATTGGCCCTGTCGCACTGGTGGCCACCGCGGCCAGCGTGACGGCGAAGAACGTTACCGTTCTTCGCGTCCGCTCAACGCGCACCCCAAGCTGGCTGGCAATATCATCTCCCATCGCCATGATATTTATCGCTCTGGTGTGCAGAACAATGGCCGGAAGCAGCACCAGAAGACTTAACGCCACCGGTGCCACGTGATACCAGTTACGACCCTGCGTGGTACCGGCCAGCCAGAGCGTGGCGGTCACGGCATTGTCGATATCACCTTTCACCAGCAGCAGCGCATTAAGCGCGCTGAGTACCGCTCCGACGCCTATCCCCATCAGCACCAGTCGCTTCCCCTTCACCACGCCATAATGGCGTGCCAGATAATAGACCAGCAGCGCAGTGGCGAACCCGCCGGCCATGGCAGAAAGCACAATAGCGACCGGGCTTCCTTTAAACAAAATGATCTGGATAATCGCCCCGGTCGCTGCGCCGGTGGTAAAACCGATCACGTCCGGTGAACCCAGCACATTTTTCGATACCGACTGAAAGAGCGCGCCGGAAACTCCTAACGCAAAGCCAACCAGAATAGCGGTCAGGATGCGGGGCAAACGGATCATCCTGACAATATGCTGCGCCGTCGGATCACCTTCTCCCCGCAGCGCCTGGAAGGCTGCCTCCACGGGAAGCATAAAACGCCCGACCAGCAAGGCATACAGGCCCATCCCCCCAAGCAACAGTGCAAGGGCGGCGCATACCCATCCGGCCCTCTGACTCATACGCGCGCCCCCTGCCAGCGTTTAACCAGCAGCACAAAGAACGGTCCGCCGATTATCGCAGCCATAATTCCTACGCTAATCTCGCCGGGATAGCCAATGATCCGCCCAAGAATATCCGCACTAAGAACCAATATTGCAGAGAACATCATTGCCCAGGATAGCAGCAGACGGTGTCCTGAGCCGACAAAAGCCCGTGCAAAATGAGGTGCCGTGAGACCGATAAAGCCAATCGGGCCGGCTGCCGCCGTGGCCGCGCCTGCCAGAATGACGATAATTGCGGCAGAAAGCCCGACGAGTACATGCGTATTAATGCCGAGAGAGCGTCCGGTATCCACTCCCAGCGACGCCACGTCCAGCATTCGCCCTCCCACAAGAGCCAGAATAATGCCAATACACACAAGTACCGAGACTGGCAGCAATACATCATACCCTCGTCCCTGTAACGCGCCCGTTATCCAGTGACGAAACCGATCGAAAGCATCGGAGTCGCTGTTCAGAATTACCAGTTGCGTAAGACTCAACAAGACGACGGTCAGAGCCGCACCGGCCAGCACAATGCGAACAGGATTAGCATGGCTCAGTCCACCCATCATAAAAACCAGAATACTGATAACCCCTGCGCCAGCCATACCGAATCCCATATAGCCGTTGACGCTGGTGACATTTAAAAAGACAATCGACAGCACAATCGCCAGCGTAGCACCTGCATTAACACCTAACAGACCGGGGTCCGCCAGTGGATTTCGAGTCAGTGTCTGCATGATCACCCCGGCTCCGCCAAGTGCCGCACCGACAATCATCGCCAGCAGCGTGCGCGGCAGGCGTAAATGCCAGATCAACAAATGTGCGCTGTTTTGCGGATCGAACTGCGTCAATGCCTGCCAAATCTCCACAGGCGGGATCATCCGCGAACCAAACCAGAGACTGGCTCCCCCCAGCATCAACAGAATAAGAAAACCACCGCCCAACCCTACACTTCGCATCCCACGTCCCGGACACTGCGCAAACATCTCAGCGTACCTCCGGCGTGGCCGCAGCGGACGGCGTTTCAACGACAAAACGATCGGCGATCGCCTTAACCATTTCACTGGCACTGTAGAAATCGACGCGAAAAGCGTGAGCCCCCAGGCTGTAGACTTGGCGAGCGCGGGAAGAAGGCAAATGCTGTAACAGAGGATCGTTGATAAATTCGTCTATACGTACATCGCTGGCGCTCAGCAAAAAGGTTGTTTCGGCTTTCAACTGGGTCAGGTTTTCATATTCAACCCAGATAAAATCGCCCGAGCGGGTGAGATGACTTTGCCATGCGGGATCGGGCGATTCAAGGGTGAATCCCAGCGATTGCAACAGCCGCGCATGAACGCTTTCCGGAGTCGCAACAGGATTGACAGTACCTGGCCCATTGAAATTGATAATATTGACTTTTCCCTCCGGCAGGCTGATCCGCGTTCTGGTGCTGGCGATCAACGCATCAAAACCGGTAATACTCGCAGCAGCCTGCTGTTCCAGCCCCAGCGCGTCGCCTAATTGGCGTGCCAGATCCTGCCAGGTCTGATTGCTGTAATTGACCACGATAACTGGAGCAATGGCCTGTAAATCCGACAGATGTGCCAGCGCAGAATCCGCACCATTGATTGATACCACAATTAAATCCGGAGTTGTGGCCCACGCCTGTTCCAGATCGACGCTACCTGCGGGCCACACCTTCCCGACCTTTTTGACTTTAGCGATGTCCTGCCACTGACCAAAGAACTGACCATTTACCGCTGTGGCGCTGGCGACAACCGGCGCATTAATCGCCAGCAGGGTTCCGGTGACGCTAACGGCGGTTGACAATATACGTCTGGGCTGCTGAGGAATCGACGTGACTGTGCCATCCGCATTACGAAACATTCTTGGCCATCCCTGCGCGTCGCATTGCCCCGCAAACATAACCAGTCCGAGCGCCAATATCACGCTCTTAAAACAATGACGTTGTTTTTCTCTACAAACGTTCATTTTTTGCCTGCCCCTCTCTCTCCCCCTCTGTACACCCAAGTATTTGGTCAGTAATTAACCCATTGTAAACCGCCGCATAATACCCTTTCTTTTGAGCAAATATCAAGAAGGATAATAATTATCATTTCCATTCTTATGGACATGCGATATATTCGAGGAGTTTCCGTTGGCTTAATCAGGAAAGATACCCAATGAAATCATTGACTCCAATGCAGGCGGCTTCCTGGGTTGGCAGGCAATCGCCTCAGTCTCTGGGCGGCGTTGCTGCTCATTTATACGCCGAATTTGACGGATTTATTCATGACAGTGCACGCTTTCAACAAGCCGTAAATGCGCTGTATGCCCGACACCCCATGTTGCGATTGCGCATCAGTGATGACGGAAAACAATATGTGGCGGCGGAGCATCCTCCGGCTAATATTGATGATTACCGTCACAACACCAGCGAATACATCCAGAACCGACTAGCGAAAAAACGTTATCGAATGGAGAACCAGCAATTACTACGCGACCACGGCGTGCCATGTGAAATCACACTCTCATTACTGCCAGACGGGAAAAGCCGGTTGCATATCGACCTGGATATGATCGCCGTTGATGCCGACTCATTTCGCATCCTTATGGAGGATCTGGCGCGTTTTTATGCCTCGCCACCTAATGATGTTATTCCGCAGCATGAAGTTGCATGGTTTCACTATCTGGAGCAGCGTCTTCACGATCCGCAATTACAGATGCTAAAAACGCGCGATCGTCTCTGGTGGCAGGATCAATTACCGACGCTTCCCCCTGCCCCACGGCTTTTTTCAACGGAACAGCGCTGTCAGAGCCGCCGATTAGCTCTATTTCTTGACCGCGAAACCAGCATTGCCCTTAACGTCTGCGCACGTCAGCATCACCTGACGCTCAGCGCACTGTTCCTGTCACTGTTCACGCTGACGATTGGTGAAGGGCTTGACCAGCCATCACTGCGCATCAACGTGCCGACCTTTTTCCGCGATCCAAATTTCCCCCAAGTGGAGCAACTGGTGGGCGATTTTTCGGATTTTCTGCTGTTCAGCGGCGAAATCCGCCCATCAATGTCTCTGTTGCACCACGCGCAAGAAACAATGGCACAACTTCATGAACGGGTTTCGCACGGTAACTATCCTGGAGTCAGCATTATGCGCGACCTGTCGCGACAGCACGGTAACCTGCAATATTCGCCGATCGTTTTTACGGCTGGCTTCGGTATTCGTGATGGCGCGCTGTTCTCCAAACGTGTTTGCGAACAACTGGGTACATTGAACTGGGTTATATCACAAGGTCCACAGGTCGCTCTGGATGCGCAAGTCGTCTGGTATGGTGAGGAAATTTTAATCAACTGGGACGTGCGGGCCGATGCCTTTAATCCGGGGTTGCCTGAACACCTGTTTACTCATTTTCACGTGCTCGCCAGACGACTGGCGCAGCATCCAGACCATATCTGCCATCCGGTTTCACAGTGGCTTGCCAACCCACAGGAGATCAAACACGATGCCCGATACGGGGAGGAAAGTATGACGAAACCCTTAACGCCATTACAGCAGGCCTATCTGCTGGGAAGAAACTCGCAGTGGCCGCTGGGCGGCGTATCGATGCATGATTTCAGAACTTTTCGCGGATCGCTGGATCCGTCGAATTTCTGTCAGCGCGTCGCAGAACTGATCGCCCATTTCGACGCCTTACGCACGGTTATCAACGCCGAAAAACAACAGCAAACTGTGCTGTCCGTCCTACCCTCACCTGTAGAGCGTATTGATTTAACTACATGTAGCGCAACCGAAGCGGAACAGCAGATCCAGCTGCTTAAACAGCGTTATCAGCAACATTGTCACGATCTCACCCTCCCACCGTGGAAAATCGTTCTGATCGCAATGCCAACACAAGGTGAGTACGTCGTCTTTACCAGCTTTGATGCCCTGATTCTGGATGGTCACGGGATCTCGCGCATTATCGCACGCCTGTTCGATGATCAACCTCTGGAGCCACTAGTGTCCCACCAACCTGACCAGGAATCGCCCGGAACCGCCCACAGCCGCGAAGTGGCCAGAGAGTGGTGGAAAGCAACGCTGAACGACGCGGTTACGCCCTCTCGTTTGCCCTGGCAACGACCACTGAGTGAAATAAAGTGTCCAGAATGGCGACGTGAAAGCCTGACGCTGCCAGCAAACAGCCGAAAAAAACTCATCCGCCTTGGCGCAAAAAGAGGATTATTCGCCAACAGTGTAATGTCAGCAGTCGTTCTCGACACGCTGGCTCTATGGGCGGAGGATGAAACACTGCTGATCGGCGTTCCCTGTGCATTTTCAGCAACGGCAGAACAGCCCACTAATGCCTCAACGTTTATCGCAATACGCTATCAACGTTCCGGCGAGCTGGAACAGAATGCACAGCGTTTGCAGGCAGATATTCACCACGGTCTGGAGCATCTCTCCTGGTCGGGTGTAGATCTGGCTCGCCAATTGTCGTCGCGAAACGCAAACCAGCCTGCTCTGCCATTGATCCTCACTAACTGTCTGTCGTGGGAAACGTTGCCCGCCGAATCAGTCATTCGGGAAGAAGATGGCCTGACCCAGACACCGCAGGTAGCACTGGACATGCGTCTGATGACCGACAGTGCGGGAAATCTACGGTTGGTTGCAGACTATGTTGTACAGGCGCTGTCCACAGAAATGATACAGGCCGTGCTGGAGACAATTATGCGTCGTATTCAGTTAATTGTTGACCGCGAGTCGCTGAATATTCCACTTCGCGAAGCGCTGTCGTATACCCATTACCAGGCGAATACCCCTGTGACGGCTGCAGTCGGGTATGACTTTCTGGGCAGTATTGCCGAACATCTGTTTAGCGGTGACGACACCAGAACAGCGCTGATTTGCGGTGACAGACGCTGGAGCTGGAAACAACTCGGCCAACAGGTTGCGCGCGTGGCAAACGGGCTGCTGGAACGTCAGCTAAAACCCGGCAGTGTGGTGGCTATTTCACTGCCGCGCAGTCCGGAGCACATGATTATTTCGCTCGCTTGCGCGCTGGTTGGGATTGTTCGTGTGCCGATAGACATCAACTCACCTGCAGAACGCACACGCTATCTGCTGGAAAATTGCCATCCCGATTTGGTGATTAGCTTGGAAAATGCACAGTTTGACGACAGCGTTACGCCACATGCGCTTGTGTCGGATAACGACTCTCCTCCGCCATTAACCGGACAAAGTGCCAGCGAGCAACCATCATATTATCTCTATACCTCGGGCACAACGGGTAAACCCAAGTGCGTAATGCTCAATAATCGCGCCACAGCCAACGTGCTGGCGCAAACTATTGCACGCTGGCAAGTAGACGAGCGCGACATTTTTATCTCCGTAACTCCATTGCATCACGACATGTCCGTTTTTGATCTGTTTGCCGCGATGAGCGTTGGCGCAACATTGGTACTCCCGACACTGGAGCAGGAAAAAGATGCAATCAGTTGGAGTCAGTTAGTAGAACAGCACCAGGTTACACTCTGGTGTTCAGTTCCTGCGATACTTGAAATGCTGTTGGACTGTGCCGAACCGACACAGCTTCACTCTCTGCGGCTCGTGGCACAGGGTGGCGATTATATAAAACCGGCTACGCTCCGGCGTTTGCTGGCGCTCTTTCCCTCGCCGCGTCTGGTTTCGCTGGGAGGTCCGACAGAAACCACAATCTGGAGCATCTGGCATGACATCACCCCCGATGATGTTGAACGTGTTCCCTATGGTCTACCGCTCGCAGGTAATCAGTATTACATCTGCCATAACAGCGGCGAACATTGCCCCTGCGGCGTAGCAGGGCGCATTCATACAGCAGGCGTTAATCTCGCCTGTGGTTATCTGGAAAACGGTGAACAGGTCGACCATGATTTTGTGAATATTCTTACCCCCGAAGGTGAAACTGTCCGCGCATTCCGCACGGGTGATATTGGCTTTTATCGGCCTGATGGTGCCATTATGTTCGCCACGCGCATCAATGGTTACGTGAAAATTCGCGGCATTCGTGTTTCGCTACCGGAGATAGAGGACGTCTTTCGCCAACATCCCGCCATTAACGATATCGTCGTGGTGGACTACGCAACGGATGATGCAAATGAAAAATCACTCGGAGCAATTTGCCTTATCGGTGACAATGTCATGCCGGGAATAACGGAACTGCGTACTTTCGCTCAACGCTATCTTCCCTGCACACATATTCCAGGGCGATTTATTACCCTCCAGGGCTTCCCTCTGACGACTAACGGTAAGATCGATCGTCATGCGCTGCGCGCCATCCTGACGCAAACGCCCCAACATACATTATCCGTACTGAACACCACCAACTGTATAGTGCGTCCGGATGTTGAACAAAAAATACTTGAGATTTACTGCGCGGCGATGCAGCAGCCAGTCCACCCAGAATGGGATGCCACGGTACCGTTTATCATTATGGGGGTTAAGCTGAACCATCTGAAGACAGTCAGAGAACGTCTTAACGCCGAGTTTGGCTGTCACTTAACTGGGCACGATTTGATTAAGTGCAAAAATATCAGCGACGTTTGCGCACTGTTGAACTGAACCAGCCCGACCGCAATAATTCCTTTAGCGGCCGGACTGGCAGATTACAACAACGTCTGAGATCTGCACTACGACGCAAGGAAGTGAGAAATCCAGTCGGTTAAGCTATTGAGCGTGGCCTGCGGATCCAGCTCCGGAAACATACCAGGTTCCGCGTCAATATCAAGATGAAGTTCACTACAATCAGTACGACCTCGCCAGGTAATATTAAATCCGTCTCCCGGCCCGCTGGCCATCACCTGACGCACCGTTTCGCAACCGATAAACACCGGAGGATCGAAGGGCAGAATGTTAATCAGCGGCGAGAAGAAGTACCGCATTCCCTTGCCAATACCCTGATCGGCGGCAAGCGTTTCAATGCGGTAACGGCTGTGTGCGCGCATATCGTGAAGTGCGATAGATGTACGTTTTAGGAAATCAACAGGATTCTCCATGGGATCAAAAGTGATAAATACTGGCAATATATTTACTGCCAGCGATGGGGTGTTAGTCGCGGCATGGCCACGTCGGTTCATCACTGGCACCCAGACAGGTAAGACTCCGTTATGTTGTATATCAGGGATCTGTTTTGCTATCCATGCAGCAGAAAGGGCCAGCAGTACATCAGGCCACCCAATCCGACACCGAGTGGCAACCGCAAGAATATGTTTAGTGAATGAGGCCGGAAGCCATTTATCACTGTGCAGGGACTCGGTTGCGTAATCTTCCCCACCTTTCTGTAATACCTTTAGCGGAGGCGCCTGTTCGAGAAGTCTGTGCCAGTACGTGCGATCCGCCTGATACTTTTTGCTGCGTAAATAATGTTGCTCTTCTGCGAGAAAATCAGCAAACGGGCTGAGTGGTCTCCCCACAGAGGTGCTCTCGCAATAGGCCTGATACAGTTCCGCGCAGCGATGTTCTATTAACGCCATGCCGAAACCGTCGACTATGATATGATGCGCACGGATATAGACCATATAGTGATCAGACGAGAGCCGTATCAGCCATATCGCGGCCAACGGCTGGCGCAACAGATTCAGTTGACCGTCAATATCCCCCTGCATCATGGCCAGCGCAACCGTCTGTGCAGAGCGCCGCTGTTGCAGATCTATAATACGGACGTCGGGACACTGGTGAGGATCGCAATACTGAACCGGTATGGTATCTTCCTCTACTAAACGAAAGCGTACGGAAAATACCTCGGTTTCTTTTATAACCTGCTGAAGTGCGGCAATCAGCGCACGTTCGTTAATGGTACCACGTAACGTTATACAATGGGCGACAGTTGAGACCGGCTGATGGGGGTGAAACGTAAACTCTTCCCAAAAATCCAACTGTGCCGGTGTCAGTGGCACCCAGTGACTGGGCTGAATAGTTTGTGGCATATCATACCTTTCCATATCATTAATCCTATAAAACAACGACTCACGCCGCCGTTGCGGCAGACGCTTACCTATGTTTCATCCTATATATGACAATTTGCTCAGATTAAAATGACGGACCAGGTTGTTATTTTTCTCATCCGGTGTGTGCATCAGCGCTGAATCTGTTGCCGCCAGAACGCATTAGTTACCGTTGGATTGCCAGTGACAAAATTAATTATGTAAATAATAATCATTTAATTATTGTGTATGCAAATATAATTGCCGATAAATGCCCTGTTTCACTGCGTTTTTGTGGTGGCATCTCCTGCTACGTTTCTGCAATCGCGATGTGTGAAATGCTGACTGTAGTGCTGCTCCATGCCAGTACTTGACTCCATCTGGAACAATATTACCAGTATGAAACTCACATCCCACGGTACGGATCACGGTCACGCCTATCAACTCATGCTGGGCAGCGATGTTAAATTGCACAC
>PPYF01115482.1_pt1 | contig 25298 bp, 26 predicted proteins | sample 1559871 | NCBI WGS metagenome assembly PPYF01 (sample SAMN08240021, study PRJNA423297) | Human gut metagenome, whole genome shotgun sequencing project. | reverse complement strand
AGCAGAACGCGTTGTGGTCGTATTTATCGCGCAGCTCGCTGTCCTCCCGCTTGGTCAGATGCTCTGAAACGGTGTGAGATGCGGAAAACAGCCGGTAAAAGCTTTCATCGGTCTTTCTTGTAGGGTTCATTGCGCTCCTCCAAACCTTATCGCTCACTTCCAGCCCCGGGCCGAGGGGTCGAGCATCTCGGCGGCGGAGTAGATGAGAGCGTTGCAGATGGCTGCAGCTACATTGCTGCCGCCCTTGCGGCCCATCGCCGCGATGGCGGGCACGCCGTGCTTTTCGCAGACGGCAAAAAGCCGCTCTTTGCTCTCCACCACATTCACGAAGCCCACCGGGACGCCGATGACCAGCGCAGGCCGCAGGCCGTTTTCGATCTGCTCTGCGATGGTCAGCAGGGCTGTGGGCGCGTTGCCGACGGTCAGGATCGCCCCGGGGTGCTCCTGTGCCGCCTTCATAGTCGAAGTCGGCGGTGGTGTGGATGACCCGCTTGACCACGGCTTCGTGCTCGGGCGGCGGGGTCAGGCCCATCATGTCCAGCTCTTCGGTGATGATGCGGATGCTCGTCCGCTCGATGTCGGCGGGAAGATGATGCTGCGGCGTCAATATTCTATCCCCTTTCGTGCTTTTATCCCCTTCTGGTAGGGGTGGCGGTGGCATTTCATCTCGGTGGAGTAATCGGCGGCATCCAGCATCCACTGGGGCGGCGTGTGGGCCGTCAGGACGCATTCACATCCGGCAGGCCGTTCCAAGACGGCCTTTTTTAATTGGCCGACGTCCACCATCTCCAGTTCCTCGGCGCTTCCGGCCTCGTCCAGCACCAGCAGGTCGGCAGGGCGGGCCATTGCAGCGGCAAGGTTCTGATCTTGCAGTTCACGGGTCGCGGCCTTTTCCTCCGGCGTCATCTGGAACACGAATTTCTGCCCGGCCTTGCCCCGGTAGACCTCCGCCCCCAGCCGGGCCAGAAGCGGGATCTCCCCGCTGTTCCCGCCTTTCAGGAACTGGACGATGACCACCCGCTTTCCGGCTCCCAGCGCACGGAGTGCAAGGCCCATGGCGGCGGTGGTCTTTCCCTTTCCATCGCCCCAGTAGAGGTGCAAAAGTCCCTGCTCCATTTCAGTGCTTCTCCATTCCCATCGCGGCATACACCGCGTCCATGTCCAGCGCCGCCCGGACGCCGTCGGCCAGCTTGTCGAACTGCTGGCGGCGGTACTCCTCCATCGGGATGAGGGCCGCGTCGGAGGGGTCGATGCCCCTGCGGCGGCAAAGCCAGCCCGCCAGCGCCTCGGTGAGGGCGCCAGTGTCAAACAGGCCGTGGAGATAGGTGCCGAACACATTGCCCTGCACGCAGCCCTCCCGCCCGCCGTCCGGGTAGCGGGCGAACGGCTCGCCCCCGGCCTCGGTGACGCCGGTGTGGATCTCGTAGGCTTCCAGCTCCGCGCCTGCAAAGGGGGCAGCAGTGACGACGGCCCGGACCTGTGCGCGGCGCTTGTGCTGGCTGAACACCGTCCGGGTGGGCAGCAGGCCCAGCCCCCGCAGCGTCTGCGGACGGCCGCTCTCGCTCCCCTCGGAGTCGTCGAGGGTCTGGCCCAGCATCTGGTAGCCGCCGCAGACCCCCAGCACCGGCGTACCTTTTCCAGCCAGTCTGAGCAGGGCTGCCTCCAGCCCGCACTGCCGCAGCCAGAGCAGGTCGTCCACCGTGTTCTTGGTGCCCGGCAGCAGGATGAGGTCGGGCGTGCCCAGCTCGTGGGCGTTCGCCACATAGCGCACTCCCAGCAGCGGGTGCTGCTCCAGCGGCATAAAGTCCGTAAAATTGGACAGGTGCGGCAGACGGAGGATGGCTGCATCCAGCGGCTTTTTTCCGCCCCGGCTCTCGAGGCGCTGGCTCAGCGCCCCGGTCGATGTCGCCCACCAGAAGCACCGGCGCATCCACCATCTCGGCGAGGCCCATGTTCACGATGTCCTCGCTTTTCAGGTTTATCTCCGCCGGGCTGCCTGCGCCCTCGATGACGATGACGTCGGCCTCCTCGGCCAAACTATCATATGCGGCCATGATGTCCGGCACCAGCTTTTTTTTCGTGCGGAAATACTCCGCCGCCGCCATCTGGCCCCGCACTTCACCGTTGACGATGACCTGGCTGCCCACGTCGCTGCTGGGCTTCAGGAGGATCGGGTTCATCCGCACGTCCGGCTCTACCCCTGCCGCCTGCGCCTGCACCACCTGCGCCCGGCCCATCTCAAGGCCGTCCTTGGTGACGAAGCTGTTCAGGGCCATGTTCTGGCTCTTGAAGGGCACGGCGCGCAGGCCGTCCTGCGCAAAGATGCGGCAGAGCGCCGCGCAGAGCAGGCTTTTGCCCGCGCCGCTCATCGTGCCCTGCACCATGATGCATTTTGCTCTGCTCATTCCAGCACCTCCCTCATGATCTCCAGCAGCCGGGCGTTCTCGGGAGCCGTGCGCACCGCCGTGCGGTACCACTCCGGCCCGAGGCCCGGATAATTCGCGCAGCTGCGCACCTGTGTACCCAGCGGGCGGAGTCGTTCGTTCAGGTCGGCGGGGGCGCGGAAGAGCAGATAGTTGGCCTTTCCGTCGATGACCCGCAGGCCCAGCGCCCGCAGCCCCGCCGTCATGGCCGGACGCTGCTGCGCGATCAGCGCCCGCACCTCATCCACATAGGCCGTCTCCTTTAAAGCCGCGATGCCCGCCGCCTGCGCCAGACTCGACACGGCCCACGGCTGACCCGCTGCCTGCATCTTCTCTAAAAGCGCCTCGTCGCCGCAGAGGCAGTAGCCCAGCCGGACGCCTGCCATGCCGTAGAGCTTGGTAAAGGCCTTGAAGATGACGAGGCTGCTGCTTTCCAGCAGAGGCTTCGCCGTCCATCGGTCGGCGTCGGGCAGGAAATCGAGGAAGCATTCGTCCACCGCAAGGATCGCGCCACACGCCTCGCACCGGCGCAGCAGCTTTTCGACCAGCCCGGGCGAAGCAAGCTGTCCGGTGGGGTTGTTGGGCTGGCAGAGGAACACCATGTCGGTGCTCTCGTCCACGGCGTCCACAAGGGCGTCCGTCACCGCGAAATCCTCTGCTTCCCCGAGGAAAAAGCGTTTTACCTCACAGCCCGCCGTATCCAGCGCGGCGGCGTACTCGGCAAAGGTGGGAGCCGTCACGAGCGCCCGGCGGGGCTTTGCGGCCCAGACCAGCCGGAAGATGAGGTCCGCCGCGCCGTTGCCGCAGAGGATCTGCTCCGGCGGCACGCCCTCAGCCCGGCTCAGTGCTGCACGCAGGGTACGGCAGAGGGGGTCGGGGTAGCGGTCGGCCTCCGCCAGAGCCTCCCGGATGGCCTGCGCCACCCCCTCGGGCAGGCCGAGGGGGCTGACGTTCGCCGAAAAATCCAGCACATCGCGGCCAAAGCGTTCGCGGTAGCTCATCCAGTCACCGCCGTGGACCAGTTGTTTCATCCCAAGAACCCCCGTATCGCACATCCAAACGCCAGCGCAAGCCCGCTGGCTGCATACATCATCCGATCTGCCCGCAGAATATCCTCCGGCTCGATGGGCCGCAGCGGGTCGCCGATGGTGGGCTTCGGATAATATTCCCCGAAATAATAGGCCGGCCCGGCCAGCTGGACGCCCAGCGCACCGGCACGCGCCCTTGGCGTCATTGCGGGTGAACGCCGCCGCCATGATCCAGAGCAGCGCCGCCAGACGGCTCGGGATATAGTTTGCCACATCGTCCAGCTTTGCCGCCGCACGGCCAAAATAGAGATATTTCTCGTTCTTGTAGCCCACCATGCTGTCCATCGTGTTGATGGCCTTGTAGGTCAGGGCCATCGGCGCACCGCCCAGCAGCATATAGAGCAGCGGCGCGATGACGCCGTCGCTGGCGTTTTCGGCCACGGTCTCCACCGCCGCTCGGGTCACGCCCTCAGCAGTCAGCGCTTCCGTGTCACGGCCCACGATGCGGCTCACGGCCTTCCGGGCGGCGGGCAGGCTGAGCAGACAAGGCCCGTGAGCAGCAGCGTCCCCACCGGCAGGCAGAACGCCAGCACCGCGCCGCCCAGCAGCTCGCCCTGCGGCGTTTTGGGCAGGCGGGCGCGGAGAAATTTTTCCAGCCGGGAGATGGCCTTGCCCATGTACACCACCGGGTGGGGCAGCCACGCCGGGTCGCCGAAGATGGCGTCCAGCACGAAGCCCCCCAGCACAGCCCAGACGGTCATCATGCGTCCGCCTCCGCGTCCTTCGTGTACTGCACGGTCCTGACGAGGCGGAGCTGGCGCTTTTCTGCCCAGTCGGCGGCGTCCAACACATAGCCGCCCGCGTTGGGGCCGCACCACTCATAATAGCCGCGCCGGGGCAGGACATACCGCTCCATCGCCGCCATCTGGGTGCCGCCGTGGGCGAGGATGACCAGCAGCTCCTCGCCGTCGGCCAGTGCCTGCTGGCGCAGGCCCTCCGCCGAGAGCGGGATGTCGCGCTGGCCCTGATAGCGCTTCTGGGCGTTGTATTCGGTCAGGCCATGACGCAGTAAATAGATCAACATGAGGGCAATTCTCCTTTCAATACCGTCGGGATGCCGCAGAACATCTGCACCACGCAGTCGGCGCGGGCGGCCAGCAGGCAGGCCAGCCGCCCGGCGGCCTCCCGCCCGGCACGCGCTCCGGCATCCATCGGGACAACACCGCCGCCGACCTCGGTGGCGATGACAATATCGTATTCCGCCAGCTCCCGGGCCAGCGCTTCGAGCTGCTCCGGGGTCTGGATTTCCGCAGCGGCGTCCTGCACATCGGCGATGACGCTGCCCCGGAACTTCCGCGCAAAGGTGCGCTTGCCGCTGTAGAGCGGCCCTGTGATGAACATCATTTACAGCACTCCTCCCCACTGGCTGACAGCCAGCGCCGCCAGCATCCACAGCTCGGCCCGCTGCAAAAACCATCCGGCCAGATCGCCGGTGATGCCGCCGAACTGCTTTTTCGCCACAAAATAATAGCGGCTCATCGCCAGAAGCGCCGCTGCCGCCAGAGCACCACCCCCCAGCACCGTCAGCGCCAGCACCAGCAGGGCCGACGCCCCGCAGAGGAAACGGCGGACGGTCTGCCTGTCCGCCGCCGTGGCGAAGGTGTGGGCAAGGCCGGTATCCTTCGCCAGCGGGAACGCCGCCACGGCAAAGCCGGACAGCGCCCGTTCCAGCACCAGCGCCAGCGTCCAGCACAGCCCCACACGGGGGGTGAACCGCACACTGCCGCAGAGGCCGAAGTAGGCGACAAAATAACTGCACAACCGGATGACGGCAAAGGCACCGCAGTGAGAATCCTTCAGGATCTCGAGCTTTTTTTCGCGGTCGCCGTAGCTCGAGAGGGCATCCGAGGTGTCGGCATAGCCGTCCAGATGGATGCCGCCGGTGACAGCCACCGGCACGAGGCAGAACGCCGCAGCCCGGGCCATGTCCGGCAGGGGCAGGACGCCGCAGAGGCACCACAGCCCGCCGCACACCAGCCCGATGAGGGGGAAGGCACACATGGCGTACCGCATATTCTTCTCGTTCCACCCGAACTGCGGCACCGGCAGAGCCGAAAACATCGCAAAGGCTACCGCGATGGTCTGCAAAATGGTCACAGCTTCTCTCCCCCCTTGTAATACACCGGCAGGCCGCAGACCACCCGGCAGACGTTGTCCGCCCGGGCGGCGAAGGCGTTGTTTACCTGCGCCAGCGCCCGCAGATACTGCGCGGTATCGCCTACATAGTCGGCCCCGCCGCTGAAGACCTCGTTCGACACGACGATGAGGTCGCTGCACCCGGCGGCGAGGCGCTCCAGCCCGGTCAGGACGGCCTTTGCGGTGTGCTCTCCCGCCCCGCCGGGGTCGTAAAGCTCATTGGCCACAAGGTTGCCGAGGTCTTCCAAGAGGACGGTCCCCCGGCCGGGCAGAGCCAGATGGTCGAGGTGGAGCGGGCACTCCAGCGTCTCGAACTGCTTTTCGGCCCGCATCTTCCGGTGCTTTTCCACCCGGGCGGCGCATTCGGCGTCCCAGACCTGCATGGTGGCGAGGTAGTACCGGGGCAGGCCGGTCTTTAAGACAAGGCTCTCGGCGTAGGCGCTCTTTCCGCTGGCTGCGCCGCCGATGATCAGCGTCAGCATCCCGCGCCTCCCTGCGGCGTGTAGGCATCGATGCCGCCCTCTGCGAAGGAATAGCAGCCATCGTAGACGGCCAGCGCCATGTCCCACAGCGGGATGGCGGCCACCGCCCCGGTGCCCTCACCCAGATGGAGGCCTGCCGTGATGAGGGCTTTTTTGTTCAGTGCATCCAGCACCAGCTTCGCGGCCGGCTCGGTAGAGCAATGGCTGGCAAAGACCGCCTTTTCCGCCGCCGGGCAGAGCCGGACGGCGCAGAGCGCTGCCACTCCGCTGATGAAGCCGTCGGCCAGCACAGGAACCCTTTCCAAGGCCCCGCCGAGAAAGATGCCGCAAAGCCCCGCGATGTCGAAGCCGCCCAGCTTCGCCATCACGTCCAGCGGGTCGGCGGGGTCGGGACGATTCCGGACGATGCCGCGATGGATGGCATCGACCTTCCGGGTAAGGCCTGCATCCGAGAGGCCTGCCCCCCGTCCTGTCATCCGCTCCACCGGCTGCCCCAGCAGGACAGCGGCCACGGCGCTGGACGTTGTCGTGTTGCCAATGCCCATCTCCCCGGTGGCCAGCAGGCCGATGCCCGCTTTCTTCTGCTCCTGCACCAGCCGGATGCCCCGTCCGACCGCTTCCACAGCCTGCGCCCGGCTCATGGCCGGGCCAAGGGTAAAGTCCGCCGTGCCCGGGGCGATGCGGCAGTCGAGGACGCCCGCCACAGGCTCGCCCGCGATGCCCATATCCACCGGCACCACCTCGCACCGGGCCGTCTGGGCCATCCGGCAGACGCTGGTGCGGCGGGCGGCGAGGTTCTCGGCCACGGCGCGGGTCACGCTGCTGTCGGTCTGGCTGACGCCCTGCGCCACCACGCCGTTGTCGGCGCAGAGCACCAGCACCGCGCGGTGGGAAAACTCCAGCTTCGCGCTGCCGGTAAGGGCCGCGGCGTCTTCGAGCACAGTTTCCAGTGCCCCCAGCCCGCCCAGCGGTTTTGCGAGGCTGGCCCAGTGGGCGTGTGCCGCCGCCCGGGCGGCTTCGTCCGGCGGCGTGATGGCCGCACAGAGGGCGGCAAGTTCTGTCTCAGTCATGGTCTCTCCTATATGCTTCCGCCGCAGCGGCAAAACGCTGCGGCAGGGGCGTGCCCGCCCAGTATAAATGCGGGAAACCCGCATAGAAATGCTCATTTGCAAATCCGCACCGCCATTCCGTGCCCCCCATCGGCTTGTGGGCCGTGAGGGCCGTGCCGTTGGCGGTGGAGTCCCAGTGGTGGAACTCATGGATGGGAAAATGCTCTCCGGCCCGGAAGAGCATACTGTCCTCTTCGGCCCCCAGCTCGGCATAGCCGAACCGGACGAGCCGCCCGGCGTCCTGCGCCGTCCCCGGCAGGACCCCGGCCATCGGCCAGCTCTGCCCGGCGGTGTCGGTGAGTCGCTGCCCCAGATAGAGGAAGCCGCCGCACTCGGCCACTGTGGGCAGACCGGCTTCGACCCTCTTTTTTATCTCGCGCAGAAGCGCGTTATTTTCACTCAGTGCTCTGGCATGAAGCTCCGGGTAGCCGCCGGGCAGATACAGCCCGCCGACCTTCTCCGGCAGGCTTGCGTCCCGGAGAGGGCTGAAAAAGACCGGCTCTGCCCCGGCGTCCCGGAGCGCTTCCAGCGTCTCGGCATAGGTGAAGCAGAAGGCTTCGTCCTGCGCCACAGCAATGCGGACGCGGGCCGGGGGTGTCTCCGCCTGCCCGGACAGGGCGGGCGGCTCTTTTTCGCAGAGGGCCAGCAGGCGGGGCCAGTCGATCTGCTCCTCCGCCGCTGCGGCCAGTGCGGCCAGCTTTTTTTGCAGGTCCTCCACCTCTGCCGCCGTATAGAGGCCGAGATGGCGGCTCCCGATGACAGCCTCCGGGAGCTTGGGCAGGAAACCCAGCACCGGCAGGCCCGTTTCCGCTTCCAGCATGGGGGCCAGCAGGGCGTGCATCCGGGCCGTGCAGTTGTTGAGCAGGATGCCCGCAAGATGGCTGGGGGTGCGGAAGCCGTCGAGGCCCCGCAGCTCTGCGGCCAGCGTCAGGCTCTGGCCCTTCGGCTCCACCACCAGCAGCACCGGCAGGCCCAGCGTGTCGGCCAGATGCCACGCGCTGGCCTTGTCGCTCACACCGCCGAGGCCATCGTAGAAGCCCATCGCCCCCTCACAGACCGCCGCGCCGTGGCCGGAGGCTCCCTTCGCGTAGAGGGCGCGCACCGTTTCGGGCGGGGAGAAAAAGAGGTCGAGGTTGTGGCTCTCCACCCCTAGCACCGCCCGGTGGAACATGGGGTCGATGTAGTCCGGCCCGCTCTTGAAGGCGCAGGGCGTGTAGCCCCGCCGCTTGAGCGCCATCAGGAGGGCGCAGGTCATGGTGGTCTTGCCGCTGCCCGAGCGGGGTGCCGCCAGCAGAAATTGGATCATGGTCATTCTCCCGTGATAAGGTAGATGGGGTTTTGGGCCATCATGAGGTGCAGCCCGCCCACGGCTCTGGCCCGGCTGACGGCGATCTGGCTCACCTGCACCGTCCGGCCCCGGGCCGTCAGCGCAGCCACCGCCGCCGAGAGGGTCTCGAGGGCAATGGCCGACGCGCAGATGCGGGCGGCGGGGTTCTTTTCCAGCGCAGCGTCCACGATGGCGGCGAGGCTGCCCTTGCTGCCGCCGATAAAAACGGCGTCCGGCGCGGGCAGGTCGGCCAGCGCGGCGGGGGCAAGCCCCTCCACGAGGGTCAGGTTGCGGGCGAGGAATCTCTGGCGGTTGGCCCGGATGAGGGCGCAGCCCTCCGGGTCGCACTCCACCGCGTAGACCCTGCCCCGAGGCGCAGCCAGCGCCAGCTCCACGCTGACACTGCCCGTCCCGGCCCCCACGTCCCACAGGATGTCCTCCGGGTGGACGGCCAGCTTTGCCAGCACAGCAGCCCGCACCTCCTGCTTGGTCATGGGGACACTGCCCCGCTCGAACGCTTCATCCGGCAGGCCCGGCGTACGGCGGGGCTGCACCTCTGCGGCCTCCACGAGGAGGACGCTCAGGCTGTCGAAGCGGCCCGCCGCCAGCTCCTGCACCCTGCCCCGGAAGAGCTTCTCTTCCGGTGTGCCGAGGCACTGGCCCACGACGGCCTCCACCTCGCCGAAGCCCTCCGCCGCCAGCTGGGCGCAGAGGGTGGCAGGGTCTTCACTGCCGCCGGTGAGGAAAAAGGCGGGCCTGCCCTGCATACACTCGGCCACCGGGTCGCAGGCGCGGCCATGGGCCGAGACGAGGTTCCAGTCCTGCCACGGGCGGCCCAGCGCCGCCGCAAGGAGCTGGACGCTGGAAAGTCCCGGCAGCACCCGGGCGCGGATGCCGAGAGCCGAAAGCTTATCCAGCAGCGCGGCTGCGCCGGAGTAAAAGCCGGTATCGCCGCTGTAGACCAGCACGGCGTTCTCTGCGCCGGAGGTGTGCAGAAGCTCCGCCACCTCGTCGGCGCGGTAGGCAGCGGCGCGGTTGGCGGTGCAGCCGGCGGGCAGAGCCGCCAGCAGACGCCGCGCACCAAGGATGAGGTCGGCCTGCCGCAGCGCGGCCAGACTCTGGAGGGTCAGGCTCTCGGGCTGGCCGGAACCCATGCCGATGAGTGTCACGTTCATCTTATCATCTCCTTGCAGCGTTTCAGCACCTCTTCTGCCGTCTCGCCCTGCTCGGGCGGGCGGCGGATGACCACCAGCTGCGCCCCTGCGGCGGCAGCGGCAGCGGCTTTTTCGTCGAATCCGCCCGCTGCGCCGCCGTCTTTCGTGACCAGCCAGCGGATATGGAACTGCTCCATCATCGCCTGATTGAGCGCGAAGCTGAACGGCCCCTGCATGGCGATGATGTTGCGGTGAGGGATGCCCGCCGCCTCACAGGCTGCGATGCTTTCCAGCGTGGGCAGGACGCGGGGATAGAGCCGCTGGGGCGGGATGGCCGCAAACTGAGTCAGCTCTTTGGCCCCGGTGGCCAGCAGAAGGTTTCCTTCCTTTTGCGCCAGCGCCTTCGCCGCCTGCCCGGCGCTCCCGAAGACAAGACAGCCCTCCGGCAGGGGGCTGGCCGGGCGGAGGAGGCGGAGATACCCGACCCCCGCCGACTCTGCCGCCGCCCGGATGTTCTTCGTCGCCTCCACTGCGTAGGGGTGGGTGGCGTCGATGCAGAGGGCAGCGCCCTTCAGGAGAGCGGCCATCTCATCGGGCAGGAGCCGTCCGCACCGGACGGTGACGCCGGGGGCGCTCCCCTGCTCTTCCTGCCCCAGCGGGGTGGCCACGCTGACGGTGACTTCAAGGCCAAGCTCTGCCAGCCGACGGGAAAGCTCCCGCCCCTCGGTGGTGCCGCTGAACAGGACCACTCTCATCGGCGATACCCCCGCGGTGTGACCATCCGCCCGTTCAGCGCACGGGTGGCCGCGTTGCCCACAAAGACGGTGGTGAACATATCCACCTCGGTGTCCCGGAGCTGGCTGAGGGGCAGGAGCTGCTTTTCCTGTCCCTCCCGGCCGATGTTCCGCACCCAGCCGCAGAGGGTGTCAGGGGCCTTGCCGTGGGCCAGCAGGATGTCCACGGCCCGGCGCAGGTAGTCGGGGCGGCCCTTGGAGGAGGGATTGTACAGCGCCAGCGCGAAATCGCCCTGCGCCGCGCAGGCCAGACGCTTTTCGATGACCTCCCATGGCGTGAGGCGGTCGGACAGAGAGAGGACGCAGACTGCTGCAAGGCGCTCTGCGCCTGCACGGTCAGAAACTGTCCGCCGCCGGGGCCAAGCCCCACGACGAACACGGTCTTTCGGTTCTCACTCATTGCTCTGTCCTCCAATCGGGTGCAAAGGGGCGGACGGCCAGCGCCAGCGTCACGCCGCCGCCCGCTGTCTTGGGCAGCAGGAGCGCCCCGCCCGAGGCTTTTGCCGCTGCCCGCTCGCAGACGTTGTCCACGCCGGTGACACCGGCCACGAAGGCCGAGGGGGTGAACTGCCCCGGCACGGCCCGCAGCTGGTCTGCCGAATAGAATGTGATGGGCCAGCCGTGGGCTTCGCAGAACTGTGCAAGCCCCGGCTCCTCTTTTTTCAGGTCGATGCTGGCAGCCGCCGAGACTGCCGCCGGGCTGAGGCCCGACGAGGCACAGAAGGCCGAGAACGCCTCTTCCAGCCGCTCTGCCGTCGTGCCCCGGCGGCACCCCACGCCCAGCACCCCGATGGGGGGCACGAGGTGGAGCGCCCCGCCCTCCGGCGTGAGGGTGAGGGCGAAATCGGCGGCCTCGGGCGTCCCGGCCCGCTCCACCCCGGCGGGGGCCTCCCCCGCCACCGGCCACGCCGACCAGTACCGGACGGTCTGTCCGGCCAGCAGAGCGCCGCTGACGCGCTTGATGCGCTCCGGCTCAAGGAGGGCGCAGCCCTGCGCCTTGGCCCAGAGGTCCACGGCAAAAAGGCCGTTGACATCGGTGGCCGTCGTGATGACCGGCACCGCGCCGCAGACCTCCGCCAGCGCCCGGGCCAGCGCATTCGCGCCCCCCAGATGGCCCGACAACAGGGGCACGGCGAACTGCCCGCCCTCGTCCACAGCCACCACCGCCGGGTCGCTGGCCTTGCTTTTGCAATAAGGCGCGACGGCCCGGACGGCGATGCCCACAGCTCCTACAAAAATAAGCGCCTCGTTCTGTGCAAAGTGCTCCGCCGTCCAGCCCTTCAGAGTCACTTCCCCGCCGCAGCGGCTCACGCTGCCGGGCAGGGCCTCCGCCAGCCGACGGGCCAGTGCCTCGCCCCTTGCCGTAAAGGCCAGATACGCACAGCTCATTTTCCGGCCTCCGTCCCCTGCCGGAACTCGGTGGTAAAGGCAGGGTCGTAGAGCTTGCTGCGGTCGTAATCCCGCCCCAGAAAATCGCCCACGACGATGAGGGCCGTCTTGGTGATGCCGTTTTTGCGGGTCTCCTCGGCCAGCGTGGAGACGGTGCACCGCACCACCTTCTGCTCCGGCCATGTGGCCTTATACACCACTGCGGCGGGGGTGTCGGAGCGGTAGCCGCCGCTGGAAAGGAGGGCCTGCTGGACCTTGTCCACCAGCCCGATGGAGAGGAAGATGACCATGGTGGCCCCATGCGCGGCCAGCTTTGCCAGCTGCTCGGCCTCGGGGACGGGGGTGCGGCCCTCCATCCGGGTGATGATGACGGTCTGGCTCACATTGGGCAGAGTGTACTCGGCACAGAGCGCCGCCGCTGCGCCGCAGAAGCTGGACACGCCCGGGGTGTCATCGTAGGGGATGCCGTCGGCGTCCAGCGCATCCATCTGCTCCCGGATGGCCCCATAAAGGCAGGGGTCGCCGGTGTGGAGGCGGACGGTGGTGCCACCCGCCTGCTCTGTAGCGCGGATGGTGTCCAGCACCTGTTCCAGCGTCATCTCGGCGCTGTTGTAGATGGCGCAGCCGGGCTTTGCCAGACCCAGCAGGGCCGGGTTGACGAGGCTGCCCGCATAGATGATGCAGTCGGCATCGGCCAGCAGGGCCGCGCCCCGACGGGTGATGAGGTCGGGGGCACCCGGCCCCGCTCCCACAAAATGAACCATATCTGTTACCCTTCCTTTACTAAGATCGTTGCAAAATAGCCCGCCGGACGGCTGGCATCACAGGCAGACAGGTCGGGCCAGACCTCCTCGTCCGGCAGGCCGCAGTTGCAGACCATCGCACTGCAGCCCAGAAGCCCGGCTTCGGCCAGTGCGGCCAGCGTCTCCGGCAGCTGACAGCCCGATTTCATCAGCACCTTCGTCCCCGGTGCGGCCAGTACCTCGGCCGCGTGTCGTCCCGGGGCGATGGTCAGAGGCGCTTCCATCCCGCCCGTCAGGGGCTGGCCCAGCCGGGCCGCGGCGGCGCAGAAGCTTGGCACCCCGGGGATCCTCACGGTCTTATAGCCCTCCGCCTCTAAGATCTCCTGCAAATAGCCGAAGGTGGCATAGACCGAGACATCGCCGAGGTTGAGCATGGCGACGTCCTGCCCGGCATCCAGATACTCTTTCACCGCCCGGGCAGCCTCCTCATGGGAGGCGCGCAGCACCTCCGGGTCGCGGCTCATGGCAAAGCGCAGGGGCAGGATGGTCTTGCCGTCCAGCCCGACCGCGCCCCGGGCGATGTCCAGCGCCAGCATCCGGCCTCCGGCGGTCTGGGGTGCGGCGATGACCGGGCATTTTTCGAGGCAGCGGACCGCCTTCAGGGTCATCAGCTCCGGGTCGCCCGGGCCTACACTGACGCCGTACAAGACGCCGTTCCGTTTTTCCATTCGTCCAGCAGCTCCTTTGCAGTCTTGGTCTGGCCCAGCGGGCCGTATTGGTTGGAGAAGAGCACCGCGCCCACCCGGAACGCCCCGGCGGCGCGGCGGTCGAGGTGGAGCTGGATGGCGTCCAGCAGGCTCGACAGGACCGGCTCTCTCATCCCCGCCTTGTCTAGGATCTCCATGCAGGCGTCGGTGGTGGCAGCGCTCATCAGGGCCGCGCAGACGTCCCGGGACGCGCCGCAGAGAGCGGCGTGGGCGCAGAGCAGCTCGGTGCGGCAGTCCGCCGTGCGGGAATGGGTGTTCATGACGCCCCCCGCCAGCTTGACCAGCTTGCCGATGTGGCCCACCAGCACCACCTGCTCGAATTTTGACGCCGCCGCCATATCCAGCGCATCGCCGATGAAGTTCGAGGTCTTGACCACCGGGATGCACTTCAGGGCCGGCAGATTCTCGTGGAGATAGTCCAGCCCGTAGTTGCCCGGGGCGAGGATGAGCCGCCGGGGCGTCCCTGCCCGAAGCGCGGCCTGCCCCATCTCCAGCTGGATGGTGTCGAGGATGGCCTGCTGGCTCATCGGCTCGACGATGCCGCTGGTGCCGAGGACGCTGAGGCCGCCTTCCACGCCCATGTGGGGGTTGAAGGTGCGCTTGGCTGTCTCGGCCCCGCCCTCGATGGAGATGGTGACATCGAAGCCGCCCGCATATCCGGCAGACTCCGCCTCCTTTTCCAGCGCCTCCTTTATCATGGCCCGGGGGACGTGGTTGATGGCGGCTTCGCCCACCGGCTGGTCGAGGCCGGGCTTCGTCACCCGGCCCACCCCCTCGCCGCCGTGGATGCGCACCTCTCCGGCCAGCTCCGGCCGGAGGGTCACACCGGCAATGACCGGCAGGCCGGTGGTCACGTCCACATCGTCGCCGCCGTCTTTGCGGATGGCGCACTCTGCCCCCTCGCCCGACCGGCGGCAGAAGATCGGCTCTACCTCCACCACGATGCCCTTCGGGGTGCGGAGGGCCACCGTCTCCGGGGCGCGGCCAGTGAGGAGGAGACGGGCTGCGCCCGCCGCTCCCAGCGCTGCGCAGGTGCCGGTGGTGTAGCCGCAGCGCAGGAGCTTCTGACCGCTGCGGACATAGTGCTCAAAGCGGGACTGCCCCGTCTCGGCGGGCTTTTTCGCTTCACCGTACAGAAAAGCGTACTGCTCGTCGCTCAAATCATAAATTTTACAGATGTTTTCCCGGGCAAACGCCTGTCCGGGCGTCATAACGTCCGAGACGCCCGCCGCCGAGACGCAGACGACCTTATCCGAGATCTTCTGGGCCAGCTCTAATTCGTGGAGGCTGAGGATGACGGCCATCTTCTTGTCCCGGGCGAGGCTCTTCAGGATGGCCAGAAGCTCGGCCTTGCCCTTGATGTCAAGGAAGGACGTCGGCTCGTCCAGCAGGATCAGCTCCGGCTGCTGGCAGATGGCCCGGGCCAGCAGCACGCGCTGGCGCTGGCCGTCACTGATGCAGTTGAAGTCCCGTCCCGCCAGCGCTTCGGCCCCCACGAGAGCCAGCGCGGCGTGGACCTGCCGCCTGTCCTCCGCCGAGAGGACGCCCAGCCGCCCCGTGTAGGGGTAGCGCCCGGCGGAGGCCATCTCGAAACAGGTGGTCAACTCAGTGCGGCGGGTGTGGGGCACCATCAGGGCCATCTTCCGGGCGCGCTCAGGGCCGGAGTAGTCCGCAAGGCTCTTTCCGTCCAGCAGGACAGCGCCCCCCTGCGGGGCCAGCTGGGCCGCCAGCGTCTTGAGGAGGGTAGATTTGCCCGCACCGTTGGGTCCGATGAGGGTGAGGATGCTCCCCTTTTCGGCTCCGAGGCGGATGTGCTCCATCAGGGGCGTTTTGCCGTAGCCGATGGCAAGGTCATCGGTGCGGCAGAAGGCTTTTTCTGCGCTCATTCCCGGCCTCCCTCTGTCTGGCGGCGCACCAGCAGCCAGATGACCACCGGTGCACCAAAAACTGCTGTCACCGAGCTGATGGACAGCTCGGTGGGCGCGAACAGGCTGCGGGCGATAAGGTCGCAGAGCAGGCAGAACGCCGCCCCGCCAAGGCAGCAGCCCGGCAGGACATAGAGGGGTTTGGCGCTGCCCAGCAGGCTCTTGACCAGATGAGGCACCGCGATGCCCACGAAGGAGATCGGCCCGGCAAAGGCCGTCACGCAGGCGGAGAGGAGGCTGGAAAGGAGCACGAGGGCCGTCGAGAAGGCCCGCACCGGCACGCCGACGCTTCGGGCATAGCTTTCCCCCATCTGGTAGGCTGCCATGGGCTTGGAGAGGAGGAATGCCGCTGCCAGTGCGGGCAGCACCACGCAGGCCGCAGCGCCCACGTTGGCCCACGTCATGCCGGAAAAGCTGCCCATCGACCAGTTGTGGAGGTTGACGATGTTGGAGTCCTGCGCGAAGGTCACGACGATGTCGGTGATGGCCGAGCAGATGTAGCCGATCATGATGCCGCAGATGACAAGGATGCTCATCCGGGGCACCCGCCGGGCCACCACCAGCACGAAGGCCATCGCCGCCATCGCGCCCGCAAAGGCCGCGATGATGAGGGTGGCCGAACCGGTAAGCAGCCCCCTTTGCAGGAAGACTACCATCGTGAGGGCCACGGCCAGCTTCGCGCCGCTGGACACGCCCATGACGAAGGGGCCTGCGATGGGGTTGGCAAAGAAGGTCTGCAAAAGGTAACCCGCTGCGGAGAGGGCCGCGCCCAGCAGCACCACCATGACGGCCCGGGGCAGGCGCAGCTGCAGCACGATGCCCACAGCCAGCGCATCCCCACCCCGGCCCAGCAGGGCTGCAGCCACTGCCCCGGGCGTCAGCTCCACGCTGCCCCAGAACAGGTTGAGCGCGAACAGCACCGCAAGCCCCGCCGTGAGGGCGAGGTAGGCGAGGCTGAGGCGGCGTGTGGTGGTCATGGCAATGCTCCTTTTATACGATCTGCTGCAAAAAGCGGAGGGAGGCCGGGTCGGGCCTGCCCTCGGTAAAAACGAGGTTCATATCGGAGATGAGGTCGGCCAGCTCCATGCTCTGCTGGAACAGGCTCTGGGCCGTACACCAGCAGTCGCCGGACTGGACAGCCTTGAACTCCTCCAGCATGGGGCACTTTTCGATGAGCTGGTCACGGGTCTCCACGACGCCCTCGATGGTGCTGTTGTAGATGAGGACATCGACGTCTTTGGCCCGGGCGTAGAAGGTCTCGAGGGGCAGCTTGATGGTGGACTGGCCCGGGCTGTCCCCCTCGAGGTCGTCAAAAATGTAGACGCCGCCCGCCATCCCCACCATCTGGGCCACATAGTCGCTGGTGCGGCGGACGGTGATGAGGTTGTTCGACGTGATGGAGAAGAAAGCCACCGTTTTTCCGGTGCTCTCCTGCCCGAGGATGGGGGCCACCTGCTCCACCTTCTGGCGGAAAATTTCCTCCGCCTGCTCGGTCCTGCCCAGCAGGATGCCGTAGAGCTTGAGCCACTCCATCCGGGCCAGCGGGCCGCTCTCATAGCTCGAGCGCTCGATGAGCACCGGCACGCCGAACTTTTCCAGCTGTTCCTTGACCGCAGGGTCATGGAGGATCATGGTGTTCTCGATGGCGAGGCTGCACCCGGAAGCAAGGATCCGCTCATAGTCCGGGGCGCTGTACTTGCCGGCGTAGGCGATGCGGCCCTCCTGCATGGCCTGCTTGGCCTCCTCCACATACCAGCCCTCGGCCTTGGTGCCAGAGAGGGCGATGCAGTCCAGCGCATCCAGATGGACGAAGAGATCCATCACCGAGGTGGAGACGAGGTAGATGTTGTCCAGCGGCTGGCGGAGCGGGACAACATCGGCGGGCAGGTCATCCACCTCTGCCGCGTCCTCGGGGATCATGAGGAATCTGCCGCTGTCCGGGATGTTCACCAGCACATATCCCCCCTCATAGCAGTCGGCGGAGAACTGAGCCGCATAGTCCAGCGGATAGCTGTGGTCGAACACGAGAGAGGCCGTATTGGCCGGGGCGGTCTCTGCCTGCCCGCAGCCAGCGAGGGCAAGTGCGGCGGCGGGCAGGGCTTTCAGAAAATTGCGGCGCTTCATAGGCTTTAACCTCTCAGTCTGCGAAGCGGTTTACTTCAGCGTAAAGTCGGCCACGGTCAGGGCCGCAGGGCTTTCCACGGTGGCGCGGCCGGAGCCGCCCTCAAGGGTCACGTCGCAGGTGTAGGCGCCGTCGGCAAGGGCCTCCTTCATCGTGGGCTGTGCATTGCGGACGCTGACGGTGTGGTCGTACCACTTGCCCTTCTTGCCGAGGATGGCAACGGAGAAGTCCGTGTCCAGTGCCTCTACCGGGATGTCGAAGCCGTACACCTCATCCGAGGTGCCGTCGCTGTAGGTGACGGTGTCGGTGGTGGGCTGGAGCCAGTCGGCCTCGTGGGAAGCCGCATCCTCTGCCGTGCCGACGTAGAGGTTGACGATGTTCTTGGAGGCGAGACTGACGTGGAGCGTCATCTGACCGTCCTTCACGGTCAGCGTGCCTTTTCCGTCGAATGCCTCATTGGCGTGGAACATGGAGCTGTCGGTGTCAAAATCAGCGGCGTAGGTGCCGTCGGGCAGCGCCGCCTCAGCGGAGGCAGAAGCAGCCTCGCTCACGGCAGAGGAGGCCGCTGCCTCGGAGGAAGCGGCAGAGCTGGCCGGGGCGCTGGATGCGCCGCAGCCGACGAGTGCACCGGCCAGCATCACACCGGCCAGCAGAAGAGAGCATTTATTTTTCAGTTTCATAGCAGTTACCTCGACTTATATCGTACCAAAAAGATTATAACACGCAATGGCCTGATTTCAAAGCAGGCCGAAAAAGAAATTGCCCGAAAAGGCACTCCTTTCCGGGCAATCATAGGGTCAGAATCAGCCGTTCAGGGAATCGACAGCGGCCTTGGTGTGTGCGATGTAGAGCTGCTGGATGTCAGCGATCTCGCCCAGACCTGCGATCTGGCACTCGACGGAGTCGAATGCACCGGAGGCCTCGAACTGGCTCTTCCAGGAGTCATCGTCATCGCCCGCCATATCGTTGTTGGCATGGTCGCCTGCAACGACCATCAGGGGACGCAGGACGACCTTGGTGTAGCCGGCAGCCTTGACGGCCTCAATGACGTTCTCGCAGGCAGTCTCCTCCGGCTCACCCTCAACGGTGCCGATGAAGACGTTCTTGTAGCCCAGAGCGTTCATCTGAGCCTGCATCTGGCTGTAGCTCACCTTTGCGGTGTGAGAGGTGCCGTGGCCCATGAAAACGAAGGCGGTGCCATCCGCAGCAGCGGCGTCCACGCTGTCGAAGCCAGCGGTCTTGACGGCCTCAGCGGTGATCGCCTTGGCGACAGCCTCCTTGTCGGCGTTGATGACGGTGGCATCGCTGCCCACCTCGCCCAGCAGAGGCTCGGCGACAGCGACAGATTCGAACTTGTCGCGGTAGCTGTCCACCAGCTCCATCATCTCGTCGTACTCCGCGCCGTGCATCAGGTGGGTGGGCTGGACGACCAGATTCTTCACGCCGTTGGCGACAGCGCGCTCCATAGCCTGCTCCATGTTGTCGATCTTCTCGCCGTCACGGGCCTGCACATGGTTGATGATGATCTGTGCAGTGAAGGCACGGCGGACAGACCAGTCGGGGTAAGCGGCCTGAATGGCATCCTCGATGCCCTTGATGTCCGCTGCGCGGCTGTCGTTGAAGGAGGTGCCGAAGCTGACGACGAGGATCTCGTTGTCGCCGATGTTGTCCTCATTGCGGGGGTCGTCCTTGGAGGCATCGCCGGTGTCGCGGCCAAAGTAATCGGGGTCAGCCTCTTCACCCTCGACCAGCTCCTTCTGGGCGTCGGTCAGGGCGTCCCATGCGGCCTTGGCGCAGCCGGTGAGCACACCGGCACACAGGGCCAGTGCGGCGGCAGCGGCGGTGACGCGCTGCCAGTTCTTGTTGGTTGCTTTACGCATTGTTTTGAGTCCTTTCTGTTTGGGTGGGATCGGTACTTCCGATAGAAAGGGTACGAAACGGGGGGCCAGCTCAAACGAAAAAGGGCCTTTCTGCCGCGCGGAAGGCACAGCAAAAAGACCCTTTGAACGATTCGGGCTTTTTGGTACGACCAATTCCTCGTGATCCGGAGCTTGGCGCTCCTGTACCAACAGCGGGCAGGTTTCCTGACTGAAAGCTCATCATCCACTGCCGCCTTCCCAGAAGCAAAGCTCCCAGTGACCGGCGACGTGCGCCAAGGCAGCGGACTCCCTTATCACAGTGACGAGATCGCGCGGGACTCTCACCCGCTTCCCTTTTACCCTCCCGGCCAAAGGACAAGCCCTCGGCGGCAGGCACCTGCTGTTTTCTATTCAGACGAGAGGAAGTATAGCACACCTCACCTCAAAAAGCAATATCTCAGCTCTCCTGCGGCATCGTCCAGACCATCCCCAGCGCCTCAAGCTTTTGGATGTGGGCGGCTGTCAGCCGGTCATCGGCGGCAGCATAGCTCTCCCGCATCCGGCGGACCCAGTCGCCGAGGCAGAAGCCGTCGCCGGTCTTGTAGTTCACCGGCACCAGAAGGTCGCCGTGGGCGGCGCGGTACTCCTCGGCACGGCGGAACGCCCCGTCCCATTTGGCCTCCCGGGCGTCCCACTGCATCCCGATGGCGTCCAGCATGGCGATGTGCTCCGGCGTGACCTGAAAGGACTCGGGCCGGGCCTTGCGGGCAGCGCGAAGGTTCGAGATCCAGACGCCCAGCCGGAAGCCGCTCTCGTCCACATATCCGGCGGGCACGAGAAGGGTGCCCTTCTTTTCGGCATAGCGCTTGGCGCTTTGATAGTTGTCCAGCCAGTTCTGTTCCCGCACGCTGCACGCAGGCGGCACAGTGGCCGTAAGGCGGCGGGTATTCTCGCCCTGAAACAGCTCCCTGAGGGCGGCGCAGCGCTCCGCAGAGAGCTTTTTGCCCTCCCGCAGCATCAGCTTCTGGCGGGAGAGCCAGCTGCCCAGCCAGATGCCGTCCTCCGTCCGGTACTGTGCCGGGACGGCCAGACTGCCGTGCTCTTTTTTGTATGCCGCCGCCAGCTCGTAGCGGTGCTGCCACGAGTCGGTCTTTTCCCAGATCATGCCCAGCTCATCCAGCAGGGCTTTCCGCTCCGGCGTGACCCGGGCACTGCTGCGCTCGGGGTTCTGCCATGCATACCGCTGGCGGGACACCCACTTGCCCAGCAGGATGCCGTCCTCATCAATGTACTCGGTGGGCACATCGATGTTGCCATGGGCGTTGTAATACTTCACGGCGGCATCGTAGGCAGTCTGCCACTTGCGGTCGTTCCGGTTCGCCCAGTCCACACCGAGGGCTTCCAGCTTTTCGATCTGGGCGGCGGTCAGGGTTCCTTCCTTATAGGCGGCCCGCTGGCTGCCCAGCCAGACGCCCAGCGCCATGCCGTCCGGCGTGACGTACTTGACGGGGATCTCGAGGTCATCGTGCTCGAGATGGTACTGGACGGCAGCGGCATAGTTCTTTTCCCAGAGGATGCTGCCGGTGTCCCACACCATGCCCAGCGATTCCAGCCGCTCGATGCGGTCATCCGAAAGGCTGCCGCCCTGATAGCGCTGGCGGTTGTAGACGATCCACTCGCCCAGCGCAAAGCCGTTCTTATCTTTATAGTGGACCGGCACCAGAAGGTCGGCGTGGCTGTCGCGGTACCGCCGGGCCGAGGCCCAGCCGTTCTCCCACGCCAGCTCAAGGCGCTTTTTCCAGTTCATGCCGATCTTGTCCAGCCGGGCGACCTGCTCGGCAGTGAGGCGGCCATTCTTCTTTCCGGCCCGCACAAGGCGCTGGTTTTCCAGCCAGCGGCCCACGGCCACTCCCTCAAAGGTGTAGGCGCGGGGCACATCCAGCGGCAGCTTCTTTGCGGCCATCTGTTTCGCAGCGGCAAAATAGCGCTCCCATTCGGCGTCCAGTGCCCGGCGAAGCTGCCGGTAGGCCCGGCGGCAGGCGGACAGCGGCTCAGACAGCGGGAATGGCTTCTCGCCGCACTCCTTCCGGAGCTGCGGCACGCAGGTCAGTCCTTCGAAGGTAGCGCTCAGCTCTGCCACCGGCACACTGCCGCAGGCCGCGAGAGCGCGGGCCAGCATCTGCCGATAGGCGGGTGCCTCAGCGGTGCGGCGGACGAGGACAACGCCTGAAATGCCGGTCAGCGGCGTCTCGACAGCAGGACTGTTGACGCAGACCAGCAGCCGCAGCGCGTCGGCCTCGTCGGTCAGGAAGGGCTCTGCATCGCTGGAAAGCGCATCGGCGCAGCAGGTATGCACCCCCGCACCAAACAGCGCTTCGGCCTGCTGGGCCATCTGCGCCGCCGTCTGGACATCCTCGCAGAGGACGAGATACCGCCCGGCGGCATCGGGGAGCCACCGCGCCAGCAGCACTTCCACGGAGGGCAGCTGCTCCACAGCAAGGCTCAGTGCCTGATATTTTTCGGCGTTGGGGTCGGGCGTGCCGGGCACGCGGAGATTCTTCACCTCGGCGCGGAGACGGGCCATTGCGGCCTCCTGCGGCCAGAGCAGCGCCGTGTAGGAGGTCGGCATGGGCAGCAGCCCATCGGCCAATGCCCCGCCCAGCGTCAGCGGCTCCACCACAGTATCGTCCAGCAGTTCTTCGGCAGCGCGGCAGCTCTCGCCCGGGGCGTCCGGCTCGGCCAGCGCCAGCACCTTGGCCTCCGGGCAGAGGCGGAACAGGAGCTGGACGCAGTCCGTCCAGTCCCGTGCGCTCATCTCCCGCCAGCCGTCCAGCACCAACAGACCGGGCCGGAACTCTGCCAGTGCCACCCAGCCCAGCGCGCTCTGTGCAGCCAGCTGCTCACAGTCCATCAGCCGGACGCTGCCGTCCAGCGTTTTGCCCAGCTCCTTCGCCAGCCCGCGGCGCAGTTCGAGCCGCGCGGCGCAGGAGGCCACCCAGAGGACGCGGGTGTCAGGCTGTTCTGCCAGCATCTCCCACACGATGCGGCCCTTGCCGGTGCCCGCCGGACGCACCAGCGCGGCCCGGCAGCCCTGCTGCAAGGCGGCTGCCGCCGCACGGCAAGCCGCTTTGTTTGAATCATGCACTAAAATCGACATATCCTTTTCTGCCCCTCCCGGTGGTTCAGAAATCGTTTTTTCTGCAAAAAAGAAATGCGCCTGCGCAAAGCGGACTGCCCTGCCTGCGCTGCGCCTGCGTTCTTTTTCGTTAAAATGTTAGTTTCATATCCTATTATTAGCATAAAAGTTTATTTCTTGTCAAGGCAATTTTGCAAATATCTCTAAAATCTCCTGAAAAATCTTCTCCCCGGCAACAGTTGACGGCAGAGGCCGTTGGTGGTAGACTCTTGGCATCCGCTCCCCTTTTGCGGGAGACATCCCTATTCAGGACAAGTGAGGTAATCGATATGAACATTATCAGCACCGAAAAAGCCCCCGGCGCCATCGGCCCCTACTCTCAGGGCTACACCGTGGGCGGCCTCGTCTTCACCTCCGGCCAGATCCCGGTAGACCCCGCCACCGGCGCGGTCGCTGAGGGCATCGCTGCACAGGCAGACCAGAGCTGCCGCAATGTAGGTGCCATCCTTGAGGCTGCGGGCGTGGGCTTCGACAAGGTGGTCAAGACCACCTGCTTCCTCGCCGACATTGCCGACTTTGCCGCCTTCAACGAGGTATACGCCAAGTACTTCACCTCCAAGCCTGCCCGCAGCTGCGTGGCGGTGAAGGACCTGCCCAAGGGCGTGCTCTGCGAGATCGAGGCCATCGCTGAGGCATAAGTTTTTCCCGATCTGCAAAAAGGCCGTCTGCACCCTCTCCGGGGCGCGGACGGCCTTTTTGCGTTGCTATCGATTCCAGTTTTTCATGGCGGCTTACTTTCTTTTCCGGAGAATTGACTTCACTTTTCACTTTTGTTACAATAGAATCAAACTATTGTATCGCAAGATTAGAAATTAGCACAACTGAAGCAGCATATCTGCGATATGCAAACCAACATTGTTGCTGTTGCATTAAAAAGTTGGTTTGCTATAAAATATTTCCGGTCAGATTCGAAAGAGAGGTCCCCGCCATGTCCAATTCCCGTGTCGAAAGCCACAACCGCGCCGAACTGCGCAACCGGATCATCAGCGCCGCCACACTGCTCGAGATCCTGCTGTCCGGCCTCGTCCTCATCGGCCTGCTGCTGTCGATGATCCCCCTGCTGCAATGGATGCCCGGCCTGCTGTTCGACGGCAACGACGTCGAGGTGAGCATCTTCTTACAGCGCGCGCTGGACATCGTCATCGGCATCGAGTTCATCAAGATGCTGGCCAAGCACAGCCCCGGCTCCAGCCTCGAAGTGCTGCTCTACGCCATCGCACGCCACATGGTGGTGGGCCACGAATCCGCACTGGAGAATCTGCTGAGCGTGGGGGCCATCGCCCTCATCTTCGTCGTGCGGAAATTCTTCTTCGTCCCGGCCTTCGGCGCCCACCTGCCCGACGGTCACCCCGCACCCGACCTCACCCCCTCCCAGAGCGGCATCCCGGAAGACGAATTTGCCGCCCGGCTGCGCAAGCACCTCAGCCGCAAGTCTGCTGAAGGGGAAAAGACCATCGCCATCGAAGACCCCGAGTACGAGGACAACACCGAGACCCTTCAGGAAGCCGACGCGGAATAACTCTGCCAAACAGCAAAACGCCCCGCAGGCAGCTCGATGGAACGAGCGCCTTGCGGGGCGTTGCTTTTTGCGGTTACTTGCTCTTGTGCTTCTGACCGAAACGGTACTCCTTGCCGTCCCGGATGCGCTGGATATTGGTGCGGTGCATCCAGATGACCATGCCGCCCACGATGGCAGCGCCCACGGTGCAGACCACGACGTCCTGCGTCGGCAGGCCGCGCAGGAGGCTGTACACCAGCGTCAGCACCGGATAGGCTGCAGCCATCGTGATGCTGCCCAGCGACACCATACCGGTGGGCAGCAGGCAGGCGAGGAAGATGAGCGCCAGCACCGGCAGCAGCACCGGCTGGACGGCGAGGATGGCACCAGCGGCCACCAGCACGCCCTTGCCGCCCTTGAAGCCGAAGTAGATGGGCTTGGAGTGGCCCACCACGGCGAGGATGGCGGCGAGGTAGACGCCCAGATAGGGCGAGATGGCCGCATCGGCGGGCAGATGGCTGAACAGCCACCGGCCGAGGCAGACAGCCACGACGCCCTTGAGCACATCGCCCACCGCCGTGAGAGCAGCGGCCTTTTTGCCGAAGGTGCGCAGCATATTGGTCATTCCGGCAGCGCCCGAGCCGTGGGTGCGGACGTCGTCATGATAAAGGTATTTGCTGACGAGGATGCCGGTGTCCACGCTGCCCAGCTGATGATATACCGCTGATAGCTGAAGTGGAACAGGTGCTTTGCGTTGACGAAGGCCACGAACGTCGGCGGACGGGTGGAGGCCTGCGTCAGGTAGAAGATCTTCAGGCGGCGGCCCTTGTCGCTGGGCGGCTGCATCCGGGCGGTCGCACGGGCCAGCATCTCGTTGAGGACGCCGGTGGGCACGCGGGCACCGTTCTGGCTGTCCACATCCCGGATGAGCTGCATCAGCTTGTTGACGTTGTAGCCGGTCTGGGCCGAGATGAAGATGATGGGAGCATAGCCCATAAAGCTGAAGCACTCGGCATAGCCGCGGCGCTGCAGCTCCATCGTGTTGGTCTCCTTGCCCTCCACGGCGTCCCACTTGTTGACGACGATGATGCAGGCCTTGCCCTGATCGTGGGCATAACCGGCCACCTTGCTGTCCTGCTCGGTGAAGCCGACGGTGGCGTCCACGAGGATGAGGGCCACGCGGCTGCGCTCCACAGCGGCCAGTGCCCGGACGACCATGTAGCGCTCGAGGCCGTCGGTGATGTTGCTGCGCTTGCGCAGACCGGCGGTATCGGTGAAGATGAACT
>PPYF01114335.1_pt1 | contig 25299 bp, 18 predicted proteins | sample 1559871 | NCBI WGS metagenome assembly PPYF01 (sample SAMN08240021, study PRJNA423297) | Human gut metagenome, whole genome shotgun sequencing project. | reverse complement strand
TTTGAAAAAAGTGCTGGTTCAACAATTAAGTCTTATGAGAAACAAGCAAAAACATATGATCAGAAACAAAAAGATAAAGCTTTTCAAGAAGCAAAAGAATATAATGAAGATTTAACAAAATCAGCAGTGCAATTAACTGACCCGTTCAAGGCGAAAAAAAGTGATGGGGAAACAATGATTTACAATAATATCCTAAATCTTGATCATTCAGGAATTATGGGGTATTTAGAAATCCCTTGTATTTCTGTTAATCTTCCTATTTATCATGGTACAGATGCAGAAATTTTGGAACGTGGAGTTGGACACCTTGCAGCATCTTCAATTCCGGTAGGTGGGAAAAGTACACATAGTGTATTAACTGGACATACAGGACTCAGCTCAGCCAAACTATTCACTATCAGTTGTTAAGCCGGAGGATACAGAAAAACTTCAAATCATAGATGGAAAAGATTATGTTACTCTCGTAACATGTACGCCTTATGGGGTCAATGATCACCGATTGCTTGTTCGAGGTGCTAGGACTAAGTACGAAAAGACACAGGAATCATCCATTCGTCCAAGAAATAAAGATTCCCAGTGGATGGGAACTTATAAGCGAGCGATCGCAATTGGACTTGCAATCGTTATGGCACTGGTCTTATCGGGAAAAGTATATCAAAAGCTTCGAAGAAAAAAGGCAGAAAAAATACGACAAAAAGAAGGAGAGACGAAATGAAAAGAAATCTGATGAATATATTAGGCATCATCTTAATAGGCATTGGAACTTTTGTATTTCTCTCTCCTGTTTTTTCTGCTTATCAGCAGCAAGAGAAAGCCGATCAGGAAATAGAAGTCTTTGAAAATGAAAAGAAAATTCCGAAAGAAAAAGATCCTTTATATAAAGAAGCCATACAGTATAATCAAAAAATTTATACGGAAGGGCAAAAAAATTTAAAGGATGTATGGAGTTATCGTACATCACCGATCAAGTTAAAAGCTGGTAAAAGCAACTTTGGATATATCAGGATAAAAAAGATGGATGTAAAACTTCCATTATACCTTGGAGCAACTTTAGAAAATATGAGAAAAGGTGCTGCGATCATGGGAGAGACATCTCTGCCGCTTGGTACAAAAAACAGTAATTGTGTGATCGCTGCACATCGTGGATATGAAGGAATTCCATATTTTCGCGAGATCGAGAAATTAAAAGTCGGAGATCGCGTGATTATAAAGAATCCTTGGGAGAAGCTTACTTATCAGGTCGAAGAGATCAAGATCATACAGCCGGATGATTCCGATCAGATCAAGATCCGGAAAGGGAAAGACATGGTAACGCTTTTAACCTGTCATCCGTACCGAGGACATGGAAGATACCGGTATGTTGTGTACTGTATCAGAGATCACGGACAAAAAATCGCGGAGAAAAAGAACAGCACGATCAAAGACATGCACTTTCAATCTTCCGAATGGGACATCCGAAGAGAAAAGATTGTTCGGTATGTTGGACTTATGCTTTTAATTTTTTTCGGGATTGGAATAATTATGCCAAAGAAAAAGAGGTGATATCTAAATGTTTCAAAAAAGTAAAAAAAATAATGTTAAATTAGCATTTGTATTTGTTGTAAGTTTAGTACTGATACTTAGTATACTTTGCCAGCATCGAACAGAAGCAAAGAAAACACCGACATTGAAAGTGTATTTTATTGATGTCGGACAAGGAAGTTCTATTTTGGTACAATCAGAGAGTAAAAATACTTTGATAGATACGGGAGATGAAAAGTACTATGACAAATTGGATTCCTTTTTAAAAAGCAACAATATTAATACGATCGATCAGATGATATTAACGCATAATGATCCAGATCATATAGGGAATGCAGATAAATTAGTCAAAACAAGACAGGTAAAATCAATTATTCGAGCAAAATATGGATATAAGAAAAATAAATCTACAAAAGATGTAAAAGAATTAAATTCAGCAATTTCTAAATACCATATTAAAACATTACGTGTAAAAACGGGAGATAAAATTGATTTTGGAAGTAATGCAAAAGGTACTGTGTTATCCCCTGGTAAAAACTACAAAAAAGTAAATCAAACAAGTATTGTAATTCGTTTAGTTTATGGGAAATATAGCTATTTATTTACTGGAGATATTTATAGTTCCAATGAGTCAGAGCTTATTAAAAAGTTCAATGTGAGATCAACTGTGTTACAGATTCCGCATCATGGCTCTTATACATCCAGTAGCGTAGCTTTCCTGAAAAAAGTTAATGCTAAGTATGCAGTCATTTCTTGTGGAAAAAATAATCCATACAATCATCCTCGTCCAGAAGCAATGAAAAGAATCAAAAAATATATCAGTAATAAAAATTTGTATCGAACAGATCAAGACGGAACGATTTTGTTTATCAATGATGGCAAGAAATTAATTGTGAAGAAAGAATAATAAAGAAAGGAGTTATATGAAACACAAACTTATAAACTACGGAAAAAAAACTAAAAAATTGTGGGTAAGTGCAATCGTGGTTTTATTTGTTGTAGCTGTTGCTTATAGTCAAATAGTCAAAGCACAGCATGGTACGGATAAAGTGTCAAGTGGTACTTCTTATCCAGGAAATGGTTATTGGACGGGTGTTTCAATAAATGGATCATGGGGAACATCAACTATTTATTTTACTGTTACAACAGATAAAACTTATTCAGGAAATACATTTAATGATAAAAGTCGTCCTCTTTACATTAATGTAAAGCAAACGAATGACAATCCGTATGGTATGAAAATTTTGGATACTTCACCATCAACGAGTCGGAATGCTTCAGGAAATTATTCGTGGTTTAATTTAAAAATAGGATATTGGGCACCGGCACATTATTATTATAGTGGAAACTATTTTGACACACCTTCCGCGACATCAGCGGCACACCAAGTATCAAATACAGCAGGTCATTCCAAAGAAAATCATTGGGTTGAAACTACAATTCGGATGAGTGCATATGATACTGCGGTAGCAACTTATTATGATAAATCTGCAAAAAAATATTATCGTTACCATGATTGTCATGCAACACTTTATCTGTGGGGAAGAAACCAATATAAAGTTTATTACAATGGAAATGGTGGAGGTATTAGTGAAAGTGAAAGAACTTTCAATGATGGGGATAACTTTACTTTTCCAGATGCATGGAGAGAAGGATATAGTTTAGCTGGATGGAGACGTGATAACGACTGGGGTGAATGGATGGGAACAGGATGGGTTGTATGTAGCACAGATTATAGTGCTGTAGCACAATGGACAGCAAATACTTATACTGTCAGCTATGATGGAAACAGAGAAGATTCCGGATGGACAGGTGATGGTACAGCAACATATGATCAGAACTTCACCTTTGCAGACAATGGTTACACAAAAAAAGGCTATGCTTTTGTTGGATGGAGTGAAGATCGAAATGCAACGACAGCCTCTTATTCACCAGGTCAGACAATTACATGGAAGAGAGCCGATAAACTGCAGTTGTATGCAGTCTGGGAAAAGAGTACCTATGAAGTCAGTTTCGACGGAAATGGGGCTTCTGGAAGTAAAAAATTAGAAAATCTTGCATATGGAAAAGACGATCGGCTTCCAGCTAATACCTTTCAGCGTGCAGGCTATACCTTTATCGGATGGAGTGAAGATCCAGATGCCATCAAACCGAAATATACGGACGGACAGACGGTCAATACACTCTGTGATGCAGGACAGACCTATGAACTGTATGCCATCTGGAAGAAGAGTGACGGATCGTTCGATCTGCACAACCTGATTCGTGATGATGCGATGTTCCAGGGGGATGTCGAGATTGAAGGCTCAAATAAAACAGGATTCAGCCGGGATCATATTGATTCCGAGTATGGACGTATCGATAAGAACAATCAACCAGGATATTTTACGGACCGTTATAAATAAAGGAGGAAGAGATGAAGAAATACATAGAGATGATCTTAAGAAAGATCGGTGTCAGTATGCTTGCCCTCCTGATTGTAATGACAACTTATTTCAGTAATTCAGGAGGAAGTCTTTTCTTAAAGACAAAGAAAGTTCAAGCAGACACAGGAGAGACGACACTTGCGATGAGTCAGGCAATGAGCCGTAATAAGATCCCTGCGATCGGACGTGCTGCATCCGAAGGCTTATGGGCAATGACGGCAGGCGGACACAGAGTGTTCTGCTTAAATTCAGGAAAGACAATGTGTTCTGGCGATACCTTAAAGTACAAAACAGTCAATGCAGCGACTTATGAGAAAAAAGGGATCGCAAAGGCTCTGCAGTGGTATTTTATGAAGAGTAACAAGAATACAAAGGCACTGGCACTGACACAGGCATATATCTGGGCTTGCGGACATGGAGCAAACAAACAGAATACCGTGTATCAAGCTGGAAAGAATGTCCAGAAAGGATATTCACAGAACGATGCAAAGAAGTTCTGTGAAACGATCAGTGATCAGGATCCGGAGGGAACAATCTATTATTACACGGTCAAGAAATGTGTGAAAAAGAAGAAATTAGATTCGCATCAGGTCTTGTTTGGATTCCGTCATACACCGCCACCGATCAAAAAAGCAAAGACAAATGCAACAAAAACGATGGAAAGTCCGGATAATGTTAAGATTAAAATCCGAAAAAAGGATGCAGAGACAAGGGAAGGACTTGCTAGAGCGAGTTTTCAGATCTATATGGATGGAACGCTGAAAGGGACAGTGCAGACGGACGAAAACGGAGAAGCTTCGTATACAGTGCAGCGTACCTTAAGCAGTAAAGGATCTTCCAAAAATAAAACATATGTAACAAACTGGAATGATCTTTCCAAGGCACAGAAAAAAGAAGCCACCAAAAATGGGTGGTATGATTCCAAGGCAAAAGCTTATTCCGTTGCAATGCAGGAAGCCGTAAAGGATGCACAGAATAAGATCGCAGCGATGAAGAGTGCATCCGTTCATACCTGGATGACAAGAGAAACGAAATCTGCATTTGGACATTTACTTCCAGATCAGACGGATCAGAGTAAGATTGAACAGGGTGGAGTCAGATCCTTTACATTTAATTACACGAATGAATTCCGAAAAGTGGATCTTGAGATTATCAAACAGGGAAAGGTACAGAATCCGAAAGGTGACCATGGAGTGGAAGCAAGTCTTAAGGATGCAGTCTATGAACTGTATGCAGCCCGTGATATCACAGGATCTGATAATAAGAGTGTTGTTTATGCGGCAGGATCCTATGTCACACAGCTTGTGACCGATGCGAACGGTTATGGAAAGATAACAGATCTGTATCCAGGATATTACCGTCTGCATGAAAAGTACGCTCCATTAGGGTATAAGACATCCAGTCAGGATGTTTATGTCACGATCGACCAGAATACAACACAGTATCTGCCGGAGGAAGAGTACGAAGGAACGATCAAAGTCCTGAAGACATTCGGCGGGAAAAATGTTCCAGAAGCACAGGCAGTCTTTGAAGTTTATGATTCAAAGAACAACTTGAAAGAGACGATCACGACCGATGATAAAGGAATCGCACAGACATCAATGCTTCCATATGGAGCCTATCGGATCCATCAGACAAAGACAACCGATGGATATGAGATGGTACCTGATAAATGGGTAACGATCGATGGATCGAAAGCAACGTATCAGATTGAATCGAACGATCCAGAACAATATGCGGCCATTGCGGTGACAAAGGTCACAAGGATCTCCGATAAAGAAACGGCTCAATACACGAAGAAAGAAGAGTATAAGGCAGAGTTTCAGATCATCAATAAGGCAACAAAGAAAGTCGTTGAAACACTTGTCACAGATGAGAACGGATCTGCTCAGTCAGGAAGATTAGATCCTGGTACTTATACGGTCCATCAGACAAAAGGAACAGATAATTATAAGCTTGCCGATGACTTTGATGTAACGATCAAGGACGGTGATAAAACATTTAAGAAGTTTGAACTGGATAATCCATACAATGGCCGGAAAGTCCGGATCAGAAAATCGATGGTAAAAAATGGAAGATCCAAACCGGAACAGGGAGCGGAGTTTGTTCTGCTGGATGAATCACTGGTAAAGGATTTCAAGGACCAGACACTTGCAACTTCACAGGACCGACTGGATTATATCGAAAAACTACAAAAGAGTAATAAAAAAGCGATCCTTGGAACACTTGTCACAGATGCAGACGGAAACGCAGCCATGTTATTAAAAGATTTTACCAAAGATACTGGATTTATCGTTCTGCAGACAAGAGGTGAGGAAGGATATGATCTTGCAGCACCACAGTATTCTTCCGAGATGAAAGCAGAAGACGAAGATGGAATCAAAGTTTACGAATTCAGTCTGAAAGACGATTACACGAAGTCAGCAAAGATTTCGATTAAAAAGCAGATGTCAGTCAATAAAAACAAATATGTGCCAGAGGTCGGGGCGAGATTTCAGATCATCGATCCACACGGAGATGTGGTCGATACACTGACAACCAACGAAAAAGGAGAAGCAACATCCATTCCGCTGGCAATCGGTGTTTATACCCTGCATCAGACGTATGGAGATCCGAAACATGAGATGATGGAAGATGAAGATGTCGTTCTGATCAAATCAGACGTTCACAAGACGGTAACGTTCGGACCGTATAATGATGATGAAAAGATGATCGAGATCGAACTGACCAAGCGTTCCAAAGAGACAAAGAAACTGCTAAATGACGCTGTCTATGAGATTTATGATGAAGATCATGACGTGGTAGCAACACTGACAACAGGAACTGATGGGGATGGAAAAGCATCATGCTATCTTCCATACGGAAAGTATACGATCAAAGAAACGGTAGCACCTGCAGGATACAACATGGATGATGCAGAAGAAAAGGCCTTTGAACTGAGTGCGGAATCAACGAGTGTCAAGATCACATACGATAATGCCGGAAATGGAACATACAAGTTTGAGCAGACGGACAGTCCGGTTCCGGGACAGATCAGTCTGAGTAAAAAAGGAGAAGTCTTATCTGATTATGACAAGGAAGCACAGAGCTTTGTCTATGAAAATGACAAGGTCACAGGGGCAGTCTATGGTCTGTATGCCGACGAGGATATCAAGAAAGATGATGGCAGCGTTGTCTGGAAGAAAGATACTCTCATTGATCAGAAGACAACGACCAAAGACGATGAGATCTATTTTACAAGAACAGGCGATGATGGAGAACAGACCAGGGATTTCTACCTCGGAAAGTATTATGTCAAAGAGATCAAGGCCCCTGCAGGGTATGTTGTGGATCAGGAAAAACACGAAGTCGAACTGAACTGGGATACGACGGCAGGAAATGTCAATGACATGGGAGACAGTGATAAGGTACCAGATAAGGAAGATCCGTTTGGAAACAATGGAAATGATCCAAGCAGTGGCGTTTATGTCCTGGAAAAAGGAGAAAAACTAAATGAGAAGATCAAAGAAGCGGAGACGGTTACCTTTACCTGGGTAACAGCACCCGAAGGAACAAGTACAACGGATGTCTCACAGAATAAGGATGGCAGCGTTGTCTTATGGAACGACGGGACAGATTACTATATCTCCAGTCAGAGAGCCGGACAGGTGATCTATATGAACGCAGTATCCGCAAAGATGTTCAGGGATTGTTCAGAGATCACGAAGATCGACTTTAAGAACATCGATACCGCATCTGTCGTGGACATGAGCCAGATGTTCTATGGAATGGATTCAATTAAGACGCTCGACTTATCATCCTTTAATACATCCAATGTTGAGGATATGAGCCAGATGTTCTATGGAGACAGCCAGTTAAAGACAACCTATACGATGGATCAGATCTTAAAGATCGAGGAAGATACATTTAAGGAAGAACAGCCGGTCAAGATCAAAGCAATGCCAAAGAACAGCTTCTTAAAAGGTGATAAGTTCAAGGCAAAGGATTTCAGCTGGAGAATTGAATACGACGATGATGGTGCAGAAGATGTGGATGTGACCGATGATGATGTGGAATTTACACCAACTGTTGCAGAAAAAGGCGGAAAGATGAAACTGAACATCAACTTCAAGAGCACAGGAAAATATGCGAAGTTCCAGACAATCCAGACAACCGTGGATGTGATCGATCTGGACGAAGAAGATATCGCATTAAAGACGGCTAAGAAAGCCAGTGTATCGATCGAAGCAAATGACGTCCTGCAGAAATACAGCATCCATCTGATCAAGACCGATCAGGACGGAAAGAAGCTTGCCGGAGCAGAATTTGCCTTAAAGGCGAAAACAGATATCGTAAATGGTAAAGGCAACACGATCTTCAAGAAAGGTGATACGATCGCAACAGCCATCTCACAGGACGATCAGTTTGAATATCTGGAATTTATCGGACTGCCAACGGATATCTACGCAAAAGACGGAACAGGCTGTGAGATGTATGAAGTTGTGGAAACATCCGCACCAGCGGGATACGAAGAAAGTGACAAGAAGCTGACACTGAAAGGAGAAGTGATCAATAATACGAAAGAGAACCTGATCCATGATGTGAAAGCCGAGAACAATACAGATAATGACACAAGTACATACATTCATGATTCCGATACCTTTGTGAATCAGAAATCAGAATACATCGCATTAAAGAAGATCTGGGATGATCATAACGATGCAGCCAAGATCCGGCCAACGTCGATCACGATCAAAGCGACACATAAGACGACGGGTGATGTCAAGATGTATACGCTGACGAAAGAAAACAACTGGACGACGTTTACGGATATCAAGAAGGATGACAAGGACAACTGGAAGTTTACGGAGGATGTGCCACAGGGATATCAAAGTAAGGATCCGGTATGGGATGGTGTAAACTATGTGGTTACGTTTACGAACGTTCATGATAATCCAGGTCGAGTTGATATTAATGTACAGAAAGTGTGGGAAGATGGAAGTGATGCAGATGGTATGAGAGTTAAGGCTATTAAAGTAACGCTTTATCAGAATGGAGAAGCATATGGTAAGCCAATAGAGTTGAATGCCTCTAATAACTGGAGTGATAATACAACATTTCATAATTTAGATAAATATGATAAAGCAGGAGAAGAAATCAATTATGAGATTAAGGAAGAAGTTTTTGATGGCTTAACGGGCGATGCCAAGACAGGATATATGGATTCCTATGAAACCAATGAAACAACGGATGCTGATGGCACAACAACTAAGAACATCATTATCACGAACACCCATACGCCAGAAACGACACAGAAGAAAGTGAAAAAGATCTGGAATGACAATGGAAACAAGGATGGAATCCGACCGAAATCTGTGTCTGTGAATCTGCTTGCCGATGGAAAAGTGGAAGAGTCATTTACCTTAAGCTCTGAAAACAACTGGCAGGCAAAGAGCAAGCTTCTTCCAGTGAAAGTCAATGGAAAGAAAGTCAACTATACATGGGAGGAGGTCAAGGAAGATCTGATCACGGGAGAATCTGAGATCGGTTACAAGCCGACATATGATACGGATGCGAATGATGCAGATCTGACACTGATCACGAACACCCATGACCGTACACAGCCAAAAGGAAAAGTAACGATCACAAAGGCTCTTGATCCCGGAAATCTGAACATGGATGTCGGAGATCCATCCTTTACGTTCACGCTGAGTGGAACGGATGTCTATGGAAAGAAACACAGCTATGAGAAACAGATTAAGTTTACCAAAGCAGAGGTCGAGAAACAGATGAAAGATCATCCTGGCGATCCGATTGAACTTTCCGTTACATTTGACGATCTGGAATATGGTACGTATACGTGTAATGAGGGCGGTATGCTCAAATATTTCAAGCTGAATAGTCTGACGAGTGATAGCAGCAATGCGACTCTGGACCAGGACAAAGGAACAGTAACCTTTGATATCGGACCTGCAGGAACAACAGCAAAAGCACAACTGGAAGGAACAGCGAAATTTATAAACCAGATGATCCAGGGTTCCGTGAAACTGATCAAGAAGGATTCTAACGGAAGAGTCTTAAAAGATGTGGAATTTGTGATCCAGTCCTCCGATGGGGCAGAAGTAGCGAAAGCGAAAACAGATGCCGCAGGAGAGGTCACATTTGACGGACTGATCCCGGATACTTACACGATCACAGAGACGAAGACCAAAGAAGGAAAGACGTTATTAAAAGAACCGATCACGATAACATTGCCACTGACGATGTCACAGGCAGAAGTAGACAAGAACAACGTCGATACGAATAAAGCGATCAAGCAGGGAAGTAACTATTATTTCTACCATCTGACCTATGAGGTAACGAATGATTCCAGACTCGATCTTCCAAAGACAGGAGGATGGATCGATTATCTTCCACTTGCAGGCGGAATGATCCTGATCCTTGGCGGATTGTTTGTATATTACAGAAAGAAAAGGAGGAAGATGTGAAGAAAAAACAAGATGATGAGACCAAAGTGTACTTAGTTTATGATGAAGAATTGGATCAGTTCGTATTGAAAAAAGGAGATGATTGCACAATACTGGAGGTATTGGATCTGAAAAATCCTGGAACGGAGAAACTGATCAGTATACTGATAAAGGCTTTAGAGCGGGAATTTGTTATAGACTTAACAGCATATATAAAACTGATGAAACGGTTAGAAGAATATTCAGATCCGGAGGAACATCTAGAATATATCTCAAGTCTTGGACCTGACGGAAAATTCCTTATAAGAAGCAGATAGAAAGTGGTGCTGATGAAAGAAACTGATTAATGACCTGATTAATTCTATGAAAGAATAACGAAAAGAGTCCAGATACACGATTTAGTGATGTGTCTGGACTCTTTTTATTATTTTAAATATTGTCAAAACTTATTTGAGTAGTAGAAAAAGTATTGAAAAATCAAATGATTTTGATTATAATATACTTAACAAGGAAGTCGGCACGATGGAGCAAACCCATCCGCCCCGGCGAACATATTACTTAAATAGTCGTTCTATTCTTTCCAGGGGACAGGACGACTATTTTTTATTCGTATAATTCAGAATGGCAATAATTAATAATGCTATATTTATGATAATCATAAATTCTTCATATGTACTCATAATATCACCCTCCTTCCGCAAAGCTCGGAACGGAGAGCATGGCCGTCTGACGACTTCCTAGTTAAGTATATTATATCTTTTTTCTTAATATTGAAATTATAATAAAGATCCCAAAAGATTATCGGACTATCTGGGATCTTTATTATTTACAACAGTTGTAGTTTTGAATCCTTTTTAGTATAACAGAAATCCCAAGAAATACAACGATTTTAACAAGAAAAACTTAAAAAAATCCTTGTATTTCTTAGGATTTCTACAGTACCTGTGATAAAATATAAGTATACGGGAATATAAAAGAAAGAGAAAAGGAGTTTAATTTTTATGAAAAAATGGAAACAAAGGATTGCTTTATTTCTGAGTGTGATTTTGAGTATAACTAGTGTTTTTACCTGGAATAGTACGATTAGAGTTCACGCAGAAGAAGCGGTAATTAAGTCATCTGCAGATGGCTTTGAATATCGGTATCAATCTGATACACATGAGTATCTTTGCACAAGTGATAAAACACAGGTTTATGATGATTATAAGGATGCAATCAAAGGACTTGCAGATATATCCAGAAAGATCCTGGTTGAGCGTAAAGTAGAACCATTTATCGTCAAGATACCAGTAGAGATCAAAGCGGATCAGAAAGTAGCTGATATCGAAAATGCATCGAATCCGTTCAATGATGCCGTTCAGAAAGAAACTTATAAAGAAACAGGGAATCCGGATGAAGGACAGGGATTGGCACAGTTTCTTTATGCAAGAGGAAATCTTATGAACGATAAGTTAGATAAGATCACATATGATGAAAGTAGTAAATCTTACAAAGGTGTGTTTTATTATCATACATTAAGTCATAAGTATTCAGAAAGATATTCTCAGACGATTACAAAGTTAAAAGAGATTATGGATAGTCTGAATTTGGATGGAAAATCAGATTATGAAAAATGTATAGCAATTCGTAAATGGATTGCAAAAAACGTAAAATATGATGATGAATTTTTTAAAAATGCGGAAAGTTGTCCAAGAAAAAATGCTCATGATATGACAGGAGCCGTATTAGATGGTTATGCTGTATGTGATGGTTATGCATATCTTTTTCACTACATGGCAAATGCTGCAGGTTTACTAACATTAGTTGAGCATGGAGTGTTAAAGGGAAGTGGAAATCATGCTTGGAACTTGGTACAGATTGATGGAACATTTTATTATACCGATTGTACAGGAGGAATATCCTTAGACAAAAATGGTGAGCCAACAGCAGAATTTTTATATGGTCAGGATTATATGTTTAATCTTGATGTCACACCAAAAAATAATGATATCGAAAATACATATTCCAATATATCTAAAGATGATTGGTTAAAGGATCACTCTGTTTGTAAAGGAAAACATAATTTAGTAGAAAATGGTGGTAGATATCCGACATGTGAAGCTATGGGAACTACAGAGTATCATTGTACAAATACAGGCTGTAACTATATCGAAAGAATATATACAGATCCACCAAAAGGACACAATTACGACTACACCAACGGCGAGATCATTCAGTCTCAAGACTGCACACATCCAGAAATAACCAGATATCGTTGTACACGTTGTAAAGATCCGAAGGATGTAGAAACCAAACCATCCCTGGGTGGCCACAAATGGAAGGCAGGAGATATCACAAAAGAGCCAACATGTACAGTCAACGGAGAACAACAATACACATGCACTGTCTGTAATCAGACCAAAACAGAACCAGTCAAAGCAACAGGACATGATTATGAGATCAAAGTGATCAACGCAGCAACATGTACCTCAAACGGCATTGCAAGGTATATCTGTAAAACGTGTGGATATGCTGAAAATCATACGATTAAAGCAACTGGCCACAAACCAGAGATCCGAAACAAAAAAGAAGCGACATGCTCCAGCACTGGCTACACCGGAGATACCTACTGTAGCGTATGTAACAAAAAGCTAAGCTTAGGAGAAACGATCGCCAAGAAAGAGCATACCTGGGTAAAACAGGACAACATTCCGGCAACGTGTGAAAAAGGCGAAATGGAAGTAGAAAAATGCAGCGTATGTGGAGAAACAAAAGAAACACAGATCAGCGATCCATTAGGACACGATTATGGAGAATGGAAAACTACAAAAGAACCAACCTGTACCAAATACGGAACGAAAAAACGCATCTGTAAACGGTGTAATGAATATGAGATCGATGTCATCGATCCGACAGGACATCAGCACACAAAGATCATCGATCAGAAAGCTGCAACTTGCGAGGGAAAAGGTTATTCTGGTGATTTGTACTGTGAGGATTGCCGTGTGATTATCCAGTTAGGACAGGAAATTGCCGCAACAGGACACACATGGGATAATGGAGAGATCACAAAAGAGCCAACACAGACAGCAACAGGGATCAGGACATACACATGTAAAACATGCCATAAGACCAGAACAGAGACGATCCCGATGTTAAAAGGACATCACTGGGATAATGGCACAGTAACAAAAGAACCAACATGTACCGAACCAGGTGAGATGACCTATCACTGTACCGATGAAGACTGCAATGAATCCTACACAGAAACGATCAAAGCAACTGGTCATCAGCATACAAAACTGATCAATAAAAAAGATGCGACTTGTGAAGAGAAAGGCTACAGCGGAGATACTTATTGTGAGGACTGTAAGCAGATCATAAAGACAGGAAAAGCGATCAATCCAACTGGTCATGACTGGGATAAAGGAACCGTGAAAAAGGCAGCTACGTGCGAGTCAGAGGGTATTAGAGAATACACATGTAATACATGCAAAAAGACTAAAGAAGAGACGATAGCATCAACGGGACATACAAAGACAGAAATCCGAAATAAAAAGGCGGCAACATGCAAGGAAGAAGGCTATACAGGAGACACTTACTGTGTCACATGCGGTAAGAAACTTGCAAGTGGGGAAACGATCGCCAAAACAGATCATGACTGGACGATCACAGAAACAGAAGCGACTTGTGAACACGATGGTATGAAAACATATACTTGTGATATCTGCGGCACAACAAAGAGCGAACCGATCAAAGCCAGCGGACACAAATTTGGAGCATGGACAACTACAAAAGAAGCCGATGTATTTTCCAAAGAGGAACAGAAACGCACCTGCAGCATATGTGGGAAAACAGAAATAAGGACGATCGGAGACAAGCTAAAAGCAACGATCAGCACAAACGCTGCATCCTTGAAACTAAAAAAGAAACAGTCTACAACAAAGTTTACGGTTACAGGATTAGCAAAAGGCGATTACGTAACATCAATAACAAGCAGCAACAATAAGATTGTAACAGTGACAGGAAACAAAAACGGCACATGCAAGATCAAAGCAGGATCAAAGACAGGCAAAGCAACGATAACGATTAAACTGGCCAGCGGACTTACAAAGCAGATCAAAGTCACAGTACAGAAAAAAGCAGTAACTTGTACAGCAATTAAAAACGTATCAAAGAAACTAACATTGAATAAAAAGAAGTCTTATCAGCTAAAACCAGTGATCAATCCGATCACATGCACCAATAAGATAAAATACAAATCTTCCAACAAAAAGATTGCCAAAGTATCTTCAACCGGAAAGATCACAGCGATCAAACCAGGAAAAGTAAAGATTACAATCAGTGTTGGTAAGAAAAAATTTGTTAGCAATGTAATTATAAAAAAATAATTTTTTTATAAACGAAAAACCAGAGTGTATAATCTCTGGTTTTTCGTTTTTGGTCCTTACAGACTATTCATTTCATTTTGCCTAAATGCATTATATTATATTTATTTTGCTTGCGATTACAAGTAACTGCAATATTGAATGAGTTATTTTTTTCAATGATAAAAAAGTTCTTATATTTTTTAGGTTTTTCAGAGTACTCATGATAAAATATAATAAAATAAACAGGAAGGAGTCAATTTTATGGAAAAAGTCGAAATACAGATAACAAAGGGGTTAACAGAAGAAACAACGGAGGAAATTACGCTGCTAGGTCATATTTTGGAAAATGCAGATGGATTAAAGGTATTTTCGGAATTGATAAATCATGTGATTTCAGAGAATGCAGAATCTATTCTTTTAGAAAAGAAGAAGCTGCTAGCTATTTTACAAGTGGAGGAAGATGATTTAGATGAGATGATGGAAAAAATTATAGATGACATTATAAGAAGTCAGATTGAAATAATTGAAAAGGAACATAAAAAAACAGGATTTAAAATTGTTTCAATATTTGAAATGGTTACATATGATCCAGAAGAAGGGCTAACAATTCAAATAACAAAGACCGTTAAACCATATTTGAAGAATTTAATATAATAATAAAAACAGATTTATTAGCAAAAATGGACGATCGAGCAAATCAAACTAATATTCTGCAAAAATGGTTCAAATACCATATCTAGTGTATTTGAGCCATTTTTGCAGAATGTTAGTTTTTGAATGATAGATAGAATTTTTTGCATCTTCTAGTTCGTATCTTATAAAAAGATTAATAGAAAACTTAAATAGACACATAAAAGTGCGATAAAAACGCAAACAGGAAGTAAACGTTTTTTTATAAGTGAGGCAAGGTAAAGAGGAAATAAAATTGCAAACAATATTTTTGCTAGATGCAGAATGCCCCATTTTAGTAAGCATTTAAAAAGCAGGTTAATAATTGTGGTACTAATTTTTTTAAACATATTTAATACTCCTTTATTTTGTAAAATTTAAAAGTGACATAGTAAATATGTAGGATGAGAAAAAGAATAACTGTAGGAATAAAAACAGCAATATTACCCTCTTTACATAGAACATACGTTCTTGTATAATCTTAATATGAGGTGATGACATGTTAGATGAAAAAGAATTGAAAAAAACAAAACGTGTAAATATAACAGGTGAAATTCCAAATGGAAGATTACAGATTTTAGATAATAATGGTAAGATAAAAGAATTTAGATTAAGAGAAATGACAATTGCTGGAGCAAGAACAGAAATTGACCAGTGTAATAGAGAAAATTATTGTGTTTATTATAAGGGAGTTGTAGAAATTTTAGATCGATTCCACATAAACAGTTATAAGAAGATTTTTAAGTATATCCTTAAAAGTAAGAAGTGGTTTATATGTGGGAATTACGATGATATAATAAAAGCACATAGATAAGTAATAAAGATAGGAATTAGAGAGGAAAATAGACATGTTTTTAGAAAATGAATTTTATCTAATGAATAAAGATGATCGGATATTAAGATTTACTTGCGATAATTCTCCTCTTGGTGTGAGTTTTAAAGAAGAAGAATCCTATGAAGAAATACGACCATATGGATATGATGGAATAGGACAGTGGATCAGTCAGAGACAGGCTCCAAAACATCGCCAGTATATTGCAGACTTGTTAAGAATGTGTGGTTGTTATAATCTGGATGGATTTATCAGAGTGACACATGCCCTTTCATTAAATGATACATTTTGGATTAAAACTGTAGATAGTAAATTACAGTGGAAAAATGTTTCTCTGTATGAAAATCAATTTGATGAAACGATTGCGAAGATAGCATTTGAAGGTGGGCTTTATGGAAAAGAGTTTACGACCACTTCACCGGAATTTGGTACGTCAGGTAGCTTTGCAAAATGTTGGGTAAAAGAAGATGATGGAATCTATCTGTTAAAGAGAGGAAGCGAGGGAGCAAGAAATGCTGGATTAGAGCCTTATTCAGAAATGTATTCATCTCAGATTGCCAGGATAATATGCAGAGATGCAGTAGAATATAGTGTTGAGAAATATCATAATAAAATAGCATCGAAATGTAGGTTGTTTACATCGGAGCAGGAAGGGTATGTTCCAATTACAAAATTTTTTGGAAAAATTGTTTCAGTAAAAGAAATATTAGAAAAATTTGAACAGCATGGATGTGAAGATGATTTTCGACGAATGATTGTATTAGATGCTTTGATTTTGAATACGGATCGTCATATGGGCAATTATGGAATTATGGTAGATAATGATACAATGCAGATAAAAAGAATGGCTCCAATGTTTGATCATAATCAAGCTTTGTTACCATATGCAGAACAGGAAGATTTTGAAAATCTGGATGTATATTTAGCATCAAGACCAACACAGATTGGAGAAGATTTCAATGAGATCGCTCATGCATTATTAACTCCTGAAATACGAAATGACCTAAAAAATTTGAGAGGGTTTGAATTCCAGAGAAATGACGAATTTGATCTTCCAGAAGAACGTCTGCAGAAATTAAATAAATTAGTTGATCAGCAAATCGATGGAATTCTTGAGTGTAAACGATTGTATGTTCCATCTAATGAATATGAAAATGTCAGATATCAACCAGAACAATATGATGACTTATCTCCAGAATCAAAAGAGATAGATGAAGAATTGGAGATATAGATGACTATAAAGAGTAGGTAGCTATCCTTAGCGGATAGCTGCTTTTTTTATGTAAAAATGTAACTTATATTCCCGGGGAACATAAGTAAAATAAAATCCCTTTTTCGAGCGGTTCCCCAAGGGAACCCCTTTTTTCTCCAACCGAAAGTTTTTGGTATCCACCTTCGAAATTTGTTTTCAGAATCTTTGCTTATTCGTATTTGCAGATGTGCATTATACCAATTTTCTTTATAGTTGCAAGGGACGTTCCTTAATGCTCGCAAAGCTCCGCTTACCACTTGAACCCTTGCAGCTATAAAGAAAATTGATATTGAAAATGCACGCAAACCCGAGATAAGCAAAGACTCAGAAAGCAAATTTACGAAAGGAGGAAAAACACAAAAATAAATGTTTCCGAAAAAATTTAAACGCACCCCTCAAAAAAAGCTTCAGATCTTGAAAGCAAATTTTATGATCGGTTGTAGTTTAAAACATTAAAATTAAAAAGTTTGGAAGGAGAAAATTTTATGAGATACGTAATTGGAATTATTGCAGGAGTGGTTTTGATCATGGGAGCTGTTGGTGGAATGGAGAATGATACATTAAATATTACTTATAGTCTGAAGATGATGGTGATCGGAGTGATTTTAATTTATGAATGTTATATAATAAGGCAGAAAAAAAGGTAATTTGATCAAGAGATAGTTGCTATAAACTTTGATTCCTCGGAAATCAAAGTCAAACTGATTCAACTTGACACAAACATAATACTATGGAAAAATGAAATATGAATGGAGGGTAAAAAATGCACGAAAAAATTTATAAAGCTTTTCATCAGGATATTTCGATAGATGATTATAAAGAATTAGATGAATTAAAGAAAAAGTTTGAAGGTATGAAACCATTTAATGAATATGAAAAAGATGGTTTAAAAAGCTATGATGACGCATTTTTAGTTAGATTTACCTATGAGTCAAATGCAATAGAAGGGAGTACGTTGTCATTAGGAGATACGGAGCTTGTATTGGAAGGAGAATTTACTCCAAATAATAATCAACGATTAAGAGAAATATTTTCAGCTAGAGGATGTGCAGATGGATGTGCATATATCGAAAAAGAATTGGAAAATGACAGAAAGTTTACAGAAAATTTTATAAAAGATATACATGAAAGAACTACTTTAGATTGTCAGCCAAGAATTAGAGGAACTTATCGAATTGCACCAGTATATATTCAGGGATCTTTAACAGAACCAGTTGATCCAATACAAATTAGAGAGTTAATGCCGACCCTGTTATATGCATATGAAAATTCAGATGCACATCCTATTGCAAAGGCTGCAGCATTCCATGCAATGTTTGAAAATATACATCCATTTCAGGATGGAAATGGGAGAACAGGAAGACTGATTTTAAATTATATGCTGGAAAAAGAAGGATATCCACCAATTGCATTAAAGCATGATGCCAAGCAGGATTATAAGAAATCTTTAGAAGAGTGGCAGGTTCGAGGAAATCCAAAAATGTTTCTGGATGTTGTTAAAAATTGTGTTTTAGATGAACTGCAGGAAAGAATTCATATAATAACAGTTACAAGAGAAACAATGAAAGCATTAAATATGGACTTGAATTATGAGAACAGCAAAGAGCAGATGGAATTAGATGATGATTTAGAAATATAATGGAATAAAAGAAAAGACAGTTGCTAGAATTAGTGACTGTCTTTTTGCGTTGTCAAAATTTATAATAGATACTTTGCTTCCCGGGGAATCAAAGTAAAAAAGGCAACTTATGTTCCCAGGGAACATAAGTGAAAATATCCGAATTCCCTTCTCGAACGGTTCCCCAAGGGAACCCCTTTTTTCTCCAACCAATCGTTTCATATTTTCCATCTCACCTTATAGCAAATGGATTTCTTAATTTACTTCCAGAGTCTTCACTTATCGGTTTGCTGATGTGCATCATAGCAGGATTTATACCTGTTACAAGGGACGTTCCTTAATGCTCACAAGCGATGCTTGCTCCGCTTACCACTTAAACCCTTGTAACAGGTATAAATCCTGCTATTGACAGATGCACGCAAACCCGAAAGATAAGTGAAGACTCAGAAAATAAATTAAGAAATCCATTTGCTATAAAGTGAGGTGAAAAATATGAAACGATTGTTTCCGAAAAACAAAATACGCTCCCCATGCAGAAAAAGATCAGATCTTGAAAATAAATTTTTCGGTTCTGAAAGTTAAGAAGCAAACAAATTCAAGTAATTATAAGGAGAAAAGAAAATGACAAAAAATGATATTGTTAACGAATTAAATAAAATGGGATATGAAGTAAGAGAAGAAAATGTTGTAAAAAATGGCGTAGAATTTTTGGGAATCAGTATCATTGATTCTGACAGATATATGATTCCAGTATTTTATGTAGAAGATATAATAACGAAAGCAGAGCAAAGCGGTGCAACAGTAAAAGAAATTGTAAGAGATATGCTTAAGATTCATAACGATGCATTACGTGAGAGTGAAGAATTAAACAAACCAATACACTTTAATAGAGAAGATTTTTTAAAACGACTTTATGTAGGAGTTCAAAAGGAAAGCAAAGAAGATATTGTAAAATGCAAAACAGAATTTGAAGGAATCGAAAAATATTTATTTTTGAGAATGGAAGCATTAAACGATGCAATTTACTCAGCAAAAATTTCAAAAAATATATTGAAAAACGTGGATGTTGACGAATCCGAAGCATGGGAAACAGCAGAAAATAATGTTAGAAAAGAAACAGAAATTATACAATTATCAGGATTTCCAATGAGTGCAGAAGAGTGCGAAATGTTTGTAATTTCTAATAAGTCTAGATTCAGAGGAGCATCAGCAGTGTTAAATAAAAAAGTTATGAAAGCATTTGCAAATCTGGTAAATACAAAGAAAATTATGATACTTCCATCTTCTATCCATGAAATGATTTTGATTCCGTGTCACGATTGTGAATATGATATAGAAAGTTGTTCAGAAATTGTTAAACTTGTAAATGAAAATGAGGTAGAACTGACAGAGCAATTGACTGACAGAGCATATATTATTGAAGTATAATTTAACTTATGTTCCCAGGGAACATAAGTAGAAATGAGGAATTAACTTTATCCAATGAAATCAATTTTATGATTTCATTGGATAAAGAAAAGATTATATTTAGGAGTTGTTGAAAATGATAAAAACAAAAAAATGTAGTATAATAATACTAAAGGAGAGAAGGAAAAAGAAATGAACATAAAGATATATCAAAAATTATGTGCTGAATTAAAAATTCTTTGGACACAACATTGTTTACAAAGAATGCAAGAAAGAGATATTAGTCGGTTAGATGTAAAGAATGGGATTGCAACAGGTGAAATTATAGAGGATTATCCAGACGATTATCCCAACCCAAGTTGTTTGATTTTTGGATATAGTGTGAATGGGCATATTTTGCATATTGTTGCTGGGTGTGATAATATAAATATATATATTATTACCGCATATTATCCAGATACAAAAAAATTTGAAAATGATTTAAAGACTCGAAGAAAGAGGTGAGGAATATGTGTATGTATTGTAAAAATAGCACAACTATAAATAGTACGACTACACATGTTGTAAATTATAAAAACTGTATTATTGTGATTAAAAATGTTCCATGTCTTGAATGTGAACAGTGTGGGGAAAAGTATTATACAGATGAGGTTGCTGAACGTCTTGAGATAATTGTTAATATGGCAAAAAAATTAATGCAAGAAATAGCTGTTATTGATTATCCACAAGTGGCTTGATGTAATTAAATATTAGTAGAGAATTATTAAAAAGAAAAGGCTTCGTAATATAGAAATATATTTATGAAGCCTTTTTTGAATAACTTTGATTCCTGAGGAAGATAAGTAAAATTTAATATATGATAAATTGTAAAGATTCTTAAAATGGAGAAAAGGCACCCATATAATGGATGCCATAAATGATATTTAATATTATTAAATAAATTAAATAAGATTATCTTAATTATAATAATGTTAGGATATTTTGTCAATAGATAATTACAATAGGAACTTTGATTCCCTGGGAACATAAGTAGTTTAGAAATGAAAGAAAAGAAAGTCTCCATGGTAAAGAAATATATCATGGGGATTTTTTGAATAACTTGTGTTCCCGAGGAATCAAAGTGAATTTTTAATTCACGGCTGCGATAGCAGAGTTTTCTTTTCAATGATCATGCCACTTTGAGTAGCAAAGTGGAAATTTAAATTCTTTGAATTTAAAGCAAGCATCCTATTTGTCCGACACGGAAAATAGAGCTTGTTGGCGTGAATCCCCAAACCCCTTGAAAATATGGGATGTATCCCAAACCCTCTGAGTATAATAAGCTGCTAAAAAGTAAATTTAACTTTGATTCCTTGGGAATCAAAGTTAAGTTGTGTGTAGATTAATGTAAGAGCAAGGATATCTGATTTGCATAGGTAGAAGAAATAAAGAAAATAGCAAAAAGTATCAAGGAATAATTGAATTATGATTCAGTTTGGCCTTGATATTTTTTTGAATATAATGTTGTAACAAACTTTGCTTCCCAAGGAATCAAAGTAGAATAATTTAATCATTTAAAACCTCTAAAATTGAAAAGGTAACTAATTTTATTATTTATTCAATTTTGGAGGTATAAATGAATAACAATACAAAAGAATATGGATACATAAGAGTATCTAGCAAAACACAAAATGTAGCTCGACAGATAAAAATGATGAAAGAGAGAGGGATACCGGATAAAAGAATTTACATAGATAAAATGTCGGGAAGAAATTTCGAAAGAAAAGAATACAAAAAATTATTAGCAAAATTAGATTCAAATGCTGTTTTATATATACCTGAGATTGATCGCTTGGGGCGAAACTATGAAGAAATATTAGAACAATGGAGAGTTATAACAAAAGAAATAAGGGCGGCAATTGTTGTATTAGATATGCCATTGCTAGATACAAGAAATAAAGATAAAGATCTGATGGGAACATTTATAGCAGATTTGGTATTACAAATTTTAAGTTATGTTGCAGAAACAGAGCGAATAAAAATTAAAGAAAGACAACGACAGGGAATTGATGCAGCAATGGAACGAGGAGTAGCATTTGGAAGACCAGAAAGAGAAGTGCCAGAGAATTTTTATCCATTGGTTAAACTATGGATAAAGAAAAAGGTAACAGTTAGAGAGGCAGCAGAATTATGTAATATGCCAAGATCCACTTTTTATGCGAAGGCAAGAAAAATAATGGAAGCATGTTAGTCTACTTATGTTCCCAGGGAATCAAAGTTACGAAGAAGGACCAAAACAGTTTGTTTTGGTCCTTTTGAAAAAGTATGAAAAAAAATATCCAGAAAACTGTACTTTTCTGGACAAATTTATCTATTAATATAATACACTAGAAAGTGCAAAAAATCAATGTATTTTTACAAAAAAGACAATATTTTGTAAAATTTCTAAAAGTACACTTTTTAGGACAAATGGGACATTGATAATAGAATAGTTGCATGAATTACATATGAATGAAACTTCGGCATGGCTGTTGCGTACAGGTGTCGCTTCCGATCAGAATCGGCAGATATAACCGCATGGTGTTTTTAGAAAGTTGATGATACATGTAGGATATATGAAGGAGTTGAACAGAATATAATTGATACTCTTGGTTTGTGTAACCGAAAAAATTTTAATATAGGAAAGCAAATAAAAAATTGTTTTCTTCCTTATATTAAAATGGCTGTGCTATCGGCCTGATACGGGCAATAAAAATTTAATCAACTTGAATCGTTGAAAAAACATTTCTTATTTTAAGTTCACTGTACACATAAGTAAGGAATGTTTTTTTGATGTTCAAAAATATTTATTGATGACTGGAGGTGCAATTATGATTGCAAAACAAAAAGAAAAAAATGTGTATCTTGAATTGGCAGATAAACCATTACTTACACTAAAAGAATTTTGCACATATCTTGGAATTGGTCAAACAAAAGCCAGAGAATTGATAAGATCAAAAGATTGCACGTTTTCTTTAAAGATAGGAAATAGATGGTATATAAACAAAAGACTACTAGATAAGTGGCTATCTAAAAAAACATTAAAGAAGTAGAACATGGATCATAAATATGGTATATTGATTAAGTTAGAACCATAAGATGATTCGCTAAAGGAGGATCTCTAATGGGAAAAGGTATAAATGGAGAAGATTTAGGTAAAGGATATTATCAAAAAGCTAATGGATTATACTATGCAAAAAAGGGAGTTGCAGGTGAAGAGATTTATGATTCTGATATGAACCTGGAACAACTGAAACGCAGAGTTAATAAAAGAATAAAAATCATAAAAGAAGGCCCAGGAGTTATTTTTAAAAATGCCACATTAAACGAATGGTTTATGTGGTGGTATGAAAAATATAAAGCACCACGGCTTGCAGAGCAGAGTGCAGTAAATGTTTTATCAAAATATAAAAATATAATGGCAGAGCAATTTGGTGATTCAAAATTAAAATTAATTACAGAATTAGATGTAATTGATTTTTTAGAAGATTGGACAAAAAATCCTACACATGCCGTAAGTTCTATGAATAGCTGTTTAGGATATATGAATGATTGCTTTGAAAAAGCAATTGATTATAACCTTATAAAATTTAATCCATTTAAAGATAAAAAGATTAATGAGAAAAGATGTATTCAAGAGGTAAAAGATAAAGAAATTTCTTATCAGTACTTTTCTAAAAGCGATCAAGAAATATTATTGCAGTATTTTTATGAAAATAATCATTGGTATTATGCGATGTTATATGTAGCATTATACACAGGAATGCGAGTTGGAGAAGTTGGTGGATTACAGTGGAAGGATATAGATTTTGAGAAAAACATAATTTATATTCGCAGAGCATTGGTGAATTTTTACGCTGATGGAAAAAAGAGATTGTTTTTGTCATCAACTAAAACAGGAAATTCTGTGAGAATAATTCCTTTTGTGAAAGATGTTGGTGTTATTCTAAAAAAATGGTATGAAATCAGTAAAGATTTTTTGAAAAGGCAGAAGATCAATGGATATTGGAAAGGCAATGAAGAGAAATTTGGAGATTTAGTATTTACAACTAAATTAGGAACACCGGTAACTAGATATCAATTTGAAAAAATATTAAATAATTTTGAAAAGTCTTATAATAAGGAAGAGAATTTGTTATCAATAGTTGAACAAAGAGTTCCCATATATTTCCCACACCCCTATCCTCATATGTTACGACATACTTTCTGTACATACTTGATTAAAGCAGGAATTGATGTTAAAATAGTACAACGACTCATGGGGCATAAACATTTATCAACTACGTTAGAAGTTTACTATCACGTTCAAGAATCAGACATGTTCGATGAGATAGAAGTGTTTAATAAAAGGGAGGTTGATACTTTGAAGACATCTTACATTAACATGTTATATACAAAGACATCGTAAGATCTTCAACGAGAAGTTTAATGTTTGTAAAGATTGAATAATTGAATATATCAGATATAATATATTTGACCAGGCCGAAAGCGGTTTAGGTATGCTTATAAATTGATTTCAAATATAATGAAGAAAAAAACTTCAACGATTCAAGTTGGTTTTACTATAAATTGTTGTAAGTAAGAGAGTTTAGCTGGAAAAGGTAGCAAAACAGTTGAAATAATTGATTGATTCTTTGTTAGAGTTAATTTGATATTTTTTTAGTGAGTGTTTGAAGGGCATATATCCTTGTATTTTAGGTGTATGTCCTTTTTGATATATAGAATTTTAAAGTATAAATTATAAAATTTAGTAAATAATAT
>PPYF01370445.1_pt1 | contig 25300 bp, 20 predicted proteins | sample 1559871 | NCBI WGS metagenome assembly PPYF01 (sample SAMN08240021, study PRJNA423297) | Human gut metagenome, whole genome shotgun sequencing project. | reverse complement strand
GTCATGGGCACCATGGCGAACACCCTCGTCCTCGCCTACATTGGCGGTGCGCTCCCGCTCATCCTCCTCATCTCCGCGCAGCCCGATCTCCCGCTCCGCCACGTCCTCAACCTCAACATGATCGCCACCGAGATCGTCCGCTCCCTCGTCGGCAGTATCGGCCTCCTCTGTGCCATCCCCATCACCGCCTACACCACCGCCTTCCTCATCACCATCCGCCCGCGGCGCAAAAAAAGAGCGGAAGCATAACTTCCGCCCTGACGCACACCCCTCGGGAAGAACCGCTATGGATCGGCAATTCCCTATAGGTCTAGTATCCCCGCCGTGACATGTACGGCATCCACCACATTCTCACAGTCAAACTTCCTTGCGTCCAGCGTCATTTCCTGATTCTTCTTGCTGTACCCGTATTGATAGTCACTGAACAGTTCTGCCTTCTGCACATCCAGTGCTCTTGGCTCTTTGCAGATCGCCGCATAAAAGACCCGTACCTGACGATACTTCTCCTCACTGCACAGCGATGCGGCATAGAGAAGCAGGCCGGCATATCGTTCAAAATGCAGATCCGTCACGGATAGCTTGCCTCCAAAATAGTCAAACATTTTGTCGATTGGCAACGCGTCCTCCGTGACATCAAGATCCCGTAGCCGTGCCATCGTAATGAAGAATCCCAGCTTATCGGCAGTATTGACGTAGGGAACCCGATACTCACCGCGGCGCATAACATACTCGCTGACCTGATCGGTAACCTTTGTTCTGCGTACATCGCTAAACGCAGATGCTGTAATATCCACATCGTATAAAACCGTTCCCGCCCCGACAGAGCTTCCTGCCATTCCTGCGGTTGTCAGCGGGCAATTCAGATGCACAACCTGCTTGTTCAAAAAGAGGCTGGCCGTTCCCATATACGAGTCTTGTCCGATCCCATCAAGAATCCTACCCGTACTGCGATAAAGCCGCAGCAAATACCCTCGCCGAAATCCCGAGTTGATATAACAGAGCGGCAGTCGATAAAATACTTCATCAATATTATCTACAATCCTCTGTCGATCGGCGGATAACTCAAAGTACTGATAGGGCGTCTCTTCACCGGCATCATAGAGAGGGAATTTAATAATACTGCGTCCACGAGGTAAAAGCCCCGGCCATGTATAGAGCCCTCGCTCCCACGAAAAGAGCATCATTTGCGGGTGGACGGTCAGTGCCTGCTGCAGATACGTCAGTGCCCAAGGATAAACGCCATCGTCTGAGCCAAGCGAAAAAATGAATGTTCCACGCGCATGGAGAAGCGCATATTCAAAGGATTTATCCAGGGCAAGCACTACTGGTGTGCGGTAGTAACGAATCCGCACGTCATTGAGCTCCTCGCAGAGCTCACGTATTTCATCATAGCCGACATCCGAATTATCGCTGACAACGATCTCATAGCTGCCCGTGAACTCCACTGCCAAGCAGGTCCGCAGCGTATGGCGGAGCGTATGCACCGAGTTCCTGGCAGGGATGACGATGGAAATATCGCAGCGCGGAGCTGCCGTAAGCAAATCTTCGGCAGATTCACCATAGAGATAGCTGATATACTTCAGATAATCGCCCATCCAAGCAAAACTCAAGCCGTCCGCGAACCCCGGCGGCAGGCAGTGCGAAAGACGCTGAATCGCCCCTCCTAGAGCCTCATCTCCATGGATCTGGTCCATACATCCGTCACGGGCAAAAACGATCAGCGGGGCATCCTGCGTAATGCTGCGTGCCAGCAGCCGAAGTACCGCCGGAAGAGCATCGACCGACGTACCGGACGGAAGCTGGCACAGCCCAACGGAAATCGCAATACGGCTGCCATCTGCCCGAGCCGCCTGAATGCATTTCAGCGCATAGCTCTGCTCATCCTGTGCGGGCTGTCCATCGGAACAGACGCGCAGGACAATCGTATGCTGTCCAAGGATGCGAAGCGCCTCCGCCAGCACCTCCATATCACTATGATCCCCCTGCACATCATCGACAAGGAGGAACGTATAGCTGTTGCCATCCGTAAGCATCCGTGCCAAATAGCCAAAATTTCCACAGTAAAAAGGATGTGGAAACGGTTGTCCTGCATCCTGCAGCACATGGTCTCCGTAGTGTTCCAAACATCCTACATTCTTACACCACGTCATCATCAGTATTGCAGCGAGGAGTGTGTCGCGTGTCACATAATACTGCTCTGCAAGATCGTGCAGCTCCTTATCCGACAGCGCCCCACGCAGAAACGCAGCTTTCATCTCAGCGAGTTTCATCAGGGGCTGCTGTGGCAGTTTCCCACTGCTGTAAAACGCCGCGATAAACTGCAGCTGCTGCCATTCGGGCGATCCCTCCCGATAGGTACGGCTCTTGAGCATAAACAGATCGGAAAGTCCCTCCTGGGGGTAAAACTCCTGTGCAAGATCATCAACGGCATTCCGACATCGCTCTGCCGATTCTCCATGTGCCATCATCAATGCAATCTCGGCACACAGATAGGGCAGCCGCTGCGGATAAATATGACGAAATGGTTCAATGGCAGCTTCTGCCTTTTTCCGCAGTACATCATCACCCGACGCAATCCACGCTTGAATCTGACGTACTTCCCTCAAGTACTCCTGCTCTGTCATGACTGCCCCATCCTTTTCGCAGGTTCCCCACGTTTCTCAAAGATAAGATACACCATCCGCACCGAAAGATTTCGATCCACATCCTCCGGCAGGCGGGCTCGGGCAGAAAAGAACTCCCGCAGCAGTGCGGCAGCAGCCTCATCTTCCTGGAATGCGACCGCCATCATGCGATAGTGACGCAGTATTTCATGACGCTCGAGTGCCTTGATCAGGTGCCGATAGGAAACGACAGGCGTTCTTCGCACCTCATCAATACCGGCGTAGAGACTCCGCCCGCCCTCATATAGAAGGGATATAACCGCGTCAGCACAGCTCGGATTGCGCACCGGAAGGATCAATCGCCCGCCATCGCTGAGGCAATCATAGAGACATTCTAGGGCAGAGATCACCTCATCCGAAGGGAGCTCATCCAGATAGCGTCCCGTGCTGATGATCTCGTACACATGCCCGTCCTCTTTTACATCGTCAACACATGAGATCATGCGGGTCTCATCAAAAATATACGACGTATCCTTCAGATAACGACGGTCAAAAACGGCTGCCGTCATGTGTGGAACACAACCGTGCTGACGATAGGCATTGACCACGCTGCACGCCAAATCGCCGAACCCCGGCGCAAGAATGAGCACGCGATCATCATCGCGAAAATGCTGCTGCGTCCACAGCACGTCCATATTGGCAAAGCCACCGCGCGACTCCCACGCATCGACGCCCCATTTTTCATAGTAGACACGGCGCATCGCATCAAGCGCATTCCCTGTATCCTTATTACGCCCCGCTCCGAGTGTCACACCGCCAAAATGGTGCATAAAAGTATCTTTCATGAGAATTTGTCGCCACCCCGTCCGGCGAAGCAGCGTGGACATATCATCATCGATAAACTCTCCACGCGTATACCGCGGGTCAAAGATACGAAGACAAATGATGTCGCTACGCATAATTGCAAGAAAAGGCATCAGTTGACTACGATCTTCCCATACTCTTTGGTTTAACTGATTATGTTTGGCGGCAAATACCTGCATCGCCTCCATCCCCTCAAACGTATTCGGATAGGAGACAGGAAGTCCCTGAAAACAGGCAATGCTCTCCTCATTGCAGGTCGGCACAGCCATGGCAATACGGTCGTCGGACTCCATACACGCAAGCAGATGCTCCAGCCAATGCGGCGTCGCTACGACATCGTTCGAAAAGCCAATAAAATACTTTCCTTCTAGTATATGCTGATAGGCGAATACCCCCAAGATGTTATGCCGCAGATTCATCACCTGTGCCTGCGGAATGCTTTCAAAATATTCTCTCGTGCCATCATCGGAGCCATTATTGAGAAGAACAAGTTGTATATTCCCACGGGAAAAATCCGTATGCGCCAAGAGGCTCTCGACCGCGCAGCGCGTATATTCTAGTTTGTTGTAAGCCAATACGAGAATGGATACATCATAGCGATGTTCCACTGGTGTGGGATTGTGCAGCTCTTCCATCTTCTCCATCAGACAAGCAGCATAGGTATCCCGCCCTTCTTCTGATGAAAAATACTCTGCCTCCATGAGCCAGAGTTGCCGCATTTCCGTCACAAAGGGACGGATTTCCATACGAACGATTCGTTCATAGCAGTCTGGACGTGCATGAATATCATCAATTGATGCCTGAATATTCTTTGCGTATAGGTGAATGCGATGAAACACTCCCTCTTTCTCTTGCGTCTCCTCCTCAATCAGTGCGGCAATCTGTCGAAGGTTCGCCAAAATATCCTCAGCTGCATCATCACGGATGCCTCCCGTCCGTGCAAGGTAGTCTGCCCCATCGGCAGAAACAGCAAGGAGGTTGCGTATCTGCATCTCGTTCATATCATTATCTCCCGCATTCGTCTACACTATCTAACCCCTTAATTGCGATACGTTTTCTTCACTCCATCAGCAAAATTGACCTGCGCCTGCCATCCCGTATGTGCCCTAATTTTCTCAACGCTCGGCCTCATAGATGTCGGCATGCGCGCCGATATCCCGTAACCAATCCGTACATCAGGCGCAAGAAGCACACGCGCTTCCTCCGTAAAACTGCGCAGGGGGCGAACATCACCATGCGCAATATTATAAACCTCACCATCCTTGCCATGGAGGAAAAGTGCGTGCATTGCCGCCGCTGCATCCTCCGCATGAAGGTAATCCCATAGCTGCGTTCCCGCCGTCATCTGCGGTGTCTCACCGCTGCGCAGCATACGCGCCAGATAAGAGAGCAGTGTGCTCTCCGGCTCATACGGCCCATACACGCTGAACACGCGCCCCCAGACCCAGTCAATACCAAGCTGGTGTGCGCGCAGGCGCGTCAGATGGAGCGCCGCGACCTTTGCCGCTCCGTAGGGGGTTACGGGCTGTACTGCCATGGCCTCATCCATTACTGCATCAGTCACGCCGTATTCCGCCTGCGAGCCGATCCCGAGGAAGCGCTGGCAGCCGACCACGCCCAAAGCCTCCACCAAGTCCAATGTGGAGGAAAGACTTGCGCGCTGCGCAGCAAAGTCCGTGCGGCGCGGATCCCATGCCAGATGCACGGCGCAGTCACACGGTCCTGCAACATACTCCGGCAAATGAACGATCTCCTCCATCGCAAGCGGAACAATATGCAGACATGAATGGGACAGGAGGCGCTCATTGCTCGATGAGCCCGGGCGAACCACAGCTTCGACAAAGAAGTCATGTGAAAGCAGGAAATCAACCAGATTCCAGCCCAGGAATCCCGCCGCACCTGTGACGAGTACGCGTTTCATCATGTCCTCCGCACGCCGTCATGCTCGAGCACTGCGCGTACAACGGCAGGATACTTCTCCCCGAGTATGCGTACAATCTCTGAGGAGTAACTGCCTGCAATGACAAGGACAGCACCGATCTTCCCCTCCGTCAGGACAGACGGGGCAACGATGGGGATGTGTGTTGCAGGAGTAAGTTTGTTCTGCTTGAAATCCGCCGAGTCAACCACCACGTCAATGCGCCCCGCCATGCCGAGGAGCGAAAGATCGGCCAGGGCCTGATGCCCCGCGCCCCAGACAGCAGTATGAATCCCTTTCGCCTCCATTTCCGAGAGGAACACATCCACACTCCTTCGAACTTTTTCTTGCTGCGTGAGAAAATCACTGACATTGGGGGCGCGACGTCTGCGCACTTCGGCAGAGAGCACGTAGCCATGCCATATAGAGGTGCAGGCCAGTACCTCAAAGCCGCAGTGTTCGAGTGTGCGGCGCAGCGTATCCTCTGTGAAGTAAAGCAGATGATCCTGTATGAACTCGGAGTAAAGCTGCTCACGCAGTATCATATCGACATCCGGCACCTCGACAATCCCCACAGCATCCTCTGTCAGATTTTGTGCAATCCTGCGCAGATAGGCACACGGGTTGGGATTATGCTCAAGAAAGCTCAGAATGTAGAAAGCATCGTAGGGCGCGCCGGAAATCTCCTCTGCCCCCTCCTCGAGAAACTGTCGATGAACGCGCAGCCCCTCGGCATGCGCCTGCCGCACAAGCTCCTCAGAGAATTCGATGCCCTCCGCATCCGCACCTGCCTCCTTCATCATGGAGAGAAACTCGCCGCCGCCGCAGCCGATCTCGATGATGCGTTTTCCGTGCAGCTGATACCGCTCGATCCATTCCCGAAACTGCCGCACACGGAATGCACGCATCTCGGGAGAGACACGCGTCGCACGAATGACCTCACGATAGTAGGGAACTGGTTCTCCATCGAGCTGCATCATACCGCAGTATGGGCACACAAAAAGGCGCAGATCCACGCCACGCTCCGTATCCGCCTCCGATGGAGCGGGGAAGAACTGCGCCGATTTCGGCATATTATGGTATTCGAGCAGGGGAGCTCCCGCGATCTCCTGCGCACAGACACGACAATGCAATGTAGACCCCTCCCGCGACAAATCAGATAACGGCGTAGCAGACCGTCTCGCAAAAGACCGGCGTATGGTGTCTAAGATACAGTCGATACTCAGGTACAAGCGAATGAATATAAAGCGGTATTTCATAAAGATCCGAGATCGAATGGTAAACGCAAATCGCAAGGTCGGGACGACGGCGACAAATCAGTTCCTCCGCCCCGCGCAGTGCCCCCATCTCCGCGCCCTCGATGTCCATCTTGATAAAGCTCACTGCTTCATCACGAAGGTGGTCGGACATACGGACAATCTCCCCGGGGATTCCCGTGGATGACACGGATGAGGCAGAAACAACGTCATCATAATAAATCTGTTCGTTTCTCTCACCTACGCCGCAGTTATACGCGATGAGCTCGCCTGTCCCCCCTCCGCGCGCATCATTCATGTTGTTTTGCAGTTTCTCGTAATTTCGCCGACTGAGTTCGTAGGCAATGTATTTGCGAAACGGAAGCCTGCGGCGCAGGAAATCCTGCATCGTATCACCCGTATATGCGCCGCAGTCCACAAGCACAGAGTTCTCTGTAAAGTGAATCAGATCGTTTTGGAAATACTGATCGCTGCGATAAATATCTCCATAGTAGCTCTGCGCGGCAAATCCGGGTTCAAAGTCCAAAAAGCCCCTCAGCTTTGCAAGCAAAACGTCGCGTGAAGCATCATCTGCAAGAATATCGAAACACACTGCCACACGCGCGGCAAGTTCTGCTGCATGAGCAGAGCGAATATCCTCAAGCAGCGTATTCAGATAGAAGTCCGGCATATCGAGTACGCGATGGACATTCATATCCGCAAGCTGCGCTGCAACAGCAGCGCCGGACATGCCGACCCCGATGAATACAAGAGGATTTTCTTTCTCCCTCAGCTGCTCTGGAGAGATGCAGAGGATCCCCTCGCTTGTCGCTCCCCAGCGAGCGGCACTGTTATCGATAAAAGCAGCGACTCTGCCGCCCATATCGTGTACGAGGTGGGCAGTCCATTGCCCCATCTGTCCCGTCCCCCAAATATAGACATCTTCCTCTTGTAAGAGTCTCTGCACCTCCGCATACCATGCAGTACGCGTCTCAATCGTTCGTGAAAGACGCTCCTGGATGAGCTGAACCGCCAGTTCCTTTTGTCGCTCCACAGTCTCCCCCTACCTGTCCGCGTTCCACACATCCTCCGCAGCAAAGATGGTGTTGTATTTGATCGTTGCATACTCGATATAGCCATGCCTTCTCATGAAAGGAATCATATGCTCACGCGAGCTGTCCAGATGGTCCATCTCGACCATGATGATCTTTGGGTGAAAGCGCGCATAGTCGACTGCGGACAGGATTTTCTCATCCTCGCCCTCGGCATCGACGAGCAGGAGGTCAGGTGTCTCCCCCATGCGTTCCAAAATGGTATTGATGCCGAATACATCAACAGGAATCTCGTGCACCTCGTTATGTGAGACGCCATCCCATGCCTTATGGTGTTCATAGGAGAGGCTGCTGACCGTTGAGCTTTTGCTTGCAAAGAACATCTTTTGCGACCCGTCTCCCACATCGGAAACTGCCGCATGCAGAAAACGGTCCTCCGGGCGCGACATACGAATCAACTCCCCGACGGCGGGCAGAGGATCAACGAGCAGTCCGCGCGCTCCGAGGCGATAGAGGTTGTACGTATTGTTGAAACGCACAGGGTCGTTCGTCCCAATTTCGAGATATGAAAGGCCTTCAAACGACAGTCCCAGCTCCCTGCAGAGGAGCATTAGGACAGCGTCCTCGGCATTCTCACCATAGAAGGTACGCAGAGGTATTGCCCGCTGTGCAAGTTCATAGTAAAGCACGCGAATCTTTTCAAGAGGCACGCCGAACTCTTCGAGAAGATCAGCAGCAATACTCACGGGATCTGCCGTAACAAGCACAACGTCAAACTCCGTGAGGCGCTCCTTCAGGTCTTCCTTGCGTACCGCCCCTTCGTCCGGCATACGCGACGCGTCTTGATCGCAGTACCCCGTTACGTTGAAGTGCGCCGCGACCCACGCCTTATGTTCCTGATATTCCTTGCCAAGCCCGTAGACCAGCGTTTTCTCGTTCATGCGTGCTTTTCCTCTCCGTTCGGACGACGCAGCTGCGTAACCGGCACATCGTCGATATCATCCCGCGTATAGTGGGCACTCTTGTAGACCGAGCAGCCGCGGCAGCTGATATTCTCATAATTTCGTTTCTCAAGCTGCATGACCTGAAAGTTGTAAAACTTCCATCCATTCCAGATCTCCGCGAGTGTTTCCTTCTGCACATTGCTGAGGTTCGTCCCGCCGTACCAATCATTGCAGCAGGGCGACACCGCCCCATCCGAGCGCACCGCCATCGTTGTGAACGGCATGGGGCATACCGCACGCTCCGTCATCTTCCGCTCAACCTTCGCCATGTCCGCACCATAGAGACGGTCAATAAACTGCTCCCCGTCAATCTCCACCCAACTGTGCGGCTCATCAATGTAAATTTCGTCTGCCACATCAGCATATGCATCGCGAAAGACCTGATTTTCCTCCTCGTTGAAGGTGTTCAGCATCTTGCACGCGATGAAGGGACGTTCGCTCCCCATCTCTCTTTTCACACGCTGAAGCATGCGGAGGTTGTCGTGGACGCGCTGCATCGGCACGTTTGAATCCGTAATCTCAAGGTGTTTCTGCGGAATCGCGGAGTAAATCGATACGCGCAGATAATCAAGACCGCCGCGTACGAGCCCCCTGCAGATCTCCTCTGTCAGGAGGGAGGCATTGCTTGTGGTCTCGATACGGTCGGCGATAGCTGCCGCATGTGCCATCTGAAGCATCTCCGCAAAGTGCGGATTTGTGAACGGCTCACCATAGATGCAGAGTTTCAGCACCTTGAACCGTTCCCCGCCCCACGCCTTTGCCTGCTCTATGATGCGGCGAAAGAGTGCCATATCCATTGTCTGCCGCTTATCCTTGAACTTCTCCTGCGCTGCGCTCTGAAAGCACATGCGGCAGCGGAAGTTGCACGAACTGCTCGGCTCGATGAGGAGCGTATAGGGTTTGGCAAGCGGAATAACCTCGGCGAGATTATGCCTCTTCGTATTCTTCAGTTCGGTATAGCGAACAATTTCCATTATTTATCGTCCTTGACAAAATCCTCTTCCGAGAACGCATCCTTGTAGCTGATTGGCAGCTTTTTCCCATAGAACTTCGACATGTGATCCTTGATAAAGCGGCGGTCAACCCCGGAAAGGCAGATCGGACTCTCCTCGCGGAAGTGGCGGATCGACAGCCCGCGCTCCATAATCTCGGCAAGTGTATCGTCAAAAACGTTGCCGATGGCAATATGGATGAACACGCACGGCATTACGTCTCCATACTTCGTTACCTCGAGGATCTTCTTGACCGCGCCGCAGGAGCCTCTTTTTTCTTCGTAGGTAGGAAATGTATCAAGATGCAGCACGGGGTATTTTTCATGCAGTTTCCGAATGTACTGGAGATCCGAGCCATCTACTAGGATTTCCTCATGCCCCTCCCATCGGCCGATCGCCTTGCCGAGCATGATATCTACCTGTATATCGTTCTCCTGACAATATGCCGCCATGCGCTCCGTCTCCGGCGTACGGCAATTCTGGTGGGTAAACACGGTCTGTGCCACGGGCTGCAAATCTGCCATTGCGGCATTTTTGAGTGCCCGCAGTGCAGCTGATGTCTGACCTTTATCGTGGAATGACGGCCCATCCTCATCAATACAGTCCAGACTGATCTTGACCTTGTCGATACCGATGGATTTCAGCCACTTTGCCTTATCCGCCGAGAGGAGTGCGCCGTTCGTACTGATAAAGAGGTGGAAGCGATCTGGCCCGATTGCCCTCACGACATCCTCCAAATCAGGAAACAACAGTGGCTCACCGCCGGATATGCCCATCTGAGCAAGCCCCATCGCATCTGCCTCGTCCGCTACACGTCCGATCACCTCGGGGGTGAGGCTGCGCTCCTTCGGTGAAAAGCAAAGGTTGCTGCAGTGTGGGCAGCTCATATTGCAGCGGTAATCATAAGTAAACTCTATAATAGGGGTGTACTGCCCGCGCGCATGCAGCTCCTCGTACTTCTCAAACTTCGCAACAACCTTTGGTTTGATCTTGCGCAGCTTTTCGCGCTTATCATGTTCCGTTCTCTTCTGATACTCTGTTTTTTCCATATTCCTTTATTCTCCTATGGGGATCGCATAGCATACGGTCTCCATTTCATCCTTGTCATGATGTCTGAAGTAAATTTGATAGGTCGGGTTCATCTGGCGGATCATCGCGGGAATCTCCCACAGATGCTCTGCCCGATGATAGGTGCAGACTGCAAGCTTCGGTGTCTGCGTTCGGATGATTTCCTCCGCCCCCCTCAGTGCCAAAGGCTCTGCCCCCTCGATGTCCATTTTGATAAAGGTGACGCGTCTGCCTTTCAGCACATCATCCATGCGTCGAAATGCCGCTGTCTCTGTTCCATCATCGCTGAATACAGAACTCGTATTATTTTCGTGATAACGAGCCGTGCCGTCCTTATCGGAGGCACCATAGGGATAAAGCGAAATACGATCTGCATCGCAGCGTGCATCGTCTTGAACCTTATGTAAAAGGCGCACATAGTTCCGCTTAGACATTTCAAATGCGTGGATATGAAGGTATTTCCCACCCACGGCCTGCAAAAAGGAGTCAATGGTATCACCGTCGAATGCGCCAACGTCCACAAAGCACTCCTCATCCGTAAGCGGAACGAGGGGCTGCACGAAATACTGGTTCGGAATGCAGTCGATCTGCACATGCGCTTCGTCGAAATATTTTTCCACCGTTTGGCAGACAATTTCCCGCGATTCATCATCGGCACATACCCATAGGAGCGCACAGACTTCGCGCTCCATTTCGTGTAGTTTTTCCGGCTTCCCCGCATAGCGCAGAGAGGTATCAAACGAAAAGAAGTTAATTGTCGGCACATAGACATCGCGGACATTGTCCATATGCAGCGCATCCACGAGCGGTTTCGCATTGCGCATCGTCACAAGGACGGTCATATCAGACAGATACGCTGCACGCGCCGCACCTAGGGGAGGCAGCACAAGCCTCTCCTCATGGCCGTACCATCCTGCAAGAGCCTCGGGGGAGGCATCATAGACATAATCTACATGGATCCCAAGAGAGTTCAGATAAGAATACCAGTTATGCCCATGACTGCCAAGTCCCCAGAGACAGAGCTTCGGTTTTTCCTGTATCTTCCTTAGAAAACGTGCTGCCTCCGACTCATGATTCTCCATCTCGCGGGAAATGACGCTGTGAATTCTCTCTTCAAAGTTCATTGGAAGATTCTCCCGCAATCATATTCTCTGCAATCTCCTCCGCCGGCAGGAACGGCCACATATCCTCGAGAGGCTTTGACATCATCGAGCCGTTCGGCAGCTGCACTGCCTTCGTGCGGGGACTTGCAGTTGCAAACGGTGAAACGCGTACGAGGCAGAGTGCAGGGCCGTCCGAGGCTAGTGTCTCCGCCACCGCACTCCGCAGCGCCTGCACATGATCCATATGGAAGACACGAAAGCCATAGGCTGCCGCAAGCGCTCCGATGTCCGGGATGGCAAGTCCGCTCTCAGCGTCAGAGGCGACATAGTTTCCATCGAAGAAGTTTCGCTGCGTCCCCATGATGCTCGCATAGCCTCCGTTCATCCAGAGGAACATCTTGATCGGCAGTTTTCGTGCCGCAATGGTCGCAAGTTCCTGTATATTGAGCTGAAACGCTCCGTCTCCGTCAATGAGGACAGTGCGGCGCTTCCCATTTGCAAGACACGCGCCGAGGGCGTATGGCACACCAAACCCCATGGAACCAAGTCCCGCCGCATTCTTCACCTTCTGCCCGTACTTCACACGGAGCGCCTGATAGGTAATCTCCCCTGCCGCACCGGAACTTTCGGGAACAATCACGTCATCTGCTGTCAGTTGGCGCGAGAGTTCATCAATAAACACATGAGCATCGACGTAATCATTCTCAGCACGCATCTCCGCCGTAACCGCAGGGTACTTTGCCTTCATCCTCATACAGTATTCCTGCCATGCGGGAAGCTCTGCCGCCATCTTGTAATCCTGTGCCGCAAGGATCGGCAGGATCACGGCAAGGTCGCCATCCAAACGCACGGCGATATCCATATCCAGTTTATCCGTCTCGGCGGGATCGATGTCAATCACGATCTTCTTCGCGCGCGGCGCAAAATTCTTGTGATTCCACGCCGTAAGGCTGCTGTCAAGGCGGCTGCCCAAAACAAGCAGAACATCTGCGTTCTGGAGTACAAAATTCGCGTAGCGATGCCCCATGCCGCCCGGCGTGCCGAAATACTGCGGGTCACTAAAATCCAAGAGGTCGATGGTCTTCCACGTCAGGAGAGTCGGAATGCCCGTTTTCTCACGAAGCCTTTGCATATCCTCCTCCGCAGCAGCCGCCTTGACTCCGTTGCCGACGAGTAGGACAGGACGCTTTGCAGCACAGACCAGCGCCCTGATCTGCTCCACGGCAGCAGGAGATATATCTGCCGGCTTTACTTCCGGCTCATATCCGCGCAGCTCACCCGGCTCAATCTCCGCCGCCTGCACGTCGAGCGGGATGTCGACCCACACGGGACCGCGCCGTCCGCATACAGCAAAATGATACGCCTTTTCAAGCACGCAGCGAATGTCGGTCGGCTCCGTCACTGTGACTGCGAACTTCGTAAGTGGGGTTACGATGGGAACGATATCCACTTCCTGCGACCCCATCTGCCGTACGCCGCTCTCCCCAATGCGGTCGCTGCGCTTCACCTGCCCGGAGAGAAAGATTACGGGTGTCGAGTCGATCCATGCGGCGGCGAGTCCTGTCACGGCATTTGTGCCGCCCGGCCCTGTGGTAACGAGAGCTGCGCCGATTTCGTTTGTATTCTGCGCATAGCTCTCTGCCGCAATCGATGCCGCCTGTTCATGCAGACATGGAACGTATTCCAAAGCCTTATTGCGCCCAAGGGAGTCCACGAGGTGCATACAGCCGCCGCCCGGCAACATGAACACATGCCGAATTCCCTTTTGTGCCAGAAATTCCATAACGTAATCGGATAGTTTCATGGTCATTCTCTCTCCAACAGCGTTTCAACGAGTTCAAGCAGTGCGCCCGTCCCGCCTCTGCACTCTGTGATGATATCGGCAGCCTTGCGCGCAGAATGAACACCATCCTGTACGGTAGCGCCGATGCCGGCGAGTTCGATTGCGGGCACGTCACGCGCCGAGTCTCCAATATAACAGATCTCATCTGCCGAAAGGTTCAGCTGTGCAAGCAATTTCTCAACAGCTATCTTCTTGTCCTTTGCACCAAAGACCGCCGTTTCAACTTTGAAACGCTTTGCCATAAAATGTGCAATGGGTGTGTCCTCCCCCGTCACGAATGCGAACTCCAACCCTGCCTTACGTCCAATACCAATGGCATCCAAATCGCGAAAACAGATTGCCTTGCTCTCTTTTCCATGTTCATCAATACGGACGGTGCCGTCTGTCACGACGCCGTCCATATCGGCAAAGATATATTTAATTTTCTTCACGCTTACCCTCTGAGTTTCTTGCGCACTGCCATTTCTGCCGGACTTAGAGTCTTTTCACCTGTTCCAAGTGCAGACTCCATCAGGCGAATATCACGCAGAAGTGTCTTGAGCGGTGCTGGCTCGATAGAGGCCTTCTGATCCGAACCATACATATTGACATCGAGGGTGATATGGCGCTCGATGGAGGTTGCCCCAATGGCAACCGCACCGAGTGTAGCGACGTAGCCAGTCTCGTGACTGCTGAATCCAGTCGGAACATTGTATCGCTCACGAATGGCGGGGATTAACAAAAGATTCGCATCTTCCACTGCCATCGGGTAGGTACTATTGCAGTGCAGGAGCTCAAACGGGCAACCATGACGGCGGAATACGGCAACGGCTTTGTCCACTTCCTCCCATGTGCTCATCCCCGTCGAGATGAAGGTATAGCGCCCCTCACTCGCCATTTCTTCAAGAAGCTCCATATCTCCGAGCATAGCGGAGGCGACCTTGTTGTATTTCAGTTCAAACTGACGCAGAAAAAGCTGGGAATCCACGTCCCATACCGAGGCGAACCACTCAATATTTTTTTCCTTACAGTAGCGGTCGATCTCCTGATAGTCCTCAAGACCGAACTCAAGGCCTTCCTTCTGCTCACGCTGCGTGGTGCCCCATGGACTCTCACGCGGACTTGCGAGATATTCCGCCGTGTAGACCTTATCCACGGTGCGCTTTTGAAATTTCACCGCATCGCAGCCAGCGTCCACTGCGGCATCAATCAGCTGCTTACAGATCTTCATATCACCATTATGGTTGATCCCGATCTCAGCGATAAAGAAAACCTTCTTGTTCGTATGTTTCATTGTACTTTAGATCCTCCCTGATGCCTATCTCTTTGCACAGACTTACCGTTTACTTCCCTCATCATATAACATCGTATATTTTTTTATGTACTTAAGAAAATGCTAATATTTTTCCTCATTATCATCAGAATCTTCACTTGTTATGCTGTCGCGCCGCGTGCACAGCATCCCGTACGACCTGCGCCATATAGTCGATCTTCGCATCCGTCAGTCCGGGGTAGACACCCAGCCAGAACGTGTCGTTCATTATGCGGTCAGTCGCCGCGAGCGTCCCTGCCACACGGTAGCCCTCGCCCGAGGCGCTCATGGCATCAAAGCAGGAGTGCTTCGTCAGATTCCCCGCGAAGAGCATGCGCGTCTGGATGCCCCGCCCCTCGATGTACGGCACGATCTTGGCGCGATCCACGCCGTCACGGCAGGTCAGCAAAAAGCCAAACCAGCTGGGCTCTGCATGCGCCGTTGCTTCCGGCAGGACAAAGGCATCGCCCAGATCGGCGAGTGCCGCGCGGAGCCGCGCGAAGTTGTGCCGGCGACGCGCGACAAAGGACGGCAGTTTTTTCAGCTGGGCGACACCGACGGCCGCCTGCATATCCGTTACCTTGAGATTGTAGCCGAAATGCGAGTAGACGTATTTGTGATCGTAGCCACGCGGCAGCGCGCCGTACTGCCCGTCAAAGCGATGCCCGCAGCGGTTGTCCTGCCCCGACGCACAGACGCAGTCGCGTCCCCAGTCGCGCAGGGAGCGCACGATGCGGTGGAGGAGCGGGTCATTCGTATAGACCGCGCCGCCCTCGCCCATCGTCATGTGATGCGGCGGATAGAAGCTCGACGTACCGATATCGCCGATCGTGCCCGTATAGCGCGTCTCTCCGTCGATCGTATACTGCGAGCCGAGCGCGTCACAGTTGTCCTCAACGAGCCAGAGGCTGTGCTTTTGGCAGAACGCCTTGACCGCCGCCAGATCAAACGGATTGCCGAGCGTATGCGCGATCATGACGGCCTTCGTCCGCGCGGAGAGCGCCCCCTCAAGGAGTGACACATCCACATTGTACGTCGGCAGACTCACATCGACAAAGACGGGCACCGCACCGTACTGGATGATCGGCGCGACTGTCGTCGGAAAGCCCGCCGCCACCGTGATGACCTCATCACCGCGCCCGACGGCACGCGCCCCGAGGAGCGGCGACGTGAGTGCCATAAAGGCGAGCAGATTCGCCGACGAGCCCGAGTTCACGAGCGAGCAGTGCTTCACCCCGAGATAGGCCGCAAGCCCGCGCTCGAATTCCTCCGTATAGTGCCCCGCCGTCAGCCAGAACTCAAGCGCACTCGCAACGAGATTCTCCATCTCCTCATGATCGTAGACGCGCGCCGCATACGGCAGACGATCCCCCGGGGAGAAATCCTCCTTTGGTGCATGATACTTCTCACAGTACGCCCGTACAAGCGCGAGAATCTCCCCACGCATCTCCTGCTCACTCATCCGATTTCTCTCCCTGCTCTATGATCCCCCGCGAAAAATGCCTCGATCTGTTCCTCGGTCACCGCGCGCATATCCGCGCCCGCTTCCCATGCCTTTGCCCATTCCACCGTTTTCTCCACGGCCTCGGCGATATGCCAGCGCGGTTTCCACCCGAGTTCACTCTTTATTTTCGAGCAGTCGAGTTTCAAAAAATGCGCCTCATGTGGACCGCCGTCTGCATGTGCCTCCCACCGTACGCCCGCGCCCCACGTCCGGCAGAAGAGATCGGCGAGCTCTCCCGTCGTCACGCAGTCCGCATCGTCGGGGCCGACATTCCATGCCCCGACCAGAGCGGCATCCTCCACCTGCCGTGCCGCGAGCATCAGATACACGGAGAGCGGCTCTAAGACATGCTGATAGGGGCGCGTCGAATGCAGATTGCGGATGTCGATCACCTGCCCGCGCACCGCTGCGCGGATACAGTCGGGGATGATGCGGTCGGGTGCAAAGTCGCCGCCCCCGATCACGTTGCCCGCGCGCGCCGTCGAAAGCCGCACCCTGCCATCCGCGAAAAAGCTCTGCCGATAGCTATGGGCGGCGATCTCCGCACAGCTCTTGCTCGCCGAATACGGATCATAGCCCAAGAGCGGCTCATTCTCGCGGTAGCCCCACGGCCACTCCTTATTCTCATAGACCTTATCCGTCGTCACCATGAGTGCAGAACGAACGGTGTCCGATGTGCGGATACATTCAAGGACATTGACGGTCCCCATCACATTTGCCGCAAACGTCTCCACGGGCTGACGGTAGCTCGCCCGCACAATCGGCTGCGCCGCGAGGTGAAAGACGACCTCCGGCCGCGCCGCAGCAAACGCGCGTCCGAGTGCATCGGCATCGCGCACATCGCCGCGCAGATCGCGCAGCTCCTTCAAAACGCCAAGCCGACGGAGCGCCTCCCGTCCGCCCTCCGTCGGCGCATCGAGTGCAAAGCCCGTCACCTCTGCCCCCGCCCGGAGGAGCAGGAGGGCAAGCCACATGCCCTTAAAGCCCGTATGTCCCGTGAGGAGGACGTGTCTGCCTTTGAAAAGCCCCAAATCTTTCATATCTCACACCTCGTTACGGTTATTCCCTGTCATTATAACAAAGTTCCACATAAAAAACACCTCCCACAAAAATTCGGCTCTATGTCAATAGTTATGGACTACATACGCCACGCCCCCATTGCGCATCCGCCCCCACCTCCACCGCAACGCCCGCAAATTCATGCCCAAGAATCACAGGTGGATGGATCTTCGGAGGTCCATGTCGGAATGTGCGCAGATCGCCGCTTTCATCGATGCACCCCCATTCACTTCGTTTCTCCCATTATAACAGAGCGTGAAAACCCACACAGAAAATATTTTAGGCATCACTGATAAATGGAGAGAGAAGAAAAACGCAAGATTTTATAGTCTCTTGAAAAATATAGACGATATACGCAATAAAATATTCAAATGTACCCAAAAAATTACCAAGATATTTAAGTCTTTCTCGTGCAGATTGTGCTATACTTCTATAAGAAAAAGAAGGAAACACTCCTCTACACAGAGAAAGGCGGTTATCCACATGATCAAAGTCGGTATCATTGGCGCCGGTCGTATCGGCCACGTCCACGGCGAGAGCATCTCGAAGTTCGTCAAGAACGCGACGGTGAAGGCGATTGCGGATCCCTTCATGAACGAGAAAATCGAGGCGTGGGCAAAGTCCATCGGCGTGGAGACGATCACGAAGGACTATCACGACATCCTCAGCGATCCCGAGATCGAGGCGGTACTGATATGCGCCTCCACGGATCAGCACGCTCCCGTCTCCATTGAGGCGCTGCGCGCAGGCAAGCACGTCTTCTGCGAGAAGCCCATTGACCACGATGTCGAAAAGATCAAGGAAGTTCTCGCGGTCGTCAAGGAGACGGGCAAGAAGTATCAGGTGGGCTTCAACCGCCGCTTCGACCACAACTTCCGCGCGATCCACGAGGCGGTCAAGGCGGGCAAGGTCGGCAAGCAGCAGATCATCAAGATCACGTCGCGCGACCCCGAGCCGCCGCCGATTTCTTATGTCAAGGTATCGGGCGGCATCTTCATGGACATGACGATCCATGATTTCGATATGGTGCGCTATCTCTCCGGCTCTGAGGTCGAGGAGGTCTTCGCGGTCGGCTCCGTCACCGTTGATCCCGAGATCGGCAAAGCGGGCGATGTGGACACCGCCGTCATCACACTGAAGCTCGCGAACGGCGCAACAGCGGTCATCGACAACTGCCGCGCGGCATGCTACGGCTACGATCAGCGCGCCGAGGTGTTCGGCACGGAGGGAGCCATTGCGATCAGCAACGACTCCGACTCGAATGCGGTGTTCTCCGGCAAGGACGGCGTCATCGCCGAGAAGCCGATGTTCTTCTTCCTCGAGCGCTACATGGCGGCGTATGCACGCGAGATCGACGAGTTCGTCGAGGCAATCGTGAATAACACGGAGACGCCCGTCAACGCAAACGACGGACTCCAGCCCGTTCTCATCGGTCTTGCGGCAAAGAAATCCTGCGAGGAAGGCCGTCCCGTCACCCTCGCCGAGATCAAGAAGGCATACAATCTCTAAACCTCTCATGGAGTTTCATAGAAAAGCCCTCACATCGAGGGCCTTTTTCTTGCGTTTTTATCTCTTTATTGATAATATGTAGTCATATTTTGGTGATATTTCATAGCAAACACGAAAGGAGGCCATGATGCTTCAATATTTTCCCAAGCGCAACTACCGCCCGACATTTCAAAAAGGAGCATCGCCCTCCCTTTCCTATATTTGCAACGTGGGACCGGAGGCATCGTATATGCCGCGCAGCCTGCACGAGCATCCATATCTGGCAGAGATTTTGCTCCTCTACAGCGGCGCGGGCATCTACATGATCGACGGGCGCCGCTACACGGCGCGAAAGGGCGACCTCATCCTCTACAACAGCCATGTCGTGCACGATGAGCACGGCGGCAGCGGCAGTGCGCTCGGCACCTACTGCATCGCTGTCAGCGGGCTGTGTGTGGACGGGCTACCGCAGGGACACATCCTGCCGGCCTCGCTGTCCCCGATTCAGTCAACGGGGGATGATTTTGATGAATTTATGGCACTCTTCGGAGCCATTGAAAAAGAGGCACCTGCGCACCCGGAGACCGCTCACTACCTCACGCTTTCCCTCCTGACGAAAATCTCTGCCCATCTGGCGGAGCACGGGAAAAAGGAGGAAGCTGCCGTCCCATCAACCGTGCGTGCAGCGCGCGCCTATATCGACCAGAACTACAAGGACGCCATCTGTCTGGAGGACATCGCCCGCGCCACCCACACCAATCCATATTATCTTGCGCATCTGTTCAAAGAGGAAGTCGGGCTGCCGCCAATGAAGTACGTCGCACTCCGCCGCATCGGCGAGGCGCAAAACCTCCTCATCAATACAGAGATGACCGTGACACAAATTGCGGCGCATGTCGGCTACAACAACTCCAACTATTTTCAGTCTGTCTTTAAGCGTGCCATGGGCATCACACCACGGGAGTACCGTGTGCGCTGGGTACGCTGAGCAGCACTCGCATGCAAATATCCCCCGCACAGCATTTGTACGGGGGATATTTGTATGCCGAGGGAAATGACTCCACGGGATTACTGCTCCGTGCTGCCCTCCCATGTGCCAACGACGCGTTTTCCCGCTTCCTCATCGAACCAGTGCGTGGTGACGGTCTTGGCACGCGTGAAGAACTGTACGCCGTCCTTGCCGAGGACGTGGAGATCGCCGAAGAAGGAATCCTTGTTGCCCGAGAACGGATAGTAGGCGCTCGGTACGGGGATGCCGACATTGACGCCGACCATGCCGCCGTCCGTGTCCATGACAAACTTGCGCGCGTAGTAGCCGCTGCTCGTGAAGATGCACGAACCGTTCGCAAACGGATTCGCATTCATGATGCGGATGCCTTCCTCGTAGTTCTTGACGCGCTTGATGCAGGTGACAGGTCCGAAGATCTCCTGATCGCCGACCGTCATGCCGGGCTTGACATGATCAAGGATCGTGGGACCGACGAAGAAGCCGTTCTCATAGCCCTTCACCACGGTCTTACGCCCGTCGAGCACGAGGGTCGCGCCCTCATCGACACCCTTTTGAATCCAGTCGCTGACCTTCTGCTTGTGCCCTGCGTTGACCACGGGACCGAGCTGCGTCTCCTCCTTGTATGCACAGCCGATCGTGAGTGCTTCCGCCTTTTTCTTAAGCAGGGCGACAAATGCGTCCGCAATGCTCTCCTCGACACAGACCACAGGCAGCGCCATGCAGCGCATGCCCGCACAGCCGTACGTCGAGTTGATGATGGCGTTCGTGGACGCCTCAAGGTTCGCATCCGCGAGCAGCAGTGCATGATTTTTTGCCTCGCACTGCGCCTGTACGCGCTTGCCGTGTGCTGCAGCTGTCGAGTAGATATGCTTGCCCACGCCCGTTGTGCCGACGAACGTCACCGCCTTGACACGCGGGTCTGTGAGGAACACCTCGCCCTCCTTGCGGCTCGTCGTCACGATATTGACAACGCCCTTCGGGAAGCCGGCCTCCTCATAGAAGAGCTCAAGCATACGCATAGAGGTCAGCGGTGTCTGGCTGCTTGCCTTTAGCACAACTGTATTGCCGCAGACGATCGCAAGCGGTACCATCCACCCCCACGGAATCATCGCAGGGAAGTTCATCGGCACGATGCCCGCAACGACGCCCAGCGGGAAGCGGTACGAAGTCGTATCGTAACCGCCCGTCACCTGCATTGCACCACTCCCCTGGATGAGCAAAGGAGCAGCGCACGCCTCCTCCGTCGGCTCGATCGCCTTCTGTACATCACCGCGTGCCTCATTCAGCGTCTTGCCGAGCTCCTTCGCACAGAGAACAGCCAGCTCCTCCTTATGGGCATAGAGCACATCGCGCCAGCGGAACATATACTGCACGCGCTTTGCCATCGAAAGCTGCGACCACGACGCAAATGCACGCTGTGCCGAGGCAATCGCTGCCTCGCACTCCTCCACCGTGCAGCTCGGAACCTCTGCCATCACTTCCCCAGTACTGGAATCCGTGATCGAGATATACTTGCCGCTCGTGGACTGCTTCCACTCACCATCCACACAGTATCCCATCCGCTTTACTTCGGTCATAATATGCTCCTTTCGCATATATAGAACTGAAAACAGATATCAGATAATACGAAGTATAGTTCACCAAAACATTATTGTCAAGAACTCAAAAGTGTATCATCCATAAGATTTTTTGAAACCATAGATAAAATGACGTTCGTCAGAATATATCTTCACATGAAAAATGCCGCATGGGAAACTCCCACACGGCACCAGCCTATCTGTATGTACTTACTTCGCTGCAACCTTCTCATAGAGATTGACGATTTCTTCCGCCATCTCCTTCATCGCCATGCCGGTCATGACATAGTCCTGCGCGTGCGCGACGAGAACGTTAAACGGATCCTTGAGTGTGCCGTCCGCCTCCTTCTTGAGGAGTTCGTCGGTCTGGAGCTGATGCGCCTTGAGGAACTGTGCATCCGCATCCTTGAGCGCGCCGCGCGCCTGTCCATAGCTGCCCGCACGCGCAGCCTTCAAAGCCTCTGTAACCTTTGCGCGGCCATCGCCCGCTGCAGCGATGATCGAGAATGCGATTTCTTCCAAATGTGTCTGTGCCATGATTGTGTCCTCCACTATATCCTGTGTAAATATCCTGTGTGTATTCTCTCTGTTATGCACCGAGCAGTTCGCGCTTGATGCGCGCAAGTGCCTCGGGCGCCTGTTTGTCCATCTTCTCGGGGAAGCCGAAATAGGAGACGCAGGCAATGTTATCGCCGCCGACCTTCGGCGCGTCGGGACGGAGCTGGCGGTTGGCAAAGTCCATCTCGCGCAGCGTCTCGAAAATGCCGTCGAAATCGACCTCGCCCTCACCCATCGCGAGGTGCTGATGGATGGTCATATCCGCACGCCCATGATTGTTGAGCCAAGGCGGATTTGCGATGTAGCGGCAGTCAAGCGTCTGGTTGAATGTATCCGCAAAGAGCACGTGGGTCAGCTCATCCCCCGCATACTTCAGCATGGAGCGTACATCACCCTTGCCCGCATCGTAGAAGAAGCCATGCGGCGAGGAATAGACGTAGCCGAGATGCTTCGAGCGGAACGACTTCACGATATCGCAGGCCTCGTTGTTCAGCTCACAGAAATCGTAGGGATGCGACTGGATCTCGACACGCAGCCCCTCACGTTCGATGATCGGCAGCAGTTCCTCCATGGAGCGGAAGAACATACCGTTGCAGATCTCCTGCTGATTCGGGTCGCCCGAGAACTCCGTGTTGATGACGGGTACGCCCATGCTGACTGCGATCTCAATGATGCGCTTCCAGTTGGCAACCGCATGCTGACGCTGTTCCTCGGTCGGTCCCGACCAACGATAGACCACGATGAAGGAGGAGATTTCAACCCCTGTCTCCTTGAGTGCCTTGCGATACTCTGCCTCCGTCTCCTCGGAGAAGAGCGGGTGCTTGTAGAACGGGTTGATGCGCGGATGCGGGGACTGCTCGATGTACTTGTAGCCCCAGTCCGCAACCTTGTGCACCATGTCGTTGATGCTCATCTGCTTGGCGAGAACATCAACATCGAATGCGATTTTCATGGAGACAACCGCCTCTGATGAATTTTTGATAAAGTCATGATGTAGAGGTGGGTGACTCTTGCCTAACGAACTATCATCGACTAAAATGTTTGTCAAGAGTGGTTTTTTAGAATATTTTGGCGGAGGGGATATCTGTGGACGAAATCATTGCGATTGTATTCCTGTCACAGCTGGTGGGCTTCGTCATCAAGGGGCTGGCGGGCTTCGGCAATCCACTCCTCACGAATCCGCTGATGGCGATGCGGCTGGACAACGTGGTCATCACGCCGACCAACATCCTGCTCGACCTCCCCGTCAATGCGTGGATCTCGTGGCGTGCACGCCATTCCTTTCAGATTCGGCAGGTGCTGCCCGTGCTCATCGCCATCCTGCTCGGCGTCATCCCGGGCACACTCCTGCTGAAACTGGGAACTCCGTGGATCATCAAGGCTCTGCTGGGCGTCTTTATCATCGGCCTCGGCGTCGAGATGCTTCTGCGCGACCGCACGCGCAGTATGACACCTCGCAGCTGGCTGCGCAATCTCCTCTCCTTCGCTTCGGGGGTGATGTCGGGGCTCTTTGGCATCAATATGCTCTTCCTCGCGTACATCGAGCGCGTGAGTGCCGATCGCGAGGCATTCCGCGGCAGTATCTGCTTCATCTTCCTGATCGAGAACGCATTCCGCGCCGTGACCTACTTTGCAAACGACATCTTTACGGAGTTCACGCTGACACTGACTGCCGTCTCGATTCCCGCCGCCATCCTCGGCGTGTGGATCGGCACAATGATTGACCGGCGCATGGGCGAACGCGCCTCGAAGCGCTTCATCATCTTCATCTTCATCCTCGGCGGGCTGTCCATCCTCATCAAGTCGCTGATATTCCGCGCGTGACGGAATCACAAGATTTTAGCGGACTACAAGGAGATGTTCGCAGCAGAGGCGAAGCGGGAGGACGGCATCGAGGCAGTCTCCATCGCAACGCCGAATTTCACGCATTATGAGATTGCAAAGGCAGCGCTTGAGGCAGGACTGCACGTCTACTGTGAAAAGCCTATGTGCTTCTTCTCCAATGAGGCACAAGAGCTGGAGCGGCTAGCGAAGGAGAAGAACCGCATCATGTTCCTCTCCTACGGCTACTGCGGGCATCAGATGATCGAGCAGGCGCGCCGCATGGTCGCTAGCGGCGACCTCGGCTCCATCCGCATCCTCAATATGCAGTTTGCACACGGCGCGCACAATGTCGCAGTCGAAAAGAAGTCGGCAGCGACGGCATGGCGTGTCGACCCGAAGAAAGCGGGTCTGTCCTACGTCCTCGGCGACGTTGGAACGCACATGCTCTACCTGCAGGAGGCAATCGTACCGCAGCTCAAAATTCGACGCCTTATGTGCTCGGCACAGAGCTTCGTCGAAGGACGCGCACTTGAGGACAATGCCATGAGCATCATGGAGTACGAGAGCGGCGCGATCGGCTACATTTGGTCGAGCTGCGTCAACGCGGGCTCCGAGTTCGGCGCGCGTTTCCGCATCGTCGGCGAGAAGGCGTCAATCGCATGGGATGCCGAGCATCCGAACCAGCCCCAATACGAGGTGCAGGGCAGCATGCAGGGCGCGATGCAGCGCGGCGCGGGCTACCTCTATGCTGAGGCACGCGCAGACGACCGCATCGGCGGTGGACACCCAGAGGGCCTCTTTGAGGCATGGAGCAACCTCTACACGAAGTTTGCTCGTGCCATCGACAAAAACGAAAAGGGCGAACCGATTGACTTCTGGTATCCCGACGTCCATGCGGGCGCCGAGGGCGTGAAGTGGGTCGAGAAATGCGTCGAATCCGCCAAGAACGAAGGCGCTTGGGTGACTTACTAAATATTGCGTAAGCATCGGTCTGCCGCATGGTGAAACCATCATGCGGCAGATTTTTATATTGCCAAAACCACATATTTTTCACAATCTTTTGCAGAAATATATAAAAACATAATCAGAACCTATCAATTTTGAAATGAAAACAGGCAGAAACGTGAAAGCGTACGCAGCAAAACTCCCCTATGCTTAACACAAGACAAAACCTCAACGGCGCGCAGCGGATCCACGCACCGAGGTTTTACAGGAAGCATAGGGAATCACTGATAAAATGAGGTCTGCCAGATTGGCGTAGATTTTTCGTCCGAACGAGGTGGAAAACCGGACGCAGAGTGGTGCTCT
>PPYF01267569.1_pt1 | contig 25306 bp, 13 predicted proteins | sample 1559871 | NCBI WGS metagenome assembly PPYF01 (sample SAMN08240021, study PRJNA423297) | Human gut metagenome, whole genome shotgun sequencing project. | reverse complement strand
CATTGTTGTTTGTAAAGGTTCTTATACCGTTATAGAGGAAGGGGGTGATTATGGGTCACTCTAACGGTAAAATCACCGCTCCTGTCGGATTGGATAGTGATGTATATCCTACTCTAGGTATCGGTCCTACTAGTGACGGTTATGATTTGGGGTATGCGTGCGCAAATACGCATGGGAAAATAAATAAATGGAGTAAATATAAACCTGTGAGGCAACCATACTTAGATTATCGTTCTGATTATTGGAAAGCTAATGATGGTTTATGTGGTCTAAGTGTAGTGGGATACATGTCTCCAGGAACGCTTAATAGCGGATTTCTAAAAGACCTTTTTGAAGGTGTAGACTGGGGATATAATGCTCCTACTGGTAGAGATTCAGCGCCTTATCGTGTATTGGATTTCAACGGATATAATCATAATGCTATAGTTCCTTTTGGAGATAACGTTCCATCAGATGTATATTTGGACACATCTAATAATCTAGAAATACAACTTGAACAGACAACAAATACTGATGATAACATTTTGCTATCCTATTTAAGCTATCAAGGAACTCCATTTTCTGAAATGTATGCAGGGGTAGGACTTTTACAAAATACTAGATACATTTTAGTAACATCTGAAAGTATGTTTACTGATTCAGTATCTATAAGGTTATTAAATATAGGTGGTTATGTAGGTAAATGGAAAGTATCTTTTTTCTTGTCATCTAATAAAATAGGAGTAGATGATGAATTAAAACAAGGAATATACATACCTATTCCAGTAACACCAAAAACAATGACTATTCATGCAGCTGGATCTCTATACGTAATAGAAGCATTTGGTACATGGAACTCTTCTAATAACCAAATTACATACAACTTCATTATAACAAATAATAGTGGGTCATCTGTTACTATACGTGGTATAGTTCTTGTGTTAATGAGGACAAGAACAGTTCCAGAAGCTGGAGAAAATGCTGGTTCATTACTTACAGGACTTACTGCACAGGTTCCGGCAAAAGGAACATATAGATCATCTATGTATTCCTTTAATGTTAGTAGAGATTTTTCTTATGATTATTATATTGCAGCAAGAGCCACAGGGGTAAATACCACCTATAATATGGTTGAAGATTACGCTCCATAAATTTTATCAATTCCCAATAAAATAAGCCCGAAAGTTACACGAACTTTCGGGCTATTTTGTAACCTGAAAACAATATGAAACCGATACCTATGTATCCAAGATTGATTAGTATTTTTTGCCATTTAGACAATTCCTTTTCTACCTTTACTTCTACAATTTTCTCCACGGTTATTATCGAATCTTTCGTCACTACCGTTTCTTTTTCCAAGGATGGGATGCTGTCTTGTAGAAAGTCTTTCTTGTTTTTCAAACTATGAAAAAGCCTGCCATCCGACATTATTTTAGCGTCTGATACGGCTAATGATGTTTCCAAGTGTGAACTATCTTCAAATGTTGTATGTTGTATGTGTTCTGTTGGAAGAGTTATTATTTTTGATTGCCATACTACTCTTTCCGTTACTGTCGTGTTGTGGTCTACTATGGTTGTATTTGTCGAAGATGGAAGTAGCTTGCGTGAACAAGAACACGACAGTAACAAAAAAAATAGCAATATAGAAAACGGCTTATTCATGTGCGTTTTATTGTTAAAAACATTAAATCATATTATAAATCTGAAATTCATTTATTCGTCACATCAATCAACCCATATGAAATATATTTCAATTTCTTATAAGAAACATCTTTCTTGTTGCTTCCATTGTCTTTTAAATTAATGTTTATTCAACATAAGTCGGGATTACTCCCGTTAAATACCCATCGCCAATGTTGGATGAGGTTTTCATAAGCAGCACCGTTTCACCGAATACGCTACTCCTTTTAACCACTTAACTTAGAGCTACAGACTTGGGTAAACATCCGTAGGTAACTATATATCATTCTCATCCAACGTAGCACTCAAAGTGCTTAGGCTAATAACCTGACTCCAAATGAAGCATATATAAAATATACAGTAAACTTTAATATCTTATATATTATCCGAGGTTATCGACAAGATTTGTTGCGATAAGCGAGATAAATTCCTCCTTCGGTATTTCCAATGCTTCGGGAGAGTTCCATTTCACCTTAATTGCACCGTCAGTACCAATGAGTTCAATGATTTTAGTGAATCCTTCAAAGGCGAAGTATCTAGGCTTCATATCACATTCCTCTTTCATTTTCTCTTGATATGCTTCGTAGTATGCCTTATTCAACTCTTCTGTTTCCTTGTTGAAATCTTCTTCTGTCTTTCTGATTTCATCCGCTTCTTTCTTTTCCTCTTTTGTCGCATCTTCCTTTCCGTCAATCTCTTTCATGTGATTGATTTTCTGTGCGCGCTCGTCATATCCTTCCTTCTTTATTTCTTTAAGAACCTGTTGCATATCATCATCGAATGCTTTTGCAGCCTTGTCGTAAGCAACACGCATAAGCATGATTTTTGCTTTCAGTTCTGATGGAAGTTCCTTCCCTTCTAGTGATAAGGGGATATTCAAGAGAGTTAATCTCTTTAAAAACATTTCTTGGTTCGTCATTTTTCTTGCCTTTTTTAGATTGAAACTGATGAGATTCCTTTCGTGTTAATGTATTTTTTCACATCGGTTACGAAAGAGTTGATGATGGTAATGATAGCAATTTGTGCTTCCAAATCGGGATGATCGTTGTAGTTGATTGCGATACCACCGTTCTGATTGAAATAGAATGTGGCGAGTTGGTTCTCTGATTCCAATGACTTCACCTCTCCGCCATCAAATGAATCAATGTTTTTTCCGTTTGATACGTTTACATTCGCATTCACCTTGTATTGTTTTTCCACATTAGCTTCATTGCTGAATGTTACGCTGGCTGAATTTACGCCAACGAGTGTTACTTTGTTTTCTTCTATAGCCATAGTTAAAAAATTATTTTATTGCAAAGATAACATAATCGTTTTTATCTACCATTTTAAATATGTTAAAAAATACTAATGGATTTTTGTTTGTTGTAAATCATGCTCTTGTGCTTATTTTTGCTATTTTTGCAATAATTAAAAAACAATAACTATGGCTGATGTTGATTTAGGAGCATTAAAGTTTAAGATCGGTCTAGATGATTCCGGTCTTGACAAACAGATAAAGGATATACAGAAGAAGTTGCAGGACACATTTAACCAGGAGATGTCCTTCAAGCCTATGTTGACCGATATAGGCAAAATGAATGACGAACTTAGCGAGGTTGTAGATAAGATAAACAAAGCGAATGAAAACGCGTCCAAGGTAGGGAAAGGGAAGTCGAGCAAGAAAATGGATATACTTGTTCAGATGGAAGAGTTGTCAAACAAGATTGTCGAAGCGACAAGGGAGTATGACAAACTGGAAAAGACTTACCGTAACCTAGGCAATGCAGGCGGAGATAAGGGGATGGCTACAAGAAAAGCCAATCTTGAAAGTCAGAAGAAAGCGATAGATGATCTTGTGGCTGAATTGAACAGATTGAAAACCGCATATTCCCTTACTGCTAACAGTGCGCCTAAATTGTCCATTTCCGATGAAAGAGAACTTAATCTTCTACGCCAGCAATACGAGATGGAGATTGCACGGACAAAAGAGATGGATAGACAAGCATCAAAGCAGGAACAGGCGAGTAAGAAGATGCAGCAGACCAATCAGAAGTATCTACAATACCTTTCTAGTCAGTCTGGACTTGCCCTTGGTATGCCGGAGGGAAGTGCTGAGGACTTGAACAAGAAGATTGCCGCTATACAGAAACGCCTTGAACTATTGAATAAATTTAAGGTTGAAGTTCCTTTAAACAGCAATCAGATAACAAAGGCTGACGCTCTTATTCAGAAATTGCAAGGCAGGCTGGAAAAGTTGCAATCATCTTTAAGAAAAACGTCAACGCATGACTTGCTTAATATCAATCCTACGTCTATCAATCAGGCTAACAATCTTATTTCTGAATTGACGAACAGGCGTAATGCGCTTAATACGACTGATGCAAACTATAACCGTACCCTTACTCTTCTCAACAGGAAGATACAGGAACACAACAAGTTTGTAAACGAAGCCACATCCTATGGAACAAAGATGCAGCAGACCAATCAGAAAAACGCTGCAAGTTCAAAGGAGTTTTCCGAGGAACTGACAAAGCAGAGCAGAATGATGCGTGAGTTTGTCAATACGATAAAGACTTATGCCGGGTTCTACTTTTTCAGAGATATGTTTCAGGAACTTGTTGCCATTCGTGGAGAGTTCGAGTTACAACAGGTGTCTTTGCGTGCCATTATACAGGATGCAAGACGGGCTGACCAGATATTCAGTCAGATTAAGGGTCTTGCTGTAATATCTCCTTTCCAGTTCAGCGATTTGGTTGGATATACCAAACAGCTTGCTGCATTCCAGATACCTGTCAACGAATTGTACGGTACAATGAAAAGTCTTGCGGACGTTTCCGCAGGTCTTGGCGTTGATATGGGACGTATCATTCTTGCCTATGGTCAGATAAGAAGCGCAGGTGTATTGAGAGGGCAGGAATTACGTCAATTGACAGAAGCTGGTATTCCTGCATTGGATTCATTGAGAAAAAAACTGGAAGAAGTAAGAGGTGTGGCTCAAACTACTGATGATGTGTTCAACGCCATATCAACACGTCAGATTCCTTTCGAGTATATTCGGGAGATGTTTACCACAATGACGGAAGATGGTGGTATGTTCTACAAGATGCAGGAAATACAAGCTGCGTCTTTGAAAGGTATGGTAAGCAACCTAGCCGATTCATACAAGATTATGATGAATGATATAGGTGAGGCGAATGATTCCGTTCTGAAAGGTATTGTCGGAAGCATAACCGATGCAATGAACAACTGGAGATATTTCTCTAAAGCAATAGAGGGAGTTGCTGTAGGATATGCCGCATTAAAGGGATTACAGCTAGCTAGAACAGCCATGCTTGGTAAAGAAGTTGTTGCAATAACTAATGCAATTAAGGCTGAGAAATTACGGGAAGCCCAGTTGCTTAAGCAGGCTGCGATGTACAGAACGCTCACTACTGCCGAGAGATGGAAGATAGCGACAGCATCCAAACTGTCTGCCGTAGAGATAGCTGCTGCCGTTAATTCGGGAAAGATGTCGGCAGAGATGGCAAAACGTATCCTTGCCACGAATATGTTGACACAAGCTGAACGGCACCTTCTTGTCACCGAACTTAAACTGACAGGTGCGGAAGCTGCAAGAATGTTGTCTATGACAAAAACGACAATGTTGATGAACAGATTCAAACTGGCAACATTCGGTTTGACAAATTCATTGAAAACATTGTGGCTTACGATAAAGGCTAATCCGCTCATGACGATACTTACCGTTGCAGGACTTGTGGCGGAAGCGTTTCATGTGATGTCTGCACGTTCGGAAGAGTTCAATCAGAAGATAAAGGACAGTGCAAAGTCTTTCCGCGAATCATACAGTGACTTGCAAAAAGACCTTGACAAAATAAACTTTGATAAACTCACCCCGGAAAACCTTGAACAGCTTGATACGAAACAGTTGCAGTCGTATGAGGAAACGCTGACTGGAGTATTGTCTAAATATGGTGAGATTGGAAAATATATTATTCAACAAAATAAAGAAATAGATAATGCTGTTAAGCGTGTAGAATTTTTACAGAGAGCACTTTCTCAATTGGAATCGGCTTACAAGTTGAATATTCTTGAATCGGATATGTTTCTTAAAGCAGATAAAGCATCCGATACATCCGCTTTCTTTTGGCAAGATGATTCACTATCTACATTGTTGAAAGATTATGAAGAAAGTGCTGTGGCGTTATCTGCTGCTGGAAATCGTATAGAACAATTTAGGGGTGAAGTGGTAGATGCTGCAAAGGAAGTAGCTAAGGTTAGTAATAATACAGAAAAATGGACTACGGAATTAAACGAACTGATAAATAAGGGCGTATCTGCTGCAACAATAATAGAAAAGGTACGTTCTTTGGCTGTTGAAACAAAAAGTGCTGGTTCCTTTCAGTTGTTTACCGATAAGGTTGGTTTCGATAGCAATGTCCTATTGAAGGAATATGACAAACTAGAAGTAGGGATACAAGGGAAAATGACAAAAATATCCTTATCGTTTAATAAGTTTGCAAGATATGTAGAACAACGATTGGTTGATGCGTTTGGAAGTGTTAATTTGAACGATGAAGTGCAATTGTATTTTTTAAAATCCCAGATAGAACAATTCACTAAAGCACAGGAATTTGGAGAAAACGCTACAAGAGTATTTGAGGATTTGGCTGGAAAAGAATGGCAAGTGCAAATACGTCTTGACGATAAGGAAGCACAAGAAGGTTTGACGGGATGGAAAAAATCTCTTGACGAAATTACAGGGCATAAATGGACTATTGCTATAAAGGCTGCCGATGTGAAATCTATGGAGGATTACTTTAAATCGGTAAAACAGGAATATAAGGACGCCAAAAGTTCAATAGAAAATTTACAGCGTACCATTGATATGTATGTTAGCCAAGGAAAGGTCAAGAAACTTGGAGATGAGTATCAAATTACAGGAATTGTAAGCCCTTATGAAGCCGAGCAAGTACAAAAGACGGTATATGAGATTAACGCTGCCAACGAAGCGATGTCAAAGGCTACGGGAACAGCAAAACAATTCAACCTTGAACTGGAAAAGCAGAAGAAGGAAAGGAAGAAAAGAGATCCTCTTGCTGACCTTTGGAAAAACAGGTTGTCATTGCTTGAATCCGCCTATTCCAAGTTTAAGGATTTGAGCATTAACATAGGTAAGGAAGAAGCCAAAAAGCAGATTGAAGCCATATACGGTTCACAGGCGTTAAAACTTGGCGTGGATATTGTATATGACAAACAGGCTATTGTTGACAATTACAACAAGGCTGCAAAGGAATTGGAAACACGTGTTCCACAGGATGCGGTCAAGAACGCAAGGAAAGCTGCCGAATTATCCTCTGAAATTTATGTTGATGCAGCCAAGAAGGTGATGAAGAGGATTACGGATGAGTTTGACAGATACAGGAACAAGTATGACTTTTACAGTGACATACTTGGAATAACAGGTGATTCCGAACTTGCCTTAGATCTTGCCGTTCAGTTTAGCGGTGACACATCTACTATGGCTGAAAGTTTTGCAGCAGGTATATATAATAATCTGCAATCCGCATTGGCAGGAATGAATCTTGACCTTGGTGTTTCTGTCGTGCCCGACACATCTTCATTCACCTCAATGAACCAGTATATCAATCAGATACAGGAAGCCATTAAGGGGAATAAGAATATCGGAGAAGATCAGAAAGAGGTTATACAAAGAATGATTGACGCATGGAAAGGCTATTTCGGTGAGATGGCAAAGCAGTATGCGAATGACCTTGAAAAATATGGTGACTACTACACCCAAGTTGATATTATCAGAGAGAATTACCGAAAAAGGATTGAAACGGCAAAGGGAATGGGTAACACGTCATTAACTTCCGCATTGCAGAAAAGCGAAGAGATGGACTTGTTCAAGCTGACCACAGACTATCAGAACTTCTTCGGTGCTGTTGAAGCGATGTCTATGGAGGCTGCAAATACCGTAGCTGACAAGGTAAGGGAAATGCTCAACAGTGCGTTCAGGTCTGGTGCTATTAGCGCAAAGGAATACATGAAGGAACTTGAACGTGTGGACAAGCAGATAGAGAAGATGATGAAGAATAACCAGTCTGACTTTCAGACGTACATGAAAGATGGGATTGAAGGTCTGTATAATAAGCGTTATGATGCAGGAAAGTCAAAGATGATGGCAGGCATGAATGATATGCAACAGGCTATGGCTGACATAGAAAATGCTTCCAAGGCATACGAGGACGCAATGAAGAACGGTGATGAAGAAGCCGCCAATGCCGCTTTGAGTGCGAAGTCGGAAGCAGAATCAAGATACAAGAGCGGACAGGAAGCTGTCAAGACTGGTAAAGGAATGATGGCTGCGGCACAGAACGCTTTACAGACGGTGAATCTTATCGACTTTATCATAACCAACATATACAATGCCATAAAAGCCATGCAGCAGATAATCGCATCCGTGTCCAACCTTATGGATTCTATGGGTAAGGATACTGACAGCGGTTTCATGCGCGAGATGAACCAGTTCTCGGAAGCTATGGGCGTTATGAATGAGGGTGTGAAGAAATCATGGGATTCATTCAAAAGTGGTGATTTTGCAGGTGCGATAGGTTCGGCTATATCCATGCCGCTTGACGTTATCGCTACATTTAACAGACAGCATGACAAAAGACTTCAAAAGCATATAGAGGATCTTGAATTTGAATCAAAGAAATTGACCAATATCTATAATATGCTTGAAAAGGAATTTGAGCACATTATAGACCCAGCAAAACTTGATGAGGTTACATCCCAACAAGTATCCAATCTGAAACAGCAGTTACAAATTCAAAAGGATATTCTAGCAGCCGAAGAAGATAAGAAAAAGTCAGACAGGGAGAAAGTGGAAGATTACAAACAGACAATAAAAGAATTGGAGTATGAGATAAGATATTATACAGAAACGCTTGCAAGTGAATTGTACAGCATTGACTTGAAAGACTGGGCTAGCCAGATAGGTGACGCTCTTGTCGAAGCATGGTTGAAAGGAGAGGATGCAGCCAAAGCATACAAGGATACCGTAGCGGACGTTATGAGGGATGTTGTTAAAAGCTGGGTTCAGCAGCAGTACATAGAAAAGGCAATGCAACAGGTACAGACTACATTATTTGGAGCGGACGGTAAAGGTGGTATGTTTGCGGACAACAAGATAGACAAGGATGAGCTTATAATACTAGGAAATGTCATGGGTTCATTGGAATCAGCCTTTGCGGAAGCCGGGGGTGTAGTCAATGAGATAAACAACGCCCTAGGCGGAATGCTTACCGAAACGGAAGAGAACGCGGAAGGTCTGTCCAATGCCATTGCAGGAGTTGACGAGAATACATTCAACCAGGCATTGGGTTATCTTAACGGAATGAGATACGAAATGGTTGTACAAAGCGATCTTCTCCGTCAGTTGGTATCGTTAAACGGTGGTTCGGCAGGAACGGGCGGAATAAACATGACAGTCATACAACTGGCACAGCTTGAAGTTCTCAAGCAGCAGCTTGCCGCAACTATGGCGATAAAGACAGCACTTCTAAGTGTCGTTTCCATTGCCCCAAGGTCAGGCGGAAATGCGATAAAAGTTATAATTGACTAAAACAAACGCCCTGCTAGCTTCACAGTTGGCAGGGCGTTCCAGTTTGATTATGAACAAAAAAAATCCAATCACTTGAGGTGCTTAGCGGAATCGAACCGCTGTGGTCGGTTTTGCAGACCGTTGACTAAACCACTCATCCAAAGCACCGATTTTGATGCAAATATAGAAAATTATTTTGTGAGCTACTCACGCCTAAAGGCATGAGCTTCTTCCTGCTTCTTCCTGTCATTGCTTTTTAGGACACTAGGTCGGTCATCCACAAGAGGACAGTCCACAGGCTTTACTTTCCCACGCTCCGTGGGTAGGGCTTTTAAGCCAAATTCCTTTATATTGCAAGCTGCATTGAAGTCACGGTCATGGTGTGTGCCACATTTCGGGCAGATCCAACTGCGATCGCTAAGTTTCAATCCTTTATACACATAGCCGCATTTTCCGCAAGTCTTTGAACTTGGGGCAAATCGGTTTATCTGAATGAGGTTCACACCATACCAACTGCATTTGTATTTAAGCAGCGTAAGAAACATCCCGAAAGATGCGTCACCTACTGACTGTGCCAAGTGGTGGTTTTGCATCATTCCTTTCACGTTCAAATCCTCCATGCAGATGGTACGCACTTGGCTGTCGTGCGTCAGTGCATAGGTGATTTTGTGAAGGTTATCCTTACGGCAGTTGGCAATATGTTCATGCAACCTAGCTACGCGGATGCGTGCCTTGTTTCGGTTAGCAGAACCTTTCTGTTTGCGACTCAACCGCTTTTGAAGTAGTTTCAAACGGTCAAGGTTTCGTCGCAGGTTTTTCGGGTTGTCAAACGTTCTCCCGTCAGAACATACGGCAAGTGATTTGATACCCAAATCTATACCCAAACACGTATCGTCATGTATCGGTGTTACCGGAAGTTCTTCAATGTCCGTGTCAACCAATACGGAAGCGAAGTATTTTCTCGATGGTGTCATGCTGATGGTGACGGTTTTAACCGTTCCCTTGAATTTACGGTGAAACACAGCAGGAATATCCTTTACTTTCGGTATGGTGATTGTTCCCTTGCCGAAATCCACGACACAATGCTGGGGGCACTGAAAACTCTGCCTGTCCTTTTTGCTTTTTAATTTAGGGAAGCCTACTTCATGGGTATCACGGAAAAAGTTCTTAAAGGCGGTGTCAAGATTGCGGATGGAATTAATAAGGGCTTGTGAATTTACTTCGTTAAGCCATTGTTTGTCTTTCTTTAATTCGTTAACCATCATATCCTGGACAGTCTTGTATGATACGGACTTTTTCTCATGTTCATATACTTCAATCTTCAGCTTGAGTGCCCAATTATAGACAAAGCGACAGCAGCCGAAGGTCTTGGCAAGCAATACCTTCTGTTCGTCTGTCGGATATATTCTATATTTGTAGGATCTCAGCATATGTTATTTATTATTAATTGTGTTGCAAATATATGATATCATTTTTATGTTTGCAAGTACAAAAAAAACTTTTTTTTATTACATTGTCAAAAAGATACACAACTTTTAAAACTATTTTTGTTATTTTTGCACTAATAAACAATGTACACGAATGGCTATAGCTAAATATTTTATAAAGAAAGGAAGCGATACGGCAAAGGATTTGTATGCTACATACAGGCTGTATATACTTGAAAGCAAGGGATTATGGGATTTGCCGACAAGAAAGGAAGCCTATGCCGAAAAATGGTATGACAAGAACGGTCAGAAGGTGTACGAACCTGTTACGCCTGTTTACCAGCCAACGGAAGGAAGCATAACATTTGCCGCTTTGGGAGATGTGGAAACGGTAAAGACGAATATCCGTTCGTTCTATTCATATATAACCAATGTGATACCTGCCACTCCCGGTACGCCATACGGTTCATCCTCTTTCTCTATATGGAATGATATATGGGGCGAATCGGCAAAGCAGGTGATAAGATGCACTGGTTTTGAAACGGGCGCAAAGCTGAGTTATCAGGATGTTCAGGACTTGCAGAACCCGGATAAACTTGTGTCCGCCTATACATTTTCGTTAAATTTCAGTATTGACCAACCAACGCTTTAAAGACCAATGATTTTACAGATTAAAAGAGGAAATAGGGTTATTGCGGAGAGTGCTGATTTTTCATACAGCCCGTCTTTGCAGGAAGTGAGAAAATTGACTTGTGAAGTCGTTTCCGTTGTTCCGATAGAGTTCAAGGCATACAACTCAAAGAGCGAATCGGAATACGATACAGTCGTATATAACAGTAATACATTCATCCTGTACCAAGCCCCATCGGGAGATAATCTTAACGAAGCAGGAAAATACAAATACTCCCTTTTGTTTCACGGTAAGGAGGTGCTTTTGCAGAATGTGGCATTTCTTGACATAGTAAGCGGAACAGGTGGGGAAATAAACAAGATAAGATACACTCATGGCGGTCTGTTCCAGTTTTGGGGTGATGCAAAACAGCTTGCAGCACGTATAGAAGCAAATATAGAATCTTACAATGCGTCATTGGGTGCAGGATATACAGGCATTGGCACATGGACGCTTAATGTGGACGCAGAAGGTGAACTGACGGAGGATATGATTGACATAACCGATGGGACCAACCTGTTTGAAGCATTGAAGAACTTCTATGACAAGTTTTATCTAAACTATTATTTCTCTACGACAGCAAACGGTGGGATAATAACCATTACGGACAAGACAAGACCGTCCGTAAACTGGACATTCAAGCAGGGTGACGGTGGGGGTGCTGTAAAAGTTTCCTCTTCCGTAGATACAAGCACACCTGTCATAACCCGAATCATACCACAAGGTGGAAGCAGGAACGTTCCGCCTGAATACAAGAAGGACGCTAAGCCTGCCGATGAATCACGCTATTGCCCGTACATCCTTCTTCCGAATGATTCTGACGGGAATATAAGATATTATATTGACAGCGAATACGGATTGAAGAACTATGGTGTGAGAGGAAAAACCATATCAAATACATTCAGTGGGATATATCCTTCCATCAGAGGAAAAAAACTTGGTGATTTGTACCCGTCAGGACTTCCCGAATGGGATACATACAAGGCGGACGGAGAACCCGATCCTCAATCGGGAAAGGTGGCAGGTGAGGGTGCTAGCGCATCTACACGGATAGACAAGATTATCGGGTCTACTCCTATAAAGAGTGATGATAGTGACAGTTTCTTCATTTATATGACCTCTCCCGGATTCAACCTAGGGTACAAGGTGTATGAGGACGGTGATTCATCCGACAAGATAAATGACAACGTGCAGCCTCAGTACAAACCCCATGCTCTGTTTGACAAGTACAGGGATTTTGAGAGTTTTGATATATATGGTACAAGGGCATATTATGACCAGCCTGTAAAGGCTACTGCATCATTCTCAGGGAAGATGCTTTTCAGTATATTACCTATAGGAAGTGATGCTGTAGGGAAAAAGGTGAAGATTAACCTACGTATGGTTTTAAACCGTGTATTGGGTCAGGCTTCTCCTTTGAAAGAGGTTGTTATCGGAGAGGAAGGTGCTACTGGTATGCTTGAAATACCTTACGACAAGACCGCTCTTGTAGGAGATATAGAAAAAGGTCAGAATACGACAGTTACTATCCGTGTTGAGTTCACGTTTGATTCTGACGTTCCTGCTGGAAGCTGTAAGATAGGCTTTAGTGAGGAAATGACCTGCAACATACATTTCGGTAATCAGGACGGTTCACAGGATAGGTTCTATTACAAATACGCTTCTGTGACGGACGCGGTGTTCAGTATGCGTACCGGAACTTATACAGGCACGGAATTTAAGATAAACAAAAACGGTATTATTCCTCTTTACGGTGAGGTGAACGGTGATACGGGGGAAACGGAAGAGGATGTTGCCATGTTCAACAAGGGGGCACGATATAAAATATCATGCTACAGAACAGATAGCGACAATGCCAAACTTCCGCTTTACACGGATGGTAAATCTCCTTCAATTACGGAAGGCACGGAATTTGTCATTCTGAATATTGTCATGCCCGAATCGTATGTGACAATGGCTGAGAATACGCTTGAAAAGGCGGCTCTTGACTACCTGTCAAGATATGACCATGAGAACCGAACCGTTTCACTTGACATATCTAGCGGATTTGTCGCAGAGCATCCTAACCTTTTCATTGACTTCATAGAAGGAAATATGCTTAAGGTAAGGGATGATGGAATAGGCGTGTTCGATTTTTCTGATAACGGTCAGATAGTGGATATGCAGTTGCAGATACAGTCTTTGGAGATTAAATATTCCAAGGATAATATGTTCCCGTCATATTCATGTACCATTGCAAGAAGAAAGATACTATCTTTCTATGAGCGACTGGCGCAGGAAAATCAGACTGCTTCAACACAGAATACGACAAATGTAACATTAGGCGGAAGTGGTACGGGAAGCGGAACAAATATTTTTTCGGAGCAGCTTCTTAATGACCTTATTGCATCGTTTCAGAAGTTCAACGGATGGTTTGAATGGGATGAAGCAAACCAAGCATTACGATGCAAGTCAGCGTTCTATACAAACCAATGGATATCAGCATTAGGTGCACAGAGTGGTAGCGGAGAACCAGGAGGTGGTGAAGGCGGACTAATTAAAACCGTGTACGGATTTGCCGATTTAGGTAAGACGTTTGACGATTCCAACCTTAGCAATACATTCAACGCATACACCATTAATGAGATATGGAAGCTAGCCAAAGAAGGCGGAATGAATACGGACAAATTGTGGCAGGAGTTGGGAAAGGATGATCCTACAAAGAAAATTCACATATCCCATCTTCCTGACAATAAATATGTAACGCTTGATACGGAACAGACAGTTACTGCAAGCAAGATATTCACTGGTCAATTGTCTACGGCAAATGTCGTTCCTAGCGTGAACAACGCATCCACTCTTGGTCTTGAATCGAAAAGATGGGAAAATATTTACGCTGTAGATGCCAATGTAAGCGGCACGGTAAAAACACAGGCGTTGCAGGTTGGCGATATAAAGATTATATATGATTCCGTAAACAAGGCAGTAACATTTGAGCATATAGATGGAAGTACGGAAATAGGCTTCTATACCAGAGGATGGATTTCCGCTTTGGGCGTATCTCCCGGAGGAAGCGGAGGAAGCGGTGGTGACGGACTTGTGAAAAACGTATATGGTTTTTCCAATCTCGGCACAACCTTCTCCGATTCAGACCTTGACAATACGTTTAATGCGTACACGATAAACGAGATTTGGAAAATGGCTAGGCAGGGCGGACTTGACGCTGATGCTATGTGGGCTGAATTGAAAAAGGCTGATTCAAGTAAAATCATAGACGCAAGTCATATTCCTACTTCCGTATTGGACGGTAGATGGGTTACTTTATCCACCAATCAAACTATCACAGGGCAGAAAACATTTACGCAGCAACTAAAGTCAACTGTCGCCACAGGGTTATCACCGTTGATAGTTTCAAGCAATACAACCGTAGATAATTTAAGCGCGGATTTGTTGGACGGATACCATGCGTTCGGCACATCAAACGCCCTTATAAAATACGGAAATACGGTATCGGGTACTGAACCTGCATGGTGTAGAATAGCTACGTACTCAATACGTAATACGGAAACAATGACAGATGTTTGCTTTGTGCTGCACTCAGCCTTTAGTCATTTGTTTGGTCTGTTGGTTGTCAGAACTAGAGGTACGGATTATGTGCAAGGTGAGTTGATGGTGGCATACAACATCAATACGTCAAACATACGTATCTATCACGATGCGGAAAAGAGAAACATAGAACTTTACTGTCATGGTGGAAACAACTATTCCGTAATACAAGCCAATCTGTTATACAGCCATGACCGAAACGGAGGTCATAATACGGCTATAACACTATATCGAGGCGATACAAAAGCACCGTCATGGAGCACTTATGTAAATCCTGGATTTGTAAACTTGCAGAACTCTTCTGAGGCTGCTAAAAAACTGCAAACCCCAAGGACTTTATGGGGGCAGTCATTTGACGGTACGGCTAATGTAAGCGGAGATATGACAGGTGTCGGTAGCATAACGATGAGCGGTGATTTGAAGATAGGAAACGGTACTTCTCCCAACACCATATATTTCTATGGAACGACAGGAGATTCACCAGGTGGTTATAACCATACATTTATTGCCGAAAGACTTTGGGGTGGTACAGAAAGCAGTGAACTGGTATTATTTAAAGGGAATGACCTAGGTAACGATAATGAAGCTGTAAATGTAAGTAATTCGGGTCCGGATAGAATACGCCATATAGCCGCTGCCCACCTGTTCCAAACATACACATCACCTTTAGCGGGTTCAGTGGAGAGCGTATGTACAAGTTCTGCCTTGAAAAATCTTTTTGGTATAGCAGCGAACAGGGTTACAAGCTATGTTCCGTTTATGTCTACCGTAGCAAGCGGTGTGGCTCCATTTATTGTGGTAAGTAATACTGTTGTAGGTAATCTTAACGCAGACCTTCTTGACGGGTTGCATGAAAATTCGTTTTTAAGACACCGTGATACTTATGGCATTGACGGCTATAATACCTTATGGGCACAAATAGGTATAAGACAGTACAATGGTGCAAAGCCAGACGGAATGGCTAATCCTATATATGATTATGGTGCTGTTATATCTCTTCCAGCAAGTGGTCCAAGATTGGATATATGGTATAATCACACGTCCTCAGCGTCAGATTATACCACTAATGGTATTCAATATAGAAGCGGATTTAATGATGATAAAAAACCTTGGAGAATGTTGCTAGACAGTGTAAACTATGCCAGCTATTCTGACGGACGTTACGTAAAGAAAGCAGGTGACACCATGACGGGGGATTTGACGATGAATAACACCAAAGGATTCAATATCGGATGGTCAACTAGAGTGGTTAAAACTTCGAGTGTTTGGATTCACGGTGGCAGTGATGCAGCTTCCGTAGACGATGCGAACTTACGTTTTGGCTCATGGAATGGTATAGGCTGGTATCCCACAATAAGCGGACAAACCGTTGCACAAGGGAAAAACGCCATGTGGCTGAATGTTAGAAACGGAAATTTGGATACACATGGTGCTATTACTGCCCATACTAATTATCTTGCTGCAAATTGGGATTCGGCTAGACGGTTGGTATTGGGCGGTGGAGGTTCCTATGCTTGGATTGATTCAAGAAATTCAAGCAATAATGTATTATGTAATATCGTACTGCAAGATAACAAGGTTGTAATAGGTAATTATACTGAATCGAGCAGGTTCGTGTCCACCGTAGGCACAGGCACAGCACCTTATCAGTGCTCGTCTACAACATTGAATACCAACTTGAACGCGGATATGCTAGACAATTGGCATCTTAATTTCTTACCTAGAAATTACAATATAGGTAGATGTTATGCAGTAAGATTTGCTCTAGGTGGTGAAGATAATGGTTGGAAAAAGATATTCGCTTGTTCTGAATCAGGAACCGGACCATATAAGTCAGTAACGGTTTGGGGAAGGATATGGTATGCCTATGGAAATCATGCACAGGCAGAAGTATGGAATTATCACTTCTGTGCCATATTTTATATGAGAAGTGGCCCTAGTTCTTCTAATAGCAGTGTGGGAAATGTTGAAAATTCAGCACGCCTTTTTCTCCCCACATTCGCAAAAGGAATGGATAATATCCGTCTTGTACGTGTAGGAACAAACAATTTTGAATTGCAGGTGCGTCAGATTGGTTCATGGCACGATGCAAACATTGAATACCAATATAACTCTTATGGGTGTAACGTTTCCGCATGGGAAAGTCTGCAATCCACGTCAAATACTTCCGTGGCTGTATCGGCAGGAGGTGCTTCCACGTTGGCTGACAGTAGGGCTTCTAGTGCGGATGTGTGGACTTCTGCTAGAACATTCTATATACAAGACCACAACGCTTCCCATACGGGTGCTGGGGTTAGTGTGAACGGTTCTGCAAATGTATATTTAAAACTCCCCAATTCCATTCAATGCAGCGATTGGTTCAGAAGCACAGGAAATTCAGGGTGGTATCATCAGAATTATGGTGGTGGAATATATATGGAAGATAGCAATTTCATACGTAATTTTGGCGGTAAGAGATTGCTTATTCAAACAGATACTTATGACACTCTCCGGTTAGTAAGAACCAGTGGCTCTGGAGGTAGCTCCATAGCCTTTTATAATGGTGGGGGAACTTTTAGGGGCCAATTAGGCGTGAATGCATCTAGCTGGTTTTCGTTTGACACTGGTACTGCTACGGCTAATCAAAATGTGGTTGAAATATCCCCAGCAGGAGGAATCCATTCAAAGGCAGAGATAACAGCCAAGGCTAGCGGTTCTGATATTAGACTAAAGAAGGATATTCAGAATTACAATGCCATGAATATCATAAACAGGTTCAGGTCTGTAAAATACCATTGGAATGATATTGCCAAGGCTAATTCAGAGGTGTACAATAATGACTATGACCAGTTTGGTCTGATAGCACAAGACCTTATAGCAGGAGGATTTGAACAATGGGTAAGAGATGTATTCCATGATTACTATACGGTTACTTATGAAAGACTTATCCCTGTTGTATGGAAAGGTTTGCAGGAGGTTGATGATGAGGTTACAAGATTAAAGAAAAGAGTGAAAGAATTGGAAAAGAGATTAGGAATTAACAATTAATAAATAAAAAAATATTATGAGTCATTCTAACGGAAAGATTACAGCCCCGATAAACCTTGATGGTGACGTTTTCGCCACTCTTGGCATAGGCAGTGTTGGTGGGGATTATGATTTAGGATACGCTTGTGCAAACACCCACGGGAAAATAAACCCGTGGGCACGGTACAAGCCTGTACGTTACGAAAGCCTTGCACCGGGTGAGAATGAAAAGTGGTGGCAAGGATGGGATGGGAACTGTGGTGTCAAACCTTTTCAAATGGCAGGATACTGGGATGCACCAAAACACGCTGATGGAAGCATGAACGGATGGGAATATACTCCACCTACAGGAGGAAAGTTTCCATTTCGCCTTACCGACTTTAACGGATACAACCATCGTGCCAGTGCACCGATAAGTGGGTTCTCATGCCCGGACACTGCTACCAATCAGTTTACAAGTAGTAATTTTGTCTGTTCTGCGGCTATAATGATGCCATCGGAGGGGCATGATACTGATTATCTTAACATGGGTGACTTTGCAGAGATAGCCGATTGCTATTTCGGTGTCTACGTTAAGCACAAGACCAGTCAGATGTCCAGGCGTGTTACTGCCGACAAGAAGATAGGAACAGGATACGCTATGGTTACTGTAAACTCGTGGGGTATGACTGCTGGTGATTGGGAAGTTTATCCTTTCCTTAGTACAGCTATATTGAAGCAGGATGATCCCGATATTGCTCATATAGCATATTCCGTACCAATGGTAAGTAAAAGAGATATAGAGATAGTTGGTTCTTACGTAAGCATAACAATAATTGGTGGAGTGATGCCATCCGTTATGGGATATATTGAAGTTACCGTAAGAGTGAGAAACGGTTCGAGTAGCTCTATTTCTTTCCGTAATAATAGTTGTATGTCTAGGTTTGCAAGTAAGAAATTTGAAGATCCTATGGTTATAGGTGAATCAAGAGAAACAATAGAGGATTTTTCAGTATCCGCCAATTCTAGCATTGACAAGAAGGTGAGAATATTAATATCATCGGAACTGATTAATGCAGGAACTGCAAGGGTATGGGTAAGCCTTAACAGTGCTGCATATAAAGATAGTACATTGCTTCTTTCTATGGGTCCTAGTTTATAACCACAATCCTCCCCATTACCGTTTATCAGTAATGGGGAGTTAATATCGGTTAATTTCCCACAATTAATAAAGCACTTATCACACTCTACACACATTCCATCGCACAATTCATTTAGCACCCCGTCTATTATTCCATTCAATCTCCTTTCGTTCCAAAATAAATAGCACCAAGTATGACAAACGAGCATCCGCAAAGGAATGCAAATATATGACTAACTATTGCATTCATTGTTTCAATCCTTTAAAAATATGACTAATCACATCTACCGTCCATCCGTTTCCTAACAGCCCCATGCCTATATGTGGCTGTACCGACTTGGTGTATCCTTCGGGTACGGTCTGTAATCTTTCTGCTTCCGTAATATTTGGCGTTCTGAAACCTTTTTCGGGATTACAGTCAGGTGAGTTGAATATAAGCGGTGTAAGTGATTTTTTATATCTTCTCAACAGTGATTCGGGGTTCTTGGCAAACCTGTTCCATGATTCAAGCATACACCATGACTTGTCTTTCTCCACATACCCGTCCGTAATGATGTCCTTGAACAATATTCCCTTGTCCTTCCATGCAGGTATTTCCCAGTTGCACCAGTAGTATCTTGCTCTCATTTGCGCGGAGAAATCGGAACTGTTGATATACACATAGTCTACTCCAAGATGTGACGAAATAAAATCAGCCCAATCGGATTTCATCTTCACATTTTCAAGCAGGAATTTTATGTTAGGATTGAACTGTCTGATATGGTTCAGTATATTGACATATTCAAAGAATAATCCCGAACGCTCGCCATCGAAGTTCAGTTTCTCTTTCCCTAACTGTGAGAAATCCTGGCATGGTGTTCCGCCAATCAATAAATCAATATCTTTCCACTGTATATCCCATTCTTTCCAATTTTTTATATCACCCAATTCAATTATATCGGGGTAATTATCCAATGCAACCTTGATAGACGGTTCGTTTATTTCGCTTGCGTAATACTTTTCCACTCTATACCCTATTCTTTCCAGTGCGATACGTCCGCAAGCTATCCCGTCACATAAACTTAGTACATTCATTGTTTTTTCAAATATTTAAAGATATGTTTTATCGTTTCTATATTCCACCCGTTCCCAAGCATCTTGTAACGCTGTGTATCGGATATCCCATCCCATTTATACCAATCGGGGATCGTTTGCAATCGGGCACATTCGGTTGGGGTAAGACGTCTAATTTTTGCACCAATTTGAACACATGGTTGTGAATTACCATCATTTCTAGCCCTTGCCAGCAGTGTACATGATTTACCCGATTTAATTTCACGGAAGTGTTTTCCTCCAAATGCACGTATCGTTCCCGAAACAATTATCAGGTTATCCTTTTGTACGGTTGTAAGGCAATTGGTTTTTCCATCTTCCCTGGGTTCAAGCTGTTGGATGTTCTTTCTCTGTTCCTTTACAATCCCGGCTTCATATTCCTTTCTTATCTGTTTTCCATATTCGGTTCTTTTTGGAGTAAGGAAGGCTGATTCACGCCCTCGCATAGCTACACATATCGGATTATTTTCCGTCTTTACCCTACCCTTCAAGCATTCGATCATTTTGTCAGACAGGAAGTATTTTTCGTCAACCTCTTCTTCAAGAATATCCCTTAACAATATACCCCTATCTTCTGGCTGTGGAATATCGTCATGGATATCCGTCCAGTATATGCGCCTTCTGTTTTGTGCCGATACAAGTGCGGAGTTAATATGTATTCCTTTCCTACCCATTGTTTCATTGAACACAGATTCCCATTTCTTTCCCATTTCCACATTTTCAAGGAAGAATTTGGGATTGTCACCACGCTTAATAAGTTCGTGGTATATACGTATGTATTCCCAAAACAGATAGGATTGCCCTTCAAACTCAAAACCGTTCTCCTTCAATTCAAGATACGTTTGCAAGTCTAAAACCTCCATGCCTTCTTTCGTTGAAAGCCCTTTTCTCTTGCCAGACATGGACAGGTTCGTACATGGCGATCCTCCGATTATCAGGTCTATCTTATCCAGTCTGCTTACTTCAAGTTCTCTTACATCACCAAGCTGTATGGTGTCAGGAAAGTTCTGCATGGTTGCCTTTATGGCAAACTTGTCCACTTCGGACGCATAGTATTTTTCTACAGGAATGCCAAGTTCGGAAAGTGTTATCCGTCCGCACGACATCCCATCGAAAAGGCTTAATACATTCATCGCTATATTTTTTTTTAATTTTCAGCAAATATACGACATAAAACCGTATGCAACCAATACGTTTAACTTTTTTTTAATTATCTTTGCGATAATAGATAAAATTCATAATATGCAGTTTTCCATAGTACCAAAAATAGATGCCGAGATTATGTTTTCGGAAGATGATCTGTCCGTTTTCAGACAATCGACAGACGGTCTGTATTATATTATCCATACCGAGAAGGTTATGGAAGTGATGCCTATGACGTTACCTGAGGACGGAACGGAACACCCTTTCCCTTACGACACATACGACACTGGCACAAGAGAGTTTGAGAAGCTGCTTTTATCTGATGAATGGGCTAAAATGGGAGAAATATGAGAAAGATAGGGCTTTTTAACATAGGAAAACTTGGTCTTGTCAAGTCGGCAGGAAAGGCGAAAACCGATATAAACAAGGTGATAGAAAAATGGGTGAAAGAACACATGGTGTTTTGGTATGATATGTCAAAGCCTGTGGATACATACAGCCAAAACTTTAATGACTGGAGATCGCATCCCTCTGTAAATGCTGATATAATTATAACAAGCACCTCATTTGTTATAACTAGATTTGCTATACTGAACGATACAGTAAAATGCTACATTCCTGACCAAACAAAAAATTTCCCGGGAATGAAAGTGGAAGTGAAAGGTATAGTTGACGGGCAGGAATTATACTGGGGATATAGTGCTAATGTAAAATTAGTTAATATTACATCAGACGGAACCTATGACATTCCGCCATTAGAAACTGTAAAAGGTAATCTGTCATTCAGAAACGGTAATATTGTCGGTGCTTGTAATATCACTATCACCCAGCTACCGTCAGGACAATCCGTCCCCACAAACGAAATACTAAAATCCAATCCATACCTGCAAGACCATAGCGGAAACAACAGACCGCTGAAACTTAACAATTTCCTGTTCGCGGCAATGAGCGGTGTGGGTGGGTATGATATTGCTAGCACCAATATTCTACCCGATAAAGCAAATGTTACTGTTACGGATAACAGAATTATTCATATTACTAAAAAACTATCCACTACGGATGACATGGTAAACATAGTTCCGGCAAACTCTAACCCAACGCATAAGTTTAAGGTTACAGGTCTTTCTGATGGCAGACAAGTTAGTTTGGTAAACAGAAATGGCGGATTTTATACTTTTGACAACGGGGAACATGAAGTTACATTGACTTATCCCGAAGGAACCACATCATTATACAATGCCATAGGAGTTACAGGAAGTGCAGGAGATATGGATGTAACAATAGAGTTTATGCCTAGATATCCCAACGCCCTAGTGACAGACGGAGTGGATGATTACGGACAGGTGCAGAACTTCAAGTCACTGCAAAATTATATGATGTTCTTCCAATGTGCCATCACAAGACCTAATACTTTAAACGGTATGTTTTCAACAACTTCGATAGAGGATAATACTAAAGGATGGATGTTATTGCAAGGAAACAGTGCAAATGAGGTAAGGTTCGGTAATAACGTTTACACAAACTTTGAATTTACGCCTAGTGTAGAGGACAAGACAGATTATATACTCTCGGCAAACAATAAATTAATGACTTGCTATGTAGGTGAAGAGAAGGCAACTCTAGCAGGTACTTATGGACAAACTGGTGCAAATATGTTATTATTCTTATCAGATAGCATCCGTAAGATTAGGTTTGGCTCTATGGCGTTTTATAAATCTATTTTGTTCGATTCAGTTCCCACCCAACAAACTGACGGATTCACCGAGCAGGATTTGATTGATTACTATATACCAAAGGCTATTGTAACGATAACGGTGGTGGACGTATCAGGCTCACCCATACAGGATGCAACGGTCACGGTGGGAGGTGTACAGTACAAAACGTTGTCTGACGGTACAGTGAAAGTACGGGGTATGGCAAATGGCACGATGTCGCTGTCTGTAAAGAAAGACGGGTATATGCCGTTTTCTGACAATTCATGGAAGCTTGCTGATTCAAGGATAACGCTAGAGGTTCTTCGGAATACCGTAATCACTGAAAATGGATACAGCATATTGCTTGAAAACGATGGTTTAATACTAACAGAATGAAAAAAAATGGAAGATAATCTTAAAATTTCACAGATGCCTCCCGTTGAAACCGCTACGGGAGAAGAGATGATACCATGCGTGACAGGGGACCCTAAAGAGAACAAATCCGTCACGGTGTCCAAGATAAGACAGGGCATGGTAAAGGACGAAAACTATGTGCATACCGACAATAACTTTACTACCCAGTTGAAAGATAAACTTGACGGGATAGAGAAAGGCGCACAGAAGAATACCGTCATAGGCGTGAAAGGTAATGCCGAACAGTCTTACAGGACGGGCAATGTCAATATAACGAAAGACAATATAGGTCTGTCAAATGTGGACAATACGTCCGATGCCGAAAAGCCTGTATCCACCGCACAGAAAGCAGCCCTAGACAAGAAGGTAGACAAGGTGGACGGCAAGGCGTTATCCACAAACGACTTCACCAATGACTACAAAACGCTTCTCGAACAGATAAAGATGCAGCAGGGGAACATATATGGAGTGGAGATGAGAAGAGGACAGACAGACCCTGTATTTCAGACATGGATAGGAAAGGAAGAGTTCAAGCAATCCCATCCCATCCTCAACTCGTTCCGTGTGGCAAAGGTAAAGGACGGTAAGGTAGTCGGGTTTCTGGACCAGACCAATTTCTTCAAAATGGCTGATGGTATCCCGTCAAATATTGTTATTAACGGAACTGATGTAACAGATGATGGAAGCGACATCATGCTTGTAAACACCAAGCCTTTCTGGATAATCAACGGAGGAACGGATGATACATACGAAAGAAGGCTCGTCAGTGACGCTCCGTTTACATACGGTGGCGATACGGCCATAGAGATAAAACCGTTCGGAATGAGTATCGGTTACTCCACGATAAAGGATGGGAAGCAGAGATCTATTTTTGACAACACGGTAAAAGGAACAACATCAGCAGGAAATCTAGGCGTGAACATAATGCAAGGAAACGGATGGCCTACGACAGGTGTATCACGTTTTGATTACGAGAAATACGCTAGGGCAAAGAACCATGACATCACGAAGAACTATCCTTACGCCAATGCGTTCGCCCTTGACCTTGAAGTATGGTGCACGCTTCTGTTCATTAAGTTCAGGACAAAAGACCTGCACGCACAGTCTGTTTGCGGAAAAGGAATATCATCCAACGATTCAGCCCCCGATGCGTCAAGCTGGGGAAAAATGACAGGCGTCAGATTCAAGAAGGCGGACGGTCAGACCTATGTGTATTACAATATGAACGGGAAAGGATTTAGAGCGTCAGAAACAGGAACGAGTTATGATTTCTCCGTATTAATAAACAACTACTATCCTTGCATGAAGATGTTTGAAGCACAGCTTGCCATGTCATACGCAAAGGAACACAATGTCGCTCCCGACACCGAGTTTGAATATGAAAGCACAAAATACAAATATTACAACTTCCAAGGTCATAACGGATTGGCTGACGGGGAGATGTCGGGTATCGTAGCCAAGTTTGTCAATGCAACTGTAACCAGCGGATGGAGTATTCCTGACAATGCGGAAGTGACAGACCGTGAAATAGAGATATGCTTCACACAGCCTATCATTCGCGGACGTATTGCCGGGTGGGGAGATATATGGATGTGGTACAGTGGGATAGATTGTGTCATGCACGATTCCACATCCATAGACATCTATCAGACCTATGACGTGAACAATCTGACTACGGACAATGTAGCCACAGAAAAGGATCCCGGGGAATCTTACGGTTTTGAGAATACGTATGATTTTATCGGTTCTATGGCTAGAGGTGAAGGATATATAACGAAGAACTTTAAGAACTCTCTTATTGGAGAGGTCAAGGGAAGCAATCTTCACACGGGGGAATGCCATTACAACTGGTTTACGGGAAATGCAGGTTCGGGTAAGATTGGAAGGCGTGGTGTTTTCTTTGGTGGT
>PPYF01016951.1_pt1 | contig 25325 bp, 27 predicted proteins | sample 1559871 | NCBI WGS metagenome assembly PPYF01 (sample SAMN08240021, study PRJNA423297) | Human gut metagenome, whole genome shotgun sequencing project. | reverse complement strand
ATGTTCAAAAAGCTACGTAACGCAGTGTTCACCTTAACCGCCCTACTAAGTTTTACAGCTTTAACGGCAACCCCAAATATAGTTTCAGCAGCAAGTTCATCAAAATACACGCCTAAATATATCAACCGGCAAGTCATACTGAAGTTAAACTGCAACAGCTATGTATACGACCGCTACGGTAATCGGATGCCTTGGTTCAATGGACTTTATGGTCCCCTCGGATATCTAAAAGAAGACAGCTACGTTTACACCACCAGAAACAGAATTGAACGGACCAACAAAGACGTTCGCTACTTCACCTTATTCACCAAATACCACGTTACTAAATACAATTATGGCTTCGTTGGTAAAAAGTATTGGCTGCCATACAAGAAGATCAATGGCCATTATTTCTACTACATCGGCTATGGTGCCTACATCAAGGCAAGAAATGTCTCCTCGGTCAACGGTCTGCTCCAATATTCCAATGGTGAAAAAGCCATGGTTGATAAAACGTCTTATTCTTTTACATTCAATAGTAAAAGCAAGAAGATCACACACCCAAAAATAAAGTATAAAAAAGGCGACTACATCATAGTAGACGGCCTAAGACAATTTACCGATGATGATGGTTTTGCCTTTTGGGATGCCGACCAACCATACTATGCACGTTTAAAAGGCACCGGTCATGGCAATACAGGGACATATATCTATATTGGAAACTTAAGGGATAAAGATGTCAATGTTTTCTATTGGGATATCGAAGACGGTCCATCTCCCAAAGAACGCCGGATCAATTTGGTCGATATTGATTAGCGATGTGGTCTCTATGGGAGCTAGAGGAAAGCCAATAAATGACCTAGGGTAACAAGTCACCTTATCGTGACTTGTTTTATTCTTAGCGAACACTTGTTGCCTTATATAAACTTTTGTGCTAAAATCACATTGTACCTGGCAGAAGCCTGTGTGCAAATTTTATATAGGAGGACTGATTATGGTCAAATTTAAAGAGACCAAAAGCATTTCACTCAAAAGGACAGTAGAGCTGAATCCACATCATCATTCAGCCGTTCAAAAGGCTAATGTTGGTTCAACTTACATTTATTGCCTTCAGTTGAGAAACAAGCAGGAAGACACCTATGTCGTACGGGGTAAAACTGGTGATATGACTGAGACCATTTTGCACTTGAGTGATATCGCTGCAGGTCACACGCAAACCTGGGAATATGCCGGTATGGCGAACAAATGGTTTATCGGTGTCAAGAAATATGAAAGGGAAGGAACTGATATCAAATGGGACAAGCAAATTGCCCGTGTTGATATCAAAGCACAGAAAGGAAGCCACAGCAGTCACTTGGATTTTCCGCGTTTGGCTTACCTCAACCGTGCAGGCAGCCATCCTTACTCCGGTAAAAATTTCGGTAGAGCTGAAGCAGCTGTATCGCCGAATCACCAAAAGTTTCTCTTAGTTACCATCGATACCTTAGGTAACGGCTACTTCACAATTTACTCTCTCAGCGCTATCAATAATGCCTTGGACCAAGTTGCCTCACTTAGCAATGGTGATAACTATGTCAATATGGGTAATATCGCCTATCTTGAGTCGTTCTACTATCCTAACTTAAGCAGCTTAATCAATTCCTACCAAGGTTTTGATATGGATGATTACGGCAATATCTATATCTCTAGTCAAAAAGCTCCAGATTATGATTATAAAAAAGATACCTGGACACTCCACCACAAGCAGATCATCAAGATTCCAGCCAATAAGCGCTCCTTTGCAGACCAGTGGATCAGCGTCAACTTGAGTGATTGGGGCAAGATCGACCACAAGGGCTATCACACTGAACTCGAAGGCTTGCAAGTTATCGGCGAAGACCATGTCTATCTTACTGTTGCTTACCACTACAAAAAATATGATGATGATAAGCAACATTACGTATCCGCCACCAAGTACAACAATCTCTACGAAATTTCCTGGTAAAAACTAATTAACTAACTTTCCTGATTCGTTAATTTTGCCAAGAATATCAAAGGCACTCATCATTCGATGGGTGCCTTTTTTCTTAAACTTGCAACAAAAAAGGCAGCCTCGCGGCCGCCCTAGATTAGCTAACTTTCCTGATTCCCTAATCTGTTACTAATTGTATCACAACTGCCTTAAACTTCCCAGTCCGGGAACTGGTCTATACAAAGCTACCGCTTTGTTCGTGAATTAACCGTTTTCTTAGCCGCCGAAAAACTTTTTCTCCAAATTCGTCCAAAAAGGCGAATATTCACCTATCTATTCTCTTGCTTTTTCCCAAACTAAATGCTATCTTTAATATATAATCGTTCGTCTATGAAAAAGAAAAGAAGAAAAAGAAAGAAGTAATTTCGCTATGCGCTTTAATTACAAGAAATTGGTTGCCGTTGGGGCAGCCACCCTGTCAATCGCTGCTGTATTGACTGCCTGCTCCGGCAAGAAGTCCAACACCTCCGTCAACAAGGACACCAAGCACGGTATCGCCTTGATCACTGACGGTAACGGTGTTGACGACCACTCCTTCAACCAAGCCGCTTGGTCTGGTTTCAAGGACTACGGCAAGGAACACGGCCTCAAGCAAGGCAAGGGCGGTTACCAGTACTTTGAATCATCATCTGCTGCTGACTTCACCCCTAACCTGACTCAAGCTGCCCAAGCCGGCTACCAAACCATCTACGGTGTCGGCTACATGCTGACTGACTCAGTTAAATCCGCATCCAAGAAGTACCCTAAGAAGAACTTCGTCTTGATCGACTCAGTTATCACTGGCCGCAAGAACGTTGCTTCAGTTACCTTCAAGAGCAACGAAGCTTCCTACCTTGGCGGTCTGGCTGCTGCCTACACCACCAAGACTAACAAGGTCGGCTTCATCGGCGGGGCCAAGTCCAGCGTCCTGGACCTCTTCGAAGCCGGCTTCAAGCAAGGTGTCAAGGATGGTGCCAAGGCCTTAGGCAAGAAGATCACCGTTTACGACCAATACATCGGCAACTTCACCTCAACCGACAAGGCCAAGTCAATCGCCCAGTCAATGTACACTGACGGCGCTGACATCATCTACCAAGCTGCCGGCAACGCCGGTAACGGTGTCTTCACCGAAGCCAAGACCCGCAACAAGGCAACCACGGCTGCCAAGAAGGTCTGGGTCATCGGTGTTGACGTTGACCAGGCAAACCTGGGTAACTACACTTCAAAAGACGGTAAGAAGGCCAACTTCACGCTGACCTCCGTATTAAAGGGGCTGCGTTTCGCATGCAAGGACATCGCTGACAAAGCCTACAAGGGCAAATTCCCTGGCGGTAAGGTAATTTCCTACGGCTTAGCTCACGATGGCGTCTCTGTCACTAAGGGGAACCTTGATGCCAAGACTTGGAAGGCAGTGCAAGCTGTCCGCAAGCAAATCCTGGCTGGTAAAATTAAAGTTGCAACTGCTCCAAGTAAGTAGCACAATATATAGTGGTCAATCTGAAACACTCCGCAATATTACGGGGTGTTTTTTGTAAAAGTAATTACAGAAAGTTTTGTCATATGGAAAAAGAGATCAAAAACATTATTGAGATGCGCCATATCGTGAAAGACTTTAACGGTTTTAAAGCCAACAACGATATCAACCTCACGCTCCGGAAGGGCGAAATCCTAGCGCTTCTTGGCGAAAACGGCGCCGGCAAGTCTACTTTAATGAGTATTCTTTCTGGCCTGCTCGAACCAACCTCTGGCGAAATCTACGTGCGGGGCGAGAAAGTCAACATCTCCGGCCCAAACGTCGCTACCAGCCTGGGGATCGGGATGGTGCACCAGCACTTTATGCTGGCCCAGGCCTTCACTGTCCTGGAAAACATCATCTTAGGCCATGAAACCACCAAGGGCCTGGCCCTAGACTTCAAGACCGCCAGAGAAAAGATCCTGGCCCTGTCCAAGCAATACGGCCTGGCCATCGACCCTGACGCTAAGATTTCCGACATCACCGTCGCTCAGCAGCAAAGAGTTGAAATCCTGAAGGTCCTTTACCGCGGGGCCGACATCTTGATCTTCGACGAACCAACTGCCGTTTTGACGCCGCAGGAAATCACTGAATTCATCAAGATCATGAAGAACCTGGCCAAGGAAGGCAAGTCCATCATCTTGATCACCCACAAGCTGAAGGAAATCAAGGAAAGTGCCGACCGGGTCACTGTCATCCGGGCTGGTAAGTCCATCCAAACCGTCAGCGTTGCCGATGCAAATGACGAACAATTGGCCGAAATGATGGTTGGCCACCATGTTAACTTTAAGCTGGACAAGGCTCCCCTCAATCTAGGCAAAAATATCCTGGAAGTCAAAGACCTGCACGTCAATGAAGACCGGGGGACCGAAGCAGTCAAGGGTCTCTCCTTCAATATCCGCGGCGGGGAAATCCTTGGTCTGGCCGGGATCGACGGCAACGGCCAGGACGAACTGGTCGAAGCCATCACTGGCCTGCGCCATGTTGAAGGCGGCCAAGTCGTCATCAACGGCCAGGATTTGACCAACAAGCCAGTCCGCCAAATCACGGAAGCCGGCGTTGGCCACATCCCTGCCGACCGGCAAAAGTACGGCTTGATCCTGCAACTGCCTTTGTCTGAAAACATTGCCAGCCAGACCTACTACAAGGAGCCTTACTCCAAGCACGGGATCATGAACGAACAGACCATCCGGGAGCACGCCCGGGAACTGATCAAGAAGTTCGACGTCCGCACGACCAGCGAACAATTGCCCGCCAGCGACCTGTCCGGTGGTAACCAGCAAAAGGCCATCATCGCCCGGGAACTTGACCGGGACGCTGACTTGATCATTGCCTTCCAGCCAACCCGGGGCCTGGACGTCGGGGCCATCGAATACATCCACAGCCAGCTGCTGAAGCAAAGAGACGCCGGCAAGGCCGTGCTCCTTGTTTCCTACGAACTTGACGAAATCTTGCAGCTGTCTGACCGAATTGTCGTCCTGCACGACGGGGCCGAATCAGGTGAAGTCAAGCCTGACCAGACTAGTGAAACTGAACTCGGTTTGCTTATGACCGGGAAGAATACCAAGAAGGAGGCTGCCGCTAATGATTAAGGTGAGCCCTAAAGCCAAGCGGCTTTTAGTGCCGATCGTTTCTGTTATTGCCGGCTTTTTAGTCGGGGCCATCATCATGCTGGTCTGGAGCTATGACCCATTCCAGGCCTACAGCTCAATGTTTGAAAGTGCCCTGGGCTCAGCCAACGGGATCGGGGAAACCATCCGTAACGCCACCCCGTTGATCTTTATCGCCATTGGCTTCCAGATCTCTTCAGCCGCTGGCTTCTTCAACATCGGTCTGCCGGGCCAGGCGCAAGCCGGCTGGCTGACCGCCATCTGGATCGGCCTGGCCTTCAAGGGCCTGCCCGTCTACATCCTCTTGCCATTTGAAATCATCGCCGGCAGCCTGGCCGGTGCCTTGGTTGCCGGGATTGCCGGCTGGCTGCGGGCCTACTTCGGAACTAACGAAGTTATCTCAACCATCATGCTTAACTACATCGTCCTCTACCTTTGCCAATACCTGCACCAGGACGTCATGAACAAGAGCCTCCGCGTTGACACCGACACTACCAAGACCATCGGGGCTAGCGGCAGCCTGCGGATTCCGTGGCTGAGCGAAATGTTCGGCGGCTCCCGGATCAGCGGCGGTATCTTCCTGGCCATCATTGCCCTGGTCATCTTCTGGTTCTTGATGAAGAAGACCACGGTCGGCTTTGAAATCAAGGCGGTTGGTTTGAACCCATTCGCCAGCCGTTACGCCGGCATGAGCGACAAGAAGAACATCATCATCTCCATGCTCCTGTCAGGTGCCTTCTGTGGCCTGGGCGGGGTCGTACAAGGTCTGGGGACTTACCAGAACTACTTCACCCAAACGACTACCCTGGACATCGGCTGGGACGGCATGTCCGTTGCCCTTTTGGGCGGCATGAGCGCCATCGGCATCCTGCTGGCTTCCCTGCTCTTCTCTATCTTGAAGATCGGTGGCCTGGGGATGCAGACGGCAGCCGGGATTCCATTTGAAATCGTTTCTATCGTCATCGCTGCCATTATCTTCTTCGTAGCCATCAGCTGGGCTGTCGGCCTCCTTTTCAAGGAAAAGAAGTCTGACAAGACCGCGACCTATATTGCCACGGCGGAAACCGCCGGCCGGCAAGCCGCCAATGACCAGCAAAAAGGAGGGGAAGCATAATGAACTTCGTGACTGTATTAGCCTTAATCGTTTCATCAACTTTAGTTTATTCAGCTCCCTTGATTTTCACCGCTTTGGGCGGGACCTTCAGTGAAAACTCAGGGATCGTCAACGTCGGTTTGGAAGGGATCATGACCATGGGGGCCTTCACCTCCATCGTCTTCAACCTGAGCTTCGCCTCAACCTTCGGCACCGCTACTCCATGGCTGGGTGCCCTCTTGGGCGGGATTGTCGGGATCATCTTCTCCCTGCTGCACGCCGTTGCCACGATCAACTGGCGGGCTGACCACGTTATTTCCGGGACGGTCTTGAACTTAATGGCACCGCCATTGGCCGTCTTCCTGGTCAAGGCCATCTACAACAAGGGGCAGACCGAAAACATCAACCAAAACTTCGGCTACTTCTCCTTCCCTGGCCTGGCCAACATCCCGGTTATCGGGCCGATCTTCTTCAAGAACACTTCAGCTCCTGCCTGGGTGGCCATCATCTTGTCCATCTTCCTCTACTGGGTACTGTACAAGACCCGCTTTGGCCTGCGTCTGCGGTCCAGCGGTGAAAACCCGCAAGCTGCCGACACTTTGGGGATCAACGTCTACAAGATGCGTTACGCCGGCGTCTTGATCTCCGGTTTCCTCGGCGGGATCGGCGGGGCCGTCTTCGCTGAAGCAATTGCCGGGAACTTCTCAGTTTCCACTATTGCCGGGCAAGGTTTCATGGCCCTGGCGGCCATGATCTTCGGCCGCTACAACCCAATCGGCGCTATGCTGTCCTCCCTCTTCTTTGGCTTCGCGCAAAGCTTGAGTATCATCGGGGACCAGCTTCCGGGCATTTCCAGCCTGCCATCCGTTTACCTGCAGATCGCGCCTTACGTCTTGACGATCATCGTTCTGGTAGTCTTCTTCGGCAAGACTGTCGGGCCAGCTGCCGACGGGCAAAACTACATCAAGTCGAAATAAAGAAAACAGGGCTTTGGCCCTGTTTTTTACTGACATTTTTTCTGAAAAAATACTAAAGTAAATTAATGACAAGTTTTTAAAGCAAGCTTTGTCGAGCTTGGTTCACTGGAATATTAGAGTATGACTCCAATTCTGGCTGAATCCAAAGACCCCTTCCGGGCCCGGATTCGCTGAATTGGAGTTTTTTATTGGAGGTTAGAATTTAATAGAAGCTCATGAAAAAGTCGCCCCTTCCGTGATCTGGTCGATCATCGGGACCGCGGCCATGTCCGTGATCATTGCCATCGCCGGCAGTCCTTACCAGGGGCAGAGCAAGCAAGTGGTCATAGGGTCACAAGCCGCCTTCATCGTCCTCTTCATCTTCACCCTCTTAATTTTTGCCTGCATCTTGCGCTTTATTAAACGCGACAAGCAAGGTCTAGTCAAAAACTAAAGCAAGCGAAAAGCCTTACTCCACACGGAGCAAGGCTTTTCCTTCAGATTGAACTATTTACTCTGCTAGTAGAAAGCAATAAATGCAATCCGTCTGCAAAAATAATTATCGCGCACATCATTAAGCACCAGACCGGTTTAATCTGGCCCAAAACAAGCCCGAACAAAGCATATCCCAAAGGAGAAAGCAAGGCTACTACTGAACTGGTAGTCGCTCCAACTCTCCCTTGAAGATTAACCGGCACCTTGGTTCTAACATACATGGCATATGGCAAGTTTACCGCGGCCAAGCAGGCACCTACCACCAGCATGCAGATGCTAAAAATACCAGTAGCAAGCAACTTATTCGGACACAAACATGCTAAAGCTAGTATAATAAAGTCACCCGCTAAAATGATTCCAATTCTGCCGGTCGTCAGCAAATAATTCTTTGGCATCTTGAAAGAACCTAGCAATAGACTGACCAGAAGCATCCCTCCTGCGCAAAAGCCGTCCGCCAATCCATATAAATTTGCAGGAATTCCCAGTTCCTTCATCATGGCGATTGGCAGGCTGACTTCCAGGCCGCTTAAAGCAAAATTAGCAATCACGGCAAAAAGCAGCAATTCCATTAAATAGCGGTCATTTTTGAAATACTCTAAGCCATTTTTGATGGATAAGAGCCATGAATCACTGATCGCTTCCACGTCAACAGAAATCAAGCGGAAATCCAATAAAGCAATTGCCAGCAAAACCACGCTTTCACCAGCTAATTCAAGCAAAGCAATATTGGAGATGGCGACTGCCCCAGCCAGCAAACCGCCCAATATCGGTGCCAAAATAACAGCACCCGCGTCTGTCAGTTGTTCATAGGCAACTAATTTTTGCCGGTGTTCTGCAGCTACCATTGAATTCGTTGAAGCCTTATAGCTGGTCGATTGAAAGGTATCACAAACTGTCAGCACAATACTGCTGGCAACAATAATCAGCAACCGTTCAGATAATGAAAGCTGCTCTCTAAATAGTGCTATAAACAGTATTACCGCTACAACGCTTGTTGCCTGGGCGATCATGCAAATTTTTTTATGATCATACTTATCAACGCAGAAGCCGATTAAAGAACTCAAAAGCAAGTTGCTCAAAGGCCGAACCAAAAGCAGCATGGAAAATAGCATGCTAGAAGATGTCTTTTGCAAAACATACACGCCCAGGCAAAAGGAAAAAGTCGCGCTCGTTAAATTACCGATTCCCAGGCTGCTGATTGCCAGAATTAATTGCTTTTTTGATTTTTGCATATTTCACCTATCGTAAATCCTAGATATAACTTTTTTCATTAAAATAAAGTAAATGGTGCAATACTCAATATAATGTTTCGGGATGTCAGATGTTTGAATCAGAGGATTTACGTATCCGTACAGATCGTCATGCCTCTTTTGTCTATCTATGAGCGAATCAATACGTATGATTGTCTGCTCTCGATATTTCACCTTTAATAATCAGATATACTAGTAACTCACCTATAACTTTTTCTTTGGATAAGGGGTATTTTTTATTATTAAAATTATAGAAAAAGCGCCAGTTTCCACCCAAAATGTTACTAGCGCTTTTTTCAATCTCTCTCAAATGTTTACTTAGCATCTTTAAAGCAAACTACAACCAGGCATATATAACTCATCATAATCATCAGTAACAATCCATTCAATCATTGCAAAATATTTACCGTATGCAGCGCTTTCCATTGTTAGGCAATTACAAACATCTGATGAACTGATCTTTTTGATAGTTAAACTCATAAAAGAAACCTCCTAAAATATTTTCCTAAGTTTGGATTTTGCTTTAAAATTAAAACTAAATAAATTAAAGCATGGATAGCAGACTTACTTTTTCTGCCTTCTCATATGTGAGAAAAAAGCCCTAATTTTATTTTGGAGGAAAGATGACAGCAATAAACTTCAAGCAAATTAGACAGATGCAGGGACTGACTTTGAAAGAAGCAGCAAGTGGCATCTGCTCTATTCAGATGCTGTCCCGGTGGGAAAACGGTACTGGCAATATGGATTTTGAAAAAACACTCAAATTGCTTGAAAGGGTGAACATCACTAGTGTAGCGTCATGCCGATATTTTGGAAGTGGTGTGCAGTTCTGGTACAATCTCTGTAGTATATCTATCAATTAGCTGCGGAGGTTTATCAACCATGACACCTACTTCTAAAAAATACATTGTCAAATTGACCGATGACGAACTTAAGCGACTTAACAAAATTCTTCGCCAGAAAAACACGAGTGAAACGGTGGCCAACAGAATCCGCATTCTTAAAGACATGGATGCCAATCACCCGCCAGTTAAGACCTACAAGCAGTGCGCTTCAGATCATGGAATCAGTGAGCCAACTATCACCAATGTCGTGAAAAAGTTCGTCAATGAAGGCCTTGACGCCACCATCAAGCTTAAGCGCAGTGTTAATTCTGATAACGCACAACGCAAAGTTGATGGACGTGTAGAAGCGAAACTACTCGAAGTGGCCTGTGGACCTGTTCCCAAGGGGCATAGCCGTTGGACTTTGCGTCTTCTTGAAGCACAAATGAAGATAATTCTTGATGAGCCAATCAGTCGCGAAGCCATCCGTAGAACTCTAAAAAAAACCAACTTCGACCTCACCGCAGCGACTACTGGTGCCTCCCAAAGAAAGAAGACCCAGAATTCATAGCCTGCATGGAAGATGTTCTGGATGTTTATGAGCTTCCTTACAATCCAAAAGTGCCGGTAGTTTGCATGGATGAAAAGCCGTATCAGTTGTTAGGCGAAGCCAGAGACTCATGGGCTATGCGTCCAGGTGACAATAAGAAAGTTGATTCAGAATACGTTCGTAAAGGTACATGCAGTATCTTTGCCTTCGTAGAACCGCTAGGAGGTCGTCATCACACAAGCGTCAGAGAACACCGAACTGCAGTTGACTGGGCTGAAGAAATCAAATATATGGTTGATGAGATGTACCCTGAAGCCGAGAAGATCATTCTTGTCATGGACAATCTTAATACGCACAAGCCATCCTCACTATATAAGGCTTTCAACCCAGAGGAAGCACGTCGAATCATCAAGAAGCTTGAGATTCACTATACTCCCAAGCACGGCAGCTGGTTAGATATCGCTGAAATTGAGCTAAATGTGATGACCAGACAGTGTCTTTCTCGAAGAATCCCGGATATTGAGACACTACGCGAAGAATTGAGCGCTTGGGAAAGTGAGCGGAACAATAGCTATGCTTTGGTAAACTGGCAGTTTAGAACTTCGGATGCACGTATCAAACTTGCATCCTTGTATCCAAAGCTATAGCACTAAACATACTTAAGATATCAACATGACAATACACTAGTTCAGAATACGTTCACCTGGCCAGCTTAGACGATACTGATCAACTATCAGCTGAATTGCAGAAGGCATGGGAGCAAAAGGACCATACTCTAATTAAAAGAATCGCCCGAAACAGCTTAGAGGAATTCCATCTGACTTCAAATAACTTAGCCTTAAACTACGGAGCAATTGCTTGCAGCCTTTATCATTGTTTAACAAAAGTCAATTTACTGGAGATTGATGAACAAAACGCGCTTAATAAAGAGCTATCTGAGATTACGGTCTGGGGACAAGAAAATATTTCCCTGTTCTTTAACACCATTCAAGTGCTCAGTCCCAAAATGATTTTTCAAATTTCTGCCCAATTAATTGAAAATTTGGATTTTGCCAAGCAAGCAGGTTCGGATACTTTTTACTTTGCAACGACCACTTTATTTGAAGCCGTCATCGCCTTACTTATCAGCAACAATTCTGCCTATGCCGCAAACATCTTAAGGCAATTAAACCACTTCGATTTCCCTCAGCGCGAAACAATGCTGATCATTGGCCGGAAATTTTTAAATAGTTTGATAGACTGGCAAGAGCCGCAAAACGAACAAAGCATTTTAAAAATTATCGATTTTCTGCTCGATATGGGACTGACAATGCAGGCCAAAAATTTCTTGCAAGTCTATAAAACCGTTCGAAAGGTCAAAAACTAAAGCAAGTGAAAAGCCTTACTCCACACGGAGCAAGGCTTTTTCAGATCTTAAAAAGCAATGTGGCCAGCAGGCGCAAAAGCGCGAAGACCGCGAAGACCCAGATGCTGTCTTTGATCCCGCCTAAGTAGCGGCGCTGGTAAAGAGTCATCCCGGCAGCCGCGGCAAAGAGCAGGATAAGGGATACGGCGGCCAGCCAGCTGCCCGGCCAGTAGATCAAGTGGATCACAAACAGGCAGGCCAGGTAGGGCCGGGACCACTTCAGCCGCAGCAGGGTAAACTGCTTCCGGCTCAAGTGCCGGGTCAGCAAGAGCGGCTCAATCCCGGCCAGGTCCTCTGGGAGAAAAAGCCGGGCAAGTACCTGGCCTTCCCAACAACTTGCAAGCAGAATTAAAACAGCTTCCTTGCCAGCCAAGCGGCTGGATCATCAGCCGCTTTTTGGACTGCGGGGAAGAAGACGGCAAGGTCTACGACTACTACAAGACCTTCGTGGAGATCAGCTGAAAATTAAATGCTCTCCAAGGGCTGCTTGCTCTTCGGTGGCAGGTAATCCCGGTCCAAGGCGGCCAGTTCACCGGCGGTCAAGACCAGGTCAGCAGCCGCCAAGTTGGCCCGCATGTGGTCAACTGAACTGGCCTTTGGAATGGTCAAGACCTGCCCGGTCCGCATGGTCCAGGCCAGCATGACTTGGTGGACGGACACGCCCCGCTTGTCAGCGATCTGCTTTAAGCTGGCTTTAACGGGGATAGATTGCCCGTTGCCTGAGTTAAAGGGCGAATAGCCAATAAAAGCAATGCCGTGCTGCTTTTGCCAAGGCAGGAGGTCATATTCAACGCCCCGCTTGTCGAGATTGTAGAGGTCTTCATTGGCAAAGACGGCCCCTTCCCCGGCGATATCTACCAGCTCCTGCATATCAGCCGTGTCAAAGTTGGAGACGCCCCAGTGGCGGATCAGGCCGGCAGCTTGCAAATCCTGCAGGCCCTTGACTGTTTCTGCTAAAGGATAATCGCTCTTCCAGTGCAAAAGATACAAGTCCAGATAGTCTGTCCCCAGCCGCTTCAAGCTGGCGGCCAGGCTTTTTTTCTGCTCTCTTGGACTGGCGTGCCAGGGGTAGAACTTGGAGATAAGGAAGAGCGGGCTCCGGTCCAGGTCCTTGATGGCTTCACCGACCAGGCTTTCGGCCTGCCCTTCCCCGTACATTTCAGCGGTGTCGATCACGTTGACCCCGGATGACAAGCCGCAACGCAGGGCCGCGATTTCCTCCTCCCGCTTGCTGGCCTTTTCCCCCATGCCCCAGGTGCCTAGGCCCAGCTGGCTCAGCTTTTCTCCTTTGACAGTCATGTATTTCATGGAATTTTCCTCCATCTGTTTTATTGTTTTTCTATTTTTGCTTTCTCATTAAGCATAGTACAAGGGCGGCCATTTTTTGGAAAAAATCACACAGATTTTGCCAGGATTTATCGGTCTAGACCTTGACAAAAAATCTTCTTGGAACTAAAATGGACTATACCAATATGAGTGAGTTAAAAAATAAGGAGTCGTGATCATCATGAAAGTTATCGTTGTGAAAAACGCCAGTGAATTAGGCAAGCGGGCCTTTGACCTTTTGGCAAAAGCAGTTGCCGGAGGGGCCAAGACCTTGGGCCTGGCGACCGGGTCTTCTCCAGTTGAACTCTACCAGGAAATGGTAGCCAGCCAGCTCGACTTCAGTCAAATGACCAGTGTCAACTTGGATGAATACGTTGGCCTCAGCCCGGAAAACCCGCAGAGCTACCACTACTTCATGAGCAAGCATCTCTTCCAGTACAAGCCATTTAAGCACTCCTACCTGCCGGACGGCCAGGCTGAGGACATCCAGGCAGAGTGCGGCCGCTACAACCAGATTTTGGCGGAAAACCCGGTAGACTTGCAGGTCTTAGGGATCGGCCAGAACGGGCATATTGCCTTCAATGAACCGGGTACGCCGTTTGACAGCGTTACTCATGAAGTTGCTTTGACGGAAAGCACGATCAAGGCCAACGCCCGCTTCTTTGACAGCATTGATGAAGTGCCAAAGAGCGCCATCTGCATGGGGATTGCCAATATCATGGCGGCTAAGGAAATCGTCCTTTTGGCCAAGGGGGAAAGCAAGGCTAAGGCTATTAAGGCCATGGTTGAAGGGCCAGTGACTACGGATGTCCCGGCCAGCGTCTTGCAAAAGCACCCGAACGTTACGGTGGTTGCCGACCAGGCAGCAGCGAGCTTGCTTAAATAAGAAGCAAAACAGGAGGCTAATTAATTTACTTCGTAATCACAAAATGCTAAAATGTAATTACGAGGTGATGGTGATGCAATATTCAATTGGGACGTCTAAACTGTTTAAATCCGGAAATTCGTATGGTTTTAGAGTGACAAAGCACGACAAGGAATTATTGTCTGCCAACGCTGGAGACGTTTTTGATAAAGAAATATCTCCCGATGGTCAAACAATTACTTTTAAAAAGAGGAAAAAGGTTAGTCCTGAAACACTTGCTTTAATTGATAAACTGTTTGATGAAAATCGCGAATTGATGGAGCGGCTGAAAGACGAATGAAATACTTAAGCGCTGAAGAGATAGTAGCGGTTAATAAACGAGTTCTAGAAAGACTGGGGCAAAAAGCAACAGGCTTGCAATACCCTCATGGTTTGTCTGTCGTAGTTGAGCAACCTCAGATGGTTGTTTTTGGCACAGAACTTTACCCGACTATTTGGCTGAAAGCTGCCTACATCATGCAAAAAATAACCAAGAAACATATTTTTGAGGATGGAAATAAACGCACGGCGTACATTAGTACGCTCTTATTTCTCCACAGAAATGGCTACCAATTAAGATTAACTACAGATGAAGCTGAAGCTCTGATCTTACAACTAACACTGTCAGACGATACTGAAGACGAAATGAAGAAAATTGCAACAGTTCTGGAAAGAAACAGCCTGGCTATTATTGATTAACCCGGTTTAGAGATTGTAAGTGAAAGACAATGATATTATAATACATAAAAATACTAACTTACATAACATTGGGAGTGATGAAAATGCCTTGGTTTACAATCATGACGGTCATCGTAGTCATCTTGGCAGTCTTCGGCCTAATTACTTTGGCCAAGTATCTGATCAACTACTCTAAAAAAGGCCGCTAAACAGTATACGCAAAAGGATCTGCCTCAACAGAAGGCAGATATGACCCCCGAAATTAGGACACTAATTTCGGGGGTTATTTTCATGACTAAATACACTAAAGAAATCAAACTTGCTATCTACCATGAATGGGTAGACGATCACAGAAGAGGCACCTACCTTAGCCGGAAATATGGGATGGGGCGTAGAGGAATCCAGTATTTGGTGGACTTGATTCAAAAATATGGTGAAGATATTCTGGATCGCCCTCAACAGAAATATACTTGTGATTTTAAGCTTGCGGCTATTGATAGGGTTCTGCTAGGTGGTGAAGCACTTAGGCAGGTTTCCTTAGACTTAGGGCTCACGAATCATGGAATTCTTGCAAATTGGCTTCGCTCTTTCAAAGAAAACGGGTATACTGTCATTACCAAGAAGAAAGGTAGACCACGCAAGAATGCCCAAAAGCAAGGACAAACAGCGGATCAAAGAATTGGAAGAGCAGGTAAAGAGGCTTACAGTCGAGCTTGCATACATAAAAAAATTGGAGGCCTTAATTCAAGAACGGAAGAGCCAAGAAAAGAAGAATTAGCTCGTGCAATCACTGAATTAAGGCAAGAATTGCGGCTTAGCGTTAAGTACATTATCGACGTTATCAATGCCAATCCTGGATTGCCTCATATCTCAAGAAGTAACTATTACTATCAGACCCATAAGCCAGATAAGGATTCTGGTAACCAGAAGCTGATGGATAGAATCAAAGAGATCTATCATGAACACAGCCAGCGCTATGGGTACCAGCGAATCTATGGACAGCTTCGCCGTGAAGGCTATGAGATCAATCATAAGAAGGTGCAGAGGCTCACGCAAAAGATGGGTTTATTCGGCATCTCAATCCGCAAGAGACGTAAATACAGCAGCTATTACGGCGTTCAAGGCAAGATCAAGCCAGACTTAATCAAGCGCAATTTCTACGCAATTATTCCCGACAGACAATGGTTTACCGACGTGACAGAATTCCATCTCAAAGATCAAAAGCTCTACCTTTCTCCAATTATTGATGGTTGTACCCAAGAAATCATCTCCTACAATATTTCTAGGCACCCAGACCTTAAGCAAGTAATGACCATGCTAGATGATGCATTTGAGAAGCACCCGGCTCTTAACGGGCTTATTTTTCACTCAGATCGTGGATGGCAATATCAGCACCAAGCATATCAAGCCGCTCTAGCTAATAGAGGGATCGATCAGAGTATGTCCAGACTAGGTAATTCTCTAGATGGCGGCTTAATGGAGGGCTTCTTCGGCATTCTTAAGCGGGAGATGTTCTACGGCCAAGAACATAAATACAAGGACTTAAATGAGCTTGAACAAGCTATTCACAACTACATCGATTACTACAACAACGTGAGAATCAAGACAGGACGAAAAAACATGACCCCGATTGAATATCGGAATCATGTTTTAACAACATAGTTCAGTTGCTGACGCCGCAATTTGGTTGCCTGCCGGCTGTTGACCTTAGGCATCAGCTTGCCCAAAAGCTTGATCTCCCCCTGGTCAACTGCTTCAAGCAAACCCAGCATGTTGAGCAGGGTCGACTTGCCTGAACCCGACGGGCCCACGATCGCTACGAATTCGCCGCGTTCAACCGCAAAACTTACATCCTTAAAAATAGTCCGCTGCCCGTACTTTTTACCTAAATGACTGACCTCAATAACTTTTGTCATACTACTCTCCCTTAAACAATTCAACGACGTCATTGAAAGAATCCTTGATCACATACAGATAGAAGAGGCTCAGCTGCAGCAGGCAGATCAGCGGAAGAACAAATAGGCCAACCTTGCTTCTCAATAATCCCGCGGCAAAAAGCTGCCCAGCTCCCGTCAGAAAGATCACTCCAAGTGGCAAGGCATACAGCTGGCGCGGGCTGAAGCCGAGAAACTTCTTCACGGCTATTTCCTCCCGGTTGAGCTGTTTATAAATCATAACCAAGATCAACAAGAGCAGAAGCAAAAGGACCAGCAGAATTGCCAAAGCCGCGCCAAACATGATAACCGTCTGCCACAGGCTCTTCTGCAGCCTGTCTATATAGGAAGAAACACTGACAAAATTGGGCTTGTTATCGCTCAGATTGAAGCGGGCCAACAGGGCCTTGTTCGTGTATCTCTCCCGCGTTTTTTGGTCAGCAAATTTCAAATAGCCATTCATCCCGCTGGCAAAAATTCCCCCGATCTCAACATAGGTCATGTTTTCTGGAACCGCCAGATAGATGACTGGATTCCTAATCTGGTAGGGTTCTTTCACGTTATTGTTCCACGTGAAACACCATCCCTCCTCCAGGCAAATTATTCCTCTATCATATAAAAAATCTTTTTGGACAAAAAGCTTGCTAAGGCACTATATCTTGCAATAAACTATTAGAGCAACGTAGATCTAGTATAGTATGAATAGAAAGAGTGTGATCACCGTTATTGTCTTAAGTGGCCCAATTGGAGCCGGAAAATCCAGTTTAACCAGTATCCTCGCCAAGCACCTTGGCTCAACAGCATATTACGAAGAGGTCAACAACAATCCGGTCCTGCCCCTGTACTACAAGGACATGAAGCGCTACACCTTCCTGCTCAACACTTATTTCCTTAATAAGCGGCTGGAAGAAATCAACGCGGCAGCAGGCAGCCGCAATGACGTGCTCGACCGCTCAATCTACGAAGACTTGCTATTCTTCAACATGAACGTCGATAACGGGGTTGCTGACCCAACTGAATATCAGATCTACCACGACCTGATGGACAACATGATGGAAGACGTGCCAGGCAATCCGCGCAAGAAGCCGGACCTCCTGATCTACATCCACGTCTCCCTTGACACCATGCTCAAGCGGATCGGCAAGCGGGGCCGGGAGTTCGAACAGCTCGACTCCGATCCAGGCCTGAAGGAGTACTACCAGAACCTCCTGCGCTACTATGAGCCATGGTATGAACAATACGACGTATCGCCAAAGATCGCGATCGATGGCGACAAGTTCGACTTTGTCGACAACCAAGACGATCAGGACTTCGTTTTGGACACGATCGACAGCAAGCTGCGCGAAATCGGCAATTTGTAATTGATAGAAGGAACGTGATGACCGTTATTGTATTAAGTGGGCCCGTTGGAGCCGGTAAATCCAGCCTAACCGCAATTCTTTCCAAATATCTGGGGACCAAGCCTTTCTACGAAAGCGTCGATGACAACCCTGTCCTCCCGCTTTTCTACAAGGACCCCCTCAAGTACACCTACCTGCTGCAGCTCTTCTTCTTGAACACGCGCTTCCACAGCATTAAAAAAGCCCTCAGCGACGACAACAACGTCCTGGACCGCTCCATCTATGAAGATTCTCTTTTCTTCCATATGAACGCCGACATCGGCCGGGCCAATGACCTGGAAGTCCAGACCTACGACGAGCTGCTGGAAAGCATGATGAAGGAACTGGAGCGGATGCCTAAGCGCCATCCTGACCTCCTGGTTCACATCAATGTTTCCTATGAAACAATGATCAGACGGATCCAGAAGCGGGGCCGGTCTTACGAGCAGCTCAGCTTCGACCCGACCCTGGAAGACTACTACAAGCGGATGCTCCGCTACTATGAGAAGTGGTATGACGACTACGACTACTCACCAAAGATGATGATCGACGGCGACCACTACGACTTCATGGCCAGCGAAAGCGACCGGACTGAAGTCCTGGACCAGATCACCCAGAAGCTCAAGCAAGTGGGCAAGCTGCCAAAGAACTGGCAGGCCGGTGAAATTGCCAGAAAGGCCATCGAGATCGGCCAATAAGCCAACAGCAAAAGAAGTCATTATTTCCCAGGAAATGATGGCTTTTTTGCTTGGCTCGGAAAAATTAAATAACGTATTTCTCCTTATTTTCTTAGAAAAGGGCAACGCTGTAATGAATTAATTAAAGCAAAAGTCTGCTTTGCCTTTATTATCTTAAGTGTGTCCGCTGTCTTTTCTCAGTTTTTTTCTCACAATGCTGATATGTCATAGTCCAAAGCATGTTACAATAGTTATTAACTTATTCTAAAAAGACTTAAAAAATATCAAAATGATTAAGGGTGATTTATTTTATGAAATTCGCAAAAATTAAGCAAATGCTGCTGATCCCATTTGCAGCACTTCTGATGCTGGTCGCGCTGGCTATGCCTGGCCAAGCGCAAGCCGCCAGCAAGAAGACTTACATCATCGGTACCGACCAGACTTTCAAGCCCTTTGAAATCCAAGACAAGGATGGTACCTACAATGGCAAGAACCCGGGGATTGACATCGAAATCCTCCGGGAAATCGCCAAGCACGAAAACTTCAAGTACGAGCTGAAGATCATGTCCTTCAACGCCGACGTCCAAGCCCTGCAGTCTGGCCAGATCGACGGGATGATCGCCGGCATGAGCGTGACTGAAGAAAGAAAAAAGACCATCGACTTCAGCAACTCCTACTACACTGACGGGGTCTGCCTGGCCGTGGCCAAGGACAGCAAGATCACCAGCATGAAGGACCTCAAGGGCAAGACGGTTAACGTCAAGACCGGGACTACTTCTGCTATCTATGCCAAGTCCATCCAAAAGAAGTACGGCTTCAAGCTGAAGTACTACACCAACTCCAACACTTCCTGGGCTGACGTCAAGGCCGGCAACGCTGACGCCTGCTTCGACGATGGTCCGTCCCTGCGCTACGGGATTGCCAACGGGACCGGCCTGCGCATCGTCGGCAAGCAGGTTTCCAACGCCCCTCTGGCTTTTGCAGTTAAGAAGGGTGAAAACCAGGAACTCCTCAAGATGTTCAACGACGGTCTGGCCTGGCTGAAGAAGACTGGCCGCTTAAAGAAGATCGTCAACAAGTACACCAGCAAGAAGGCTGTTAAGAGCCAAGTCATAGCTGATACTTCAATTTTGGGCTTGATCAAGGACAACGCCGGCGCTCTTCTGCAAGGTCTGTGGATGACCATCGAACTCTCAATCGTCGGCATCCTGGCCGCCCTGGTCTTCGGTTTAATCCTCGGGATCATGGGGATCGCTGAGCACAAGTTCTGGCATGGCCTGGCCAACGTAATCATCTACATCTTCCGTGGTATTCCAATGATGGTTCTGGCCTTCTTCATCTACATCGGTATGCCGACCTTGCTGGGCCACAAGCTGCCCCTCTTTACTGCCGGCATCCTGACTTTGATGCTGGACGAAGGGGCCTACATCGGGGCTATCGTCCGCGGGGGCTTCGAATCAGTTGACGTGGGTCAGTGGGAAGCGGCCCGGTCCCTGGGTCTGCCTTACTACAAAGCCCTGTGGAAGGTTGTTGCCCCGCAAGGCTTCAAGCTGATGATTCCATCCCTGGTCAACCAGTTCATCATCACTCTTAAGGACACTTCCATCCTTTCCGCCATCGGGGTCATGGACTTGACGCAAACTGGTACCAACTTGATCGCCCAGAACTTCCAGGGCTTCAAGATGTGGCTGATCATCGCCGTAATGTACCTGATCATCATCACCCTGCTTACCTGGCTGTCCAACTACATTCAAAAGAAGATGCAACATTAGTTAAAAGGAGGCTTTTTCCATGGAAGAAAAATACAAGGTTCAGGTAACTGACCTGCACAAGAGCTATGACGGCGTTCATGAAGTCATCAAGGGCGCCAGCCTGGACGTCGCGCCAAGCGAAGTCGTCTGCATCATCGGTCCGTCTGGTTCAGGCAAGAGTACCTTCCTGCGCTGCATCAACAAGCTGGAAGACTTCCAAGACGGCCACATCTACTTGGATGGCGTTGACCTGGCTGACCCAAAGGTCGACATCAACAAGATGCGGGAAAAGATCGGCATGGTCTTCCAGCACTTCAACCTCTTCCCGAACATGACCGTCCTGGAAAACATCACCCTGGCTCCGGTCGAACTGGGCAAGGAAGACAAGGAAACGGCCATCAAGGAAGCACACAAGTACCTGCAGATGGTCAACATGGATGACAAGGCCGACGTCAAGCCGACCACCCTGTCCGGCGGCCAGCAGCAGCGGGTAGCCATCGCCCGGGCCCTGGCCATGAAGCCGGATGTCATGCTCTTTGACGAACCGACCAGTGCCCTGGACCCGGAAATGGTCGGCGACGTTTTGAACGTTATGAAGAAACTGGCCCAGGAAGGGATGACCATGATCGTGGTAACCCACGAAATGGGCTTCGCCAAGCAGGTGGCTGACAAGGTTGCCTTCTTCTACGGCGGCGTGATCAAGGAACTGGGGACGCCGGAAGAAATCTTCGACCACCCGCAGGAAGAAGAAACCAAGAACTTCTTGAACAAGGTTTTGAATATCTAAGCTGAGTTTAGATTCTTTTAAAACAAGTCAAAAATTAAAAGGAAAGCGTTTGAGTTGCCATGCTCAAGCGCTTTTTAGCGGCTAAAAATAATGGAAACACACTTTATAATCACTAACAAAATTATAATTCGTATTTATATCCGGTTGATTCCATGTTAAGGTAGAAATATCCCCTTCTATTGGAGGAAATTCCGAACATTACCTACTGGAGGATCAAATGGAATTTATTAACAAGTATTTCAAGCTCGACAAGCTCGGTTCAAACCCTAAGCGGGAGTTCATCGCTGGTCTGACGACCTTCTTCGCGATGTGCTACATCCTTTTCGTCAACCCTAGCGTCTTGGGCGCCAGCGGGATGGACAAAGGCGCGGTCTTCACGGCAACTGCCCTAGCCAGCGCGCTCGGCTGTCTTATCATGGGTATTTTTGCCAACTACCCGATCGCTACTGCCCCGTCTTTGGGTCTTAACGCCTTCTTCGCTTACACTGTCTGCATCGGCATGAAGGTGAAGTGGCAGACTGCTCTGGCCGCTGTTTTCGTGGCCTCAATCATCTTCATTTTGATTACGGTCTTCAAGCTGCGGGAGCTGATCGTTGACAGCATCCCTAACGACTTGAAATTTGCCATCTCCGCCGGGATCGGGATCTTCATTGCCTTCCTGGGCCTGCAAAACGGCAAGCTGGTTGTCAACAGCGCTTCTACTTTGGTAACTATCGGTTCCTTCAAGGACCCGGCTGCCTGGGTAACCATCTTCGGTCTGCTGGTAACCATCTTCTTGATGATCCGTCGGGTGCCAGGCGCGATCTTCATCGGGATCGTCCTGTCATCAATCTTCAGCATCCTGGTTGGCCAAAGCAAGATGCCGACTTCAGTCGTTTCTTTGGCGCCAAGCTTGAAGCCAAGCTTCGGCCAAGCCATCTTCCACTTGGGCGACATCAACACCGTTCAGATGTGGACCGTTGTCTTGACCTTCCTGCTGGTAGCCTTCTTTGACACTACCGGGACCTTGATTGGTCTGGCTCACCAAGCCGGTTTGGTTGACAAGGACGGCAAGATGCCTAGAATCGGCAAGGCCATGACTGCTGACTCAACGGCCATGATGGTTGGTTCCGTGCTTGGTACTTCACCAGTCGGCGCCTATGTTGAATCTTCATCCGGCATCGCTGCCGGCGGCCGGTCAGGTTTGACTGCTGTTTGGGTTGGGATCTTCTTCCTGCTCTCAATGTTCTTTAGCCCGCTTTTGAGCGTGGTAACCACGACCGTAACTGCTCCAGCCCTGATCATCGTTGGCGTGCTGATGGCATCCAACCTGGCCAAGATTTCCTGGAACAAGCTGGAAATCGCCGTTCCTGCCTTCCTGATCATGGTTGGCATGCCTTTGACCTACTCTATCGCTGACGGGATGGCTTTGGGCTTGATCACTTACCCAATCACCATGGCTGCTGCTAAGCGCGGTAAGGAAGTTTCACCAATGATGTGGATCTTATGCGTGATCTTCATCATCTACTTCTTGATCTTGAACGTTTAATTAAACTAGATAGTAAAAAAGCATCGAGCTCATGCTCGATGCTTTTTTGCATAGAAGTATTCTCTTTATCTCTCGTTCATAACTAATTTTTTGTTTTGAGTCAGCAATGCACAGAGCACGATAAAAAGCGTTGCTAAGATGGTAAACAGTATCCAACTTACTTGAGGCGTTTGCATATTTGCAATACTAAGAAAGAGTGCCTGACCCACAGGGGCTCCTATCAAGACCGACATCTGCATAAATCCAGAAACGGCAGCAATTTTCTCGTTAGGAATTTCTCTAACCATTAAGGCACTGATTCGGGGGTTGACTTTACCAGCTATGTAGCCCGCTGCAAAAAGGCTTACTGCAGCTAAGATTAAAGCTTGGTGCCAGATAAACGACACTCCTAAAGCTGCTAACGAAGCTCCAGCCAATAAAAGCAACGTTAGTAAACGACTATTTTTCAAGAAATCATTCATTAAAAGACTTCCCAAAATGATTCCAACTGACAAAATAATGTCTAATAAGGCTACTGTATTCCCATAATTGCCAAGCCACATAGTGCGTTCACCTAACAAGGCGACATTAATCAGCCCATTCATTGAGGCACCGAGGAAATTGATTATTACTGCTAAGGCAATAGTCAACAAAATAAAACTATGTTTTTTCAATTCAAGCCAGGCATCAGCAATATTGCTCAATAAAGATTGATCTGGCTTTTGTGATAATGGAATCTCTTTTTCAGCTTTAATTAACCTTGGCCAGGTTAATTTTAAGGGTAAAATTGCTAAGCAAAAAGTAGCCGCATTAATCCAAGCAAAGGCAGAGTAATTGTAAGCCATGGCAACAATCAGCGCAGCACCAAGACCTTGAAAGATAATCTGCACCGTGGTCGTGGCTGCAGTTTCTAAGCCAAAAGCAGCATTTAACTCATCCTCAGGCAGCAGTCTTGGCAAAAAGGGCAAAGTTAAACCGTTAGCGTAACTGCCAATTGTATCTGACACGATATTAATTAATAGTAAGAATAGAAATAAAGGGAATGACTGTGGTAGCTTAATTAAACCAGCTAACAGCACAAAGAGAGCTGCTTGAATCATTCTAACGATAATTACGCTTTTAGCTTTATGATGGGTCTGATCAGCCAGGCTGCCAGTTACTACAGATAAAAGAGACGGCAGTAAGGTCGCAAACGAAGCTAACGATACTGCTAGTGATTTATTGGGGACACTTGCCGCATAAATGATAAAAACAATATTATACAGACTATCTCCAATTCCGCTTAAAACTGTTGAGTTAATTAAGGCTCGATACCCTAAGTTTTTCAGATACACTTTCATTCGTATTCATCCCTTTACTTGAATAATCCATAATATTTAAAGACTTCCCAATCCTCAACTTTTCCATTCCCACATGTAGGACACTTATCAGGATATCTAGGCCATGGCTTATGCGCAAAGGAACTGAAGTTTTCATAGTCAATTTCTAATTGTGTAGATAGGCTCCTTGGTTTAGCATATCCCGTCAATACTCTAACAGCTTCATCTACAACAACGGATGTTAATTGGTATATTGCTGGCCCGTAAGCAATTGACTTTGGTCTAAAGCCGCTTTTAGCCGATCCAATAAATTGTTTCAAAAATTGTTTATCCGTCAAAGTATAGTGAATATTAAGGCAGTCAAAGCATCCTGTAATTCCTGGAATAATAGTAAATACACGCCCATGGTTCACTTGGGTACCTGCGAAAACACAAGGTATATTAGCTTTAACAATTGCCTCGTTAACAACTCTAACTATCTCGAACTGAGGCTCATCAATAGCACTAATTACCATATCTACAGACTCTAAATATTTCTGTAAATCTTCCGGCTCTTTTATCTTAAGATTATGTACCTCAACTTCAATTTGAGAATTAATCTGATTGATTGCCCTTCGTGCTACATCTGTCTTCATCAAACCAATATCTGCTTCACTATAAAGGAATTGCCTACCTAGATTTTCTTCTTCAACCATATCATAATCAATAATTTTAATTTTTCTAGGACCTAATCCAGCTAGCAACGTTAATATATTTGTACCACCTCCACCAAGTCCGAGCAACAAAATCGTAGATTCCTGTATTTTTTTCTGAACATGGAATCTATCATTAGTAGAGTTGATATAATGACTAAAATATCTAACATTTGGCATATACCGTGCGTTAAGGCATTCTTCTTCCTTTAAATCAGTTTCTTCCAAAAAGCCTTCTTGATCTAGCAGATTAATCCCATCAAGTATGTAGTCATCTGACAATTCTAAGTCAGGAAACCGTCTTCTCTCTTCATCCAATACATCCTTCAAAGAACGACCATCTAATATAGTGGCTAGATTCCATAATTGTTCTGTAGGATCATAAAATTCTTTAGTAATTCCAATTTGTGCACCGATTCTAAAGTGCTCTTGGTCTAAGCGATATACCGGATATATCTCCTTAATTCGTGGTCTTTTATACATATCTCGTCCTCCATAAAACAAAAACTGCAGCTTTAATTACTGCAGTTTCTTACTGCTAAAATACAGTCCAAACAGTGTACTTATCGTTGTCCAAGTTTCTCTTAACTTCTACGAACTTGCTCATTACGCTCATCTCTTTTTAAAGAACTAGTGTAGTGTCATGATGATATCTTAATAATACTGACACGGATACTACGCATGCGGCTCTATATCAGCAGCTATA
>PPYF01494471.1_pt1 | contig 25335 bp, 23 predicted proteins | sample 1559871 | NCBI WGS metagenome assembly PPYF01 (sample SAMN08240021, study PRJNA423297) | Human gut metagenome, whole genome shotgun sequencing project. | reverse complement strand
ATCGTAAAAAGATTTATAAATAAAAGTAATGAATTTAACCTTTCTTTAACAGAAAGGTTTTTATACTACATTTTTCTTAAAAAAAGAGAACTTTTTCTAAAATCAAGAGCAAAAAATATGCTTTTTTAAGTTTTTCTTCAGAAATCGCTTGACTAAATAAAACTAAAGCTGTATAATAAGACAAAACTTTTAAACAGGAGGTTCTGGAAATGAAAAAGTCTAAGGCCAAGTATCTGACACTTGCAAGTGTCGTGTTAAGCGCAGGTATCTTACTGAGCGCATGTGGAAATTCAAGTAGCGCTTCTAAAACATATAACTATGTTTATTCGAGCGATCCATCTAGTTTGAACTATCTTGCTGAAAACCGTGCAACAACCAACGACATCGTTACCAATTTGGTAGATGGATTGATGGAAAATGACCAATACGGTAACTATGTTCCATCATTGGCAGAGGATTGGACTGTTTCTCAGGACGGTTTGACCTATACTTACAAATTGCGTAAGGATGCAAAATGGTATACTTATGAGGGTGAAGAATACGCCCCTGTAACGGCCCAAGACTTTGTGACAGGTTTGAAATATGCTGCTGATAAAAAATCCGAAGCCTTGTACCTGGTTCAAGACTCTGTAGTAGGTTTGGATGACTATATTAACGGTAAAACAACTGACTTTTCAACTGTCGGTGTTAAGGCGATTGACGACCAAACGGTTCAGTACACTTTGACACGTCCAGAATCTTATTGGAATTCTAAAACAACTTCAACCATTCTCTTCCCTGTCAATGCAGATTTCTTAAAATCAAAAGGGGATGACTTTGGTAAGGTAGACCCTTCTAGTATTTTGTACAATGGACCTTTCTTGATGAAATCATTTGTTTCAAAATCTGTTATCGAATTCAAGAAAAATCCCAACTACTGGGATGAAAAAAATGTCTTTGTGGATGATGTGAAATTGGCCTATTATGATGGTAGTGACCAAGATGCACTAGCACGTAACTTTGTAGAAGGAGTCTATAGCTACGCGCGTCTCTATCCAAATAGCTCAAGCTTTGAAGGCATTAAAGAGAAGAACAAGGATAACATCATCTATAGTATGCAAAATGCAACTTCTTATTACTTGAACTTCAACTTGGACAGAAAATCTTATAACTTCACTTCTAAGTCCTCAGATGTCGAAAAGAAATCTACCCAAGAAGCAGTTCTGAATAAAAACTTCCGTCAAGCCTTCAACTATGCATACAACCGTACAGCCTATGGAGCACAATCTCAAGGGGAGGACGGAGCAACGAAGATTATTCGTAATCTAGTGGTACCTCCTACATTTGTAAGCATCAACGGAAAAGACTTTGGCGATGTTGTTTCAGAAAAGATGGTCAACTATGGCCAAGAATGGCAAGGAATCAATTTTGCAGATGCACAAGATCCATACTACAATCCTGATAAAGCTAAAGCTAAATTTGCAGAAGCTAAGAAAGAATTGGAAGCTAAGGGTGTGCAATTCCCAATCCACTTGGATGTAACAGTTGACCAATCAGCTAAAAAAGGTGTACTTGAAGCGAGCTCTTTGAAACAATCCATCGAATCTGTTCTAGGAGCTGAGAATGTGGTTATCGATATCCAACAGCTATCAACAGATGACTTTGACAACTCTAGCTACCTAGCTCAAACTGCAGCTCAAAAAGACTTTGATATCTATAATGGCGGTTGGAGTGCGGACTACTTGGATCCATCAAGTTATCTTGATATCTTAAATGTCAATAACGGTGGTATGTTGCAAAACATTGGTCTAGAACCAGGTGAGGTCAATGACAAGGCTAAGGCAGTTGGTCTGGATACTTACACTCAAATGCTAGAAGAAGCGAACAAGGAGCAAGAACCAGCAAAACGTTATGAAAAGTATGCTGAAATTCAAGCTTGGCTCGTTGATAGCGCCCTTGCTATTCCAAACGTTTCTCAGGGTGGAACACCGACCTTGAGAAAGACAGTTCCATTCTCATCGCCATTCTCACAAGCTGGAAATAAGGGTGTCGAATCATACAAGTATCTCAAGTTACAAGATAAGACTGTAACGGCTGATGAGTATGAAAAAGCGAAAGAAAAATGGCTAAAAGAAAAAGAAGAATCAAATAAAAAAGCCCAAGAAGAACTGGCAAAACACGTTAAATAACCAGTCTATTCAACAGGAAAAACGATAGTTTCTAAAGGAGCTATCGTTTTTATATAGTTTGAAACTATAACTAGCTCTTGAAAACAAGAAAATAAGTTAGTGAAAATAAGTGGTACAATAGTTACTATAGATTTGGAGGTATTGTATGAGCAAAGAACTACACATCAACACAATTTTGGCCCAGGCTGGGATCAAGTCAGATAAGGCTACAGGTGCCTTGGTAACACCGCTTCATTTTTCAACCACTTATCAGCATCCAGAGTTTGGCCAGTCTACTGGTTTTGATTATACCCGTACTAAAAACCCAACTCGCAGTAAGGCGGAGGAAGTCTTGGCGGCAATCGAATCAGCGGACTATGCCCTAGCGACGAGCTCAGGAATGGCTGCGATTGTACTGGCTTTTAGTGTTTTTCCAGTAGGAAGTAAAGTCTTGGCTGTGCGCGATCTGTATGGGGGTTCTTTCCGTTGGTTCAACCAAGTGGAGCAAGAAGGCCGCTTCCATTTTACCTATGCTAATACAGAAGAAGAGTTGATTGCTGAGTTAGAGAAAGATGTGGATGTTCTCTATATCGAAACGCCAACCAATCCCTTGATGTTGGAATTTGATATTGCCAAACTAGCCAAACTAGCTCATGCCAAGGGTTCCAAGGTAGTGGTGGACAATACCTTCTACAGTCCGATTTACCAACGTCCGATTGAAGATGGTGCGGATATCGTTCTTCATTCTGCCACCAAGTATTTAGCAGGGCATAATGATGTCTTGGCTGGGGTGGTTGTGACTAATAGTTTAGAACTATATGAGCAACTGTTCTACAATTTGAATACGACTGGTGCGGTCTTGTCACCATTTGATAGTTATCAGTTGATTCGTGGTCTTAAAACTCTACCTCTTCGTATGGAGCGTTCTACAGCAAATGCCCAAGAAGTGGTTGCTTTTTTGAAGGCTTCACCTGCTGTCAAGGAAGTGCTCTATACTGGACGTGGGGGTATGATTTCCTTTAAAGTAGTGGATGAAAAGCGTATTCCTCATATTTTAAATAGCTTAAGGGTCTTCTCATTTGCAGAAAGTTTGGGTGGGGTAGAGAGTCTGATTACCTATCCGACAACTCAGACTCATGCGGATATTCCGGCAGAAGTGCGTCATTCCTATGGCTTAACAGATGACCTCCTGCGCTTGTCTATTGGGATTGAAGATGCTAGAGATTTGATTGCGGACTTGCGCCAAGCTTTGGAAGGATAAGATAGATATGGGAAAATATGATTTTACAAGCCTGCCCAATCGTTTTGGGCACCATACCTATAAATGGAAAGAAGCAGAAGCTGATCGAGAAGTTCTACCAGCCTGGATAGCAGATATGGACTTTGTGGTTTTGCCTGAAGTTCGACAAGCTGTACAAGCCTACGCAGATCAGTTGGTCTATGGCTATACTTATGCCAGTGATGCTTTGATTGAGTCGGTTCAGGACTGGGAAGCCAGTCAACACGGGTATCACTTTGACAAGGATGCCCTCGTCTTTATAGAGGGAGTGGTACCAGCTATTTCAACAGCTATTCAAGCCTTTACAAAAGAAGGAGAGGCGGTTCTGATTAACACACCGGTCTATCCACCTTTTGCCCGCAGTGTCAAACTCAACAATCGCAGATTGATTACCAATTCTTTGGTGGAAAAGGATGGGCTGTTTGAGATTGACTTTGACCAGTTGGAGAATCAATTGGTAGAAGAGGATGTGAAGCTTTATATCCTTTGCAATCCCCACAATCCTGGTGGACGTGTTTGGGAAAAGGAAGTGTTAGAAAAGATTGGGCATCTCTGCCAAAAACATGGTGTTTTGTTGGTTTCAGATGAGATTCACCAAGATTTGGCTCTCTTTGGTCGCAAACACCAGTCTTTTAACACCATTGATCCCGCCTTTAAAGATTTTGCCCTTATCTTGAGTAGTGCCACTAAGACCTTTAATATTGCTGGGACCAAGAATTCCTATGCAGTTATTGAAAATCCAAAGCTTCGTGTGGCTTTCCAAAAACGTCAGTTGGCCAATAACCAACATGAAATCTCAGGCTTGGGGTATTTGGCGACAGAAGCTGCCTACCGTTATGGTAAGGACTGGTTAGGAGAGTTGAAAGAAGTCATCGAGGACCACATTAACTATGTAGTAGATATTTTGGGCAACGAAACCAAGATTAAGGTCATGAAACCACAAGGTACCTACTTGATCTGGCTTGATTTTTCAGCCTATGACCTAACGGATGACCGCTTGCAAGAGCTTTTGAAGAATGAAGCCAAGGTTATCTTGAACCGAGGTTTGGACTTTGGTGAGGAAGGAACTCTTCATGCCCGTCTCAATGTAGCTATGCCGAAGTCAGTACTGGAAGAGGTTTGTCAACGCATCGTGACCACTTTTGCTACCCTTTAAAAATCGAGCCTTCTAGGAGAAAAGTCTTCCTAGAAGGCTATTTTCATAGGGGAAAATGTGGTATAATGAAAAGATAAGATAAAGGGGTAACTATGGCTAAATTGATTCCAGGGAAGTTGCGCATGGAGGGTGTTTCCCTCTATGAGAAGGGCAAGATTGAGATCATCAAGGAAAAAGGGAATCGCCTCTATACTCGTGTGTCGGGAGAAGACTTGCGCTACAGTTTAGAGGATGATCTGGTTTTTTGTGCTTGCGATTTTTTCCAAAAAAGAGGTTACTGTGTTCACCTCGCAGCGCTCGAGCATTATCTGAAGAACGACGAAGAAGGCCAGGTGATTTTACAAGCCTTAGAAAAAGGACATGAAGAGCAAGAAGAGGTCGAAACCAAGGTTGGTTTTGGTGGTAGTTTTTTGGAGCGTATCCAACCTCAGAAGAGAGAGAAAATCTACACTTTGTCGGCTCAAGGCCAGGTAGAAGCTGGAACCAATCGCCTCCTTTGGACTCTCCGAATCGGTTTAGTTGATAGTCAAAAATATTATGTCATTCGTGACATCCCTCTCTTTTTGAAGGTCTTGGTCCATCGAAAGCCATATATGATTGGGAAACACTATGAAAATGACTTGTCTTGGGATGCTTTTGATACAGCTAGTCAAGAAGTTCTTACTTTTTTATGTGGCTTGATTGAGGAGGGACTGAGTCAAGACCTCTTTTTCCCAAATCAAGGCCGTCACCTCTTTTTCCCTCTGACCTTTTTTGAGCAGGGAGTGGAGTTGCTGATGAACTTGGAAGATTTTCATTTTGAGCACCACATTACTAGTTATGAAAATCTTCTCTTTCATGATTTAGATCCAGAAGCAAACCTTTTCTCTTTTTCCGTGAAGGAGTATCCCGATTATTTTGAGATGGAAATTTCTGAGACTGAGCGAGTTAACGTATTCTATAGGGGAGCGGTTCTCTTTCGTAAGGGGAATCTTTATCTCTTAAACCCTAAACAAATCAGCCTCCTAAAGGAAATCAAGGAGCTTCCTCAGGAGGAAAGAGGGAGAAAATGCCTCCAGTTTGACAACAGTGATCGTGACCGTCTGGCTGCCTGTCTGCCTTTGTTTGGACAGCTGGGCACAGTTTCTGCTCCTGAGCGCTTGCAAATCAGACCCTTTTCACCAATCTTTTACTTTGATAGGGAGGATGACGGTCGCATCCGCTTGGATATCCAGTTTGACTATGGAGATGTTAAGGTAACTAGTCGTCAACAGCTGGAACAATTACCATTTTCAAGCGATGCCGTCTTGGAAAATCAGCTATTTCAAGTCTGTTTAGGGGCTGGTTTTGAGGCTGATTTTCAGTCTTGGAGACAGGCTTTGAAGCCAGAAGTGGTTTATTCTTTCTTTTACCATACGATTCCAGCTTTTGAGAAGTTGGGTCAGGTTTTCTTGTCTGATGAGATGAATCAGCTCTACAGCGTCCAAGCTCCTCAGGTTCAGATTGAGTCCAAGGGAGGATTATTGGAAATTCAATTTGATTTCCAAGGGATTGCCCAAGAAGAGATTGACCAAGCTCTTAAAGCCCTGACCAGCAATCAGGATTTCTATATCAGTTCTTCTGACCAAGTGTACTTTTTTGATGAGGAAACCAAGCAGATTCGTCAAAATTTGCAGGAACTGGGGGTTGAGCTAAAAGATGGTTCTTTTCAGGCGCGAAAATCTCTGGCTTATAGCCTTTCTCAGCTTTTTGAAGGTCGAGATAGGATCTCCTTCTCAGAGGAATTTCAGCATTTAGCTCATGATTTGACTCATCCAGAGGATTTTCCTTTGGGAGATATACAGGTTCAGGCGAGTTTGAGAGATTATCAGGAAAAGGGTGTTCGTTGGCTCCAGATGCTTCATCACTATGGCTTTGGTGGCATCCTAGCCGATGATATGGGACTGGGAAAAACATTGCAAACCATTGCTTTTTTGACTAGTCAGGTGACAGAAGATAGTCGGGTCTTGATTTTAGCGCCGTCAGGTTTAATCTACAACTGGGCAGATGAATTCAGGAAATTTGCCCCACAGTTGGATTTGGCTGTCGTTCATGGTTTGAAAGCGAATCGAGAAGCGATTCTTTCTGAAAATCACCAAATCTATGTGACTAGCTATGCCACCTTTCGTCAAGACAGCGAGCTTTATCAAGAGATGGCTTTTGATTTTCTCTTCTTAGATGAAGCCCAGGTCATGAAAAATGCCCAAACCAAGATTGCTCAGAGTTTGCGCCAGTTTGTGGTGCCGGCAGTCTTTGCTTTGTCAGGTACGCCTATTGAAAACCATTTAGGAGAGTTGTGGTCTATCTTTCAAATTGTGCTTCCAGGACTCTTACCAAGTAAAAAGGAGTTTATGAAATTACCGGCTGATCGAGTCGCGCAGTTTATCAAGCCCTTTGTCATGAGGCGTAAGAAAGAAGAAGTTCTTACAGAACTGCCTGATCTGATCGAAGTCGTCTATAAAAATGAACTGGAAGACCAACAGAAGGCTATCTATCTAGCCCAGTTGCAACAGATGAGAGACCGCCTAGCGCAAGTGACCGATCAAGAATTCCAGAGAAGTCGGGTAGAAATCTTATCTGGACTCATGCGTTTGCGTCAAATCTGCGATACGCCAGCTCTCTTCATGGACGATTACCAGGGAGCTAGTGGTAAACTCGATAGTCTCCGAGATTTATTGCTACAAGTGGCTGATGGTGGGCATCGGGTCTTGATTTTCTCCCAGTTCAAAGGAATGTTGGAAAAAATCGAGCAAGAACTCCCAGACTTGGGCTTGACCTCCTTCAAAATCACAGGTTCAACTCCTGCTCATGACAGACAAGAGATGACCAAGGCCTTTAATCAGGGAGAAAGAGACGCCTTTCTCATCTCTCTGAAGGCAGGTGGTGTTGGTCTCAATCTAACGGGAGCTGATACGGTTATTTTGGTTGACCTTTGGTGGAATCCCGCTGTCGAAGCCCAGGCTATCGGACGTGCCCATCGTATGGGACAGGAGCAGAAGGTAGAGGTTTATCGCTTAATTACAAAAGGAACCATTGAAGAGAAAATCCAAGAACTTCAAGAACAAAAGAAACATTTGGTTTCCCAAGTTTTAGATGGTACGGAGTCGCGTGCGAGTCTCAGCCTGGCAGAAATTCGTGAAATTTTGGGAATTTCTGAAGCCAGCACTTGAAAAATCAAGACAATACGCTATAATGAAGTGTTGAAAGGAAATACAAAATGAAACAAGATCGATTTCCATTGGTGTCAGATGATGAGATCATGCTGACCAAAATGCCAGTCATGGACTTGTACGATGAGTCAGACTTTATTAGCAATATCAAAGGTGATTACCGCGATAAGAACTATTTGGAATGGTCTCCTATTAATGAAGAAGAAACCGTAGTTTCTCCAGTGGTTAATAAGGAGTCAAAACCAAGTCCAGAACCTAAAAAAGTTGAAAAAACCTATGCTGAATTGGCTCGAGAAGAGGCGCGTGCGGACTTGAAGAAGAAACGTTCAGCCAAGTATTTGACTCAGGATGTTAGTCATACCAGACGACACAATGGTTCCACACTTGTTCGTCAAGGAAACCAACCAACAGCACCATTTCAAAAGGAAAATCCAGGTGAGTTTGCCAAATTTAGCAAAAACTTGAGCCAGTCTCACTATATCTTAGCTGAGGAGGTTGGCCAAGTGGCGAACCCAACTCCGAAAGTCCAAACGGGAAAAGCTAACAAGAACAACTATGATTTTCTAAAGAAGAGTCAAATCTATAATAAAAAGAATAAGCAAACGGAACAGGAACGTCAGGTTGCCCAAGAGTTGAATCTGACAAGAATTACTGAGTAGGGGAGAAAAGCATGTCAAAAACATATCATTTTATTGGAATCAAGGGATCAGGGATGAGTGCCTTGGCCTTGATGTTGCACCAAATGGGACACAAGGTTCAAGGTTCAGACGTTGAAAAATACTACTTTACTCAACGTGGACTAGAGCAGGCAGGGATTGCCATTCTTCCTTTTGATGAAAAGAACCTACAAGGTGATGTGGAGATTATCGCGGGGAATGCCTTCCGTCCAGATAACAACGTTGAAATCGCCTATGCAGATCAAAATGGCATCAGCTACAAACGTTACCACGAATTCCTAGGTAGCTTTATGCGCGACTTTGTCAGCATGGGAGTAGCAGGAGCTCATGGAAAAACTTCAACGACAGGTATGCTGTCACACGTCTTGTCTCACATCACAGACACCAGCTTCTTGATTGGTGATGGGACAGGTCGTGGTTCAGCCAATGCCAAATATTTTGTCTTTGAATCAGACGAATATGAGCGCCATTTCATGCCTTACCACCCAGAATACTCTATCATCACCAACATTGACTTTGACCATCCAGACTACTTTACAAGTCTAGAGGATGTTTTCAATGCCTTTAACGACTATGCCAAACAAATTACCAAAGGTTTGTTTGTATACGGTGAAGATCCTGAGTTGCGTAAGATCACAGCCAATGCGCCAATCTATTACTATGGTTTTGAAGCAGAAGGCAATGACTTTGTAGCTAGCGATCTTCTTCGTTCTACGACTGGTTCGACATTCACCGTTCATTTCCGTGGTCAAGAGTTGGGTCAATTCCACATTCCAACCTTTGGTCGTCACAATATCATGAATGCGACAGCTGTTATAGGTCTTCTTTACACAGCAGGTTTTGATTTGAACTTGGTCCGTGAACACTTGAAAACTTTTGCAGGTGTTAAGCGTCGTTTCACTGAAAAAATCGTCAATGATACAGTGATCATTGATGACTTTGCCCACCATCCAACAGAAATCATTGCAACCTTGGATGCAGCTCGTCAGAAATATCCAAGCAAGGAAATCGTGGCAGTCTTCCAACCGCATACCTTTACAAGAACCATTGCCTTGTTGGACGAATTTGCCCATGCATTGAATCAAGCAGACGCCGTCTACCTAGCGCAAATCTATGGATCAGCTCGTGAAGTGGACCATGGTGATGTCAAGGTAGAAGACCTAGCTAATAAAATCAACAAGAAACATCAGGTTATCACTGTTGAAAATGTTTCTCCACTCCTAGACCATGACAATGCTGTTTACGTCTTTATGGGTGCAGGAGACATCCAAACCTATGAATATTCATTTGAACGTCTCTTGTCTAACTTGACAAGCAACGTCCAATAAGGAAAACAGATGGAAATTCCAATCACTATAAGGCAAGCTACCCTATCAGATTTAGAAGAAATGTTGGCGATTGAAGAAGCCAATCCTTCGTTAGAAGAGGCATTTAGCCGCCAATCCTTAGAAGAGAGTATCCGCAAGACTGCGGGTACCTTTCTTGTAGCTGGGGATGAAAATCAGCTCCTAGGCTATGTTTTAGGAGAAGCTCAGTATCTTCATCCCAAGTGGATAGAAATAAAATCATTGACCATTCTTCCTGACCATTGGGGACAGGGGTTGGGAACTCTTCTTCTTGCGGCCTTGAAACAGGTGACAGTCGAACTAGATTACCAAGGTATTCTTTTACAAAGTCCTGATGAACTACTATCTTATTTTGAAATGAATGGCTTTGTTGAAGAAGAAATGACAGAAAGTCATTATGGCAGTGGTTCTGAATGGTATCTGATTTGGGAAAATCCCTTTTATCAGGAGGAAATATGAAAATCAGACAAGCAAGATTTTCGGATTTGGATCGGATTATAGAGATAGAGCTGGAGAATTTTTCACTGGAGGAAGCCATTCCTCGTTCGGTCTTTGAGGCGCATTTGCAGGAAATTCAGACCAGTTTTCTGGTAGCTGAAAAAGAGGGGCGTATTCTTGGTTATATCGAAGGTCCAGTCGTCCCACACCGCCATCTACATGATCAGTCCTTTACAGAAGAAATAAAAGACTATAGCCATCAACCTGGAGGTTATATTTCTGTGACTTGCCTATCTATTGCCAAGGAAGCACAAGCTTTGGGAGTTGGGAAAAGACTATTAAAGACTCTGAAAGAGGTCGCTTTAGAACATGAACGAGAGGGCATTAATCTGACGTGTCATGATTATCTTATCGCCTATTACGAAAAACATGGCTTTGTTAATGAAGGAATATCCCAGTCAAACTTTGCTGGGGAAACATGGTATGATATGGTCTGGCAGCCTGAAAACCAATAAAACTAGCTAGGGAATGCCCTAGTTGGTTGCTTTTCTGCGACTTTTAAGATATAATATTAGGGATTGTCAACAAGGAGGTAATGCTTTTGACTGAAAAATCAAGAGAAGAAGAAAAATTAAGCTTTAAAGAGCAGATTCTACGTGATTTAGAAAGAGTAAAAGAACAAGATAGAAGAGAGAAAGAAGTAGAGATTCCAAATCTGACGGCTTCATCATCTCAAGCTAGTTCAGCAACTCCTTCAGATCTTGAACCAGAAACATCAACAGAAGAGTTGATGGCTGATTCCCTATCTGTTGTCGATAAAATCCTAAAAAATGCACCAAGTGTTCCTCCACTTTCAAGTGCTAGTACTGATGAAACGGATGGACAAGAAGAGAAAGAGATTAGACAGCCAATCATTGATAAGATTGAAGTTGTAGAATCTGAAGAACCTCTAGTAGAGCCGATTCATCTGGCTGAAGAACCTGTAGTGGAACCCGTTCAACCTAAGGTAGAACCAGTTGAGCTTAAACCCGAAGAAAAAGAATTTAACGACACTCCGACTAAGGTTGCCGTAACCTATAAAACAGAAGACAAGAAAGAGGAAATCACCCTAGGAATGCCTGAAAGAGTTGAGCCTGTTTCTACAGAATCTAGCAGTGGATTAGCTGATGCTCCACGTCGTAGTCGTCGTCAAGGTGCAACAACAACTAAGAAAAAATCAAAAGCTAAAGGTTGTCTAGTAACAGTTCTAGTTCTCCTAGTACTCGTTGCAGTTGGTGGTTACTTTGGTTATGGTTACGTTCAAGATTCCTTGAAACCTGTTGATGCGAGCTCTAAGGATTACGTAACGGTTCAAATCCCAGACGGTGCAAATGTTCAAGAAATTGGAAGCACCTTGGAAAAATCTGGTTTGGTTAAACATGGACTTATCTTTAGCCTTTATGCTAAATACTATAGTCATGCCAACTTGAAGTCAGGTTATTATAACTTGAAGAAGAGTATGAGTACGGATGAATTGATTCAAGAATTGGAAAAAGGTGGGACTCCTGAAGCCCAGGCACCTGTTCTTGCAAACTTGACCATTCCAGAAGGCTATACATTAGAGCAAATCGCTCAAACAGTAGGACAACTTCAAGGTGAATTTAAAGAACCCCTTACTGCGGATGCTTTCTTGGCAAAAGTTCAAGATGAGACCTTTATCTCACAATTAGTAGCTAAGTATCCAAACCTACTTGGAAGTCTTCCAACAAAAGACAGTGGCGTTCGTTATCGTCTTGAAGGTTACCTTTTCCCAGCAACCTATACGATCAAAGACGATACAACTGTTGAAAGTTTGATTGATGAGATGGTGGCTGCTATGGATAAGGCTATGTCACCATATTACGCTACGATCAAAGAAAAGAATCTGACAGTTAATGAATTGCTCAGCATTGCTTCTCTTGTCGAAAAAGAAGGTGCTAAGACCGAAGACCGCAAGAAAATCGCAGGTGTCTTCTATAACCGCTTGAATGTCGGTATGCCACTTCAAAGTAATATCGCTATCCTATATGCTCAAGGAAAACTTGGTCAAAAGATTAGTTTAGCAGATGACGCTGGAATTGATACAACGATTGATTCACCATACAATGTTTACACACACCTTGGCCTCATGCCTGGACCGGTTGATAGCCCAAGTTCGGATGCGATTGAAGCAAGTGTAAACCAGACAAAGAGTGAGTACTTGTACTTTGTAGCCAATGTAGAAGATGGTAAAGTGTACTTTGCAACAACAAAAGAAGAACATGATCAAAACGTTGCAGAGCATATCAATAGCAAGTTACCTCAAGCAAGTAGTTCAAACTAAAATTATGTGGTTTTCCACATAATTTTGTTTTAAAAAAGTAAATAGAAAAGAAAGTTAAAAAAATGGCAGAAAAAACTTACCCAATGACCCTTGAAGAAAAGGAAAAACTAGAAAAAGAATTAGAGGAGTTGAAACTCGTCCGTCGTCCTGAAGTCGTAGAGCGTATCAAGATTGCTCGTTCCTATGGAGACCTTTCAGAAAATAGTGAGTATGAAGCAGCGAAAGATGAACAAGCTTTTGTTGAAGGTCAAATTTCAAGTCTAGAAACAAAAATTCGCTATGCTGAAATTGTTAATAGCGATGCGGTTGCCCAAGATGAGGTAGCAATCGGTAAGACAGTAACAATCCAAGAAGTCGGTGAAGACGAAGAAGAGGTCTACATCATCGTCGGTTCTGCAGGTGCAGATGCTTTTGCTGGTAAAGTCTCAAATGAAAGTCCGATTGGCCGTGCTTTGATTGGCAAGAAGACTGGCGATACTGCAACGATTGAAACACCAGTTGGTAGCTATGATGTCAAAATCTTAAAGGTTGAAAAAACAGCCTAAATAGGATAAAAAAGGAGTAGTGAAGGCCTTGCCTTGCTCAACTCCTTTTTGGTTTTTTGGATAAATAGGAGACAATATGAGTTCAAATAAGAAGAAAAATAAAATGGAGCGTGGATTAACCAATCGCCATGTTCAGGTGATGGCCATTGCGGGAACAATCGGAACTGGACTTTTCCTAGGTGCTGGTCGCTCTATCAGCCTTACAGGACCTTCCATCATCCTGATTTACATGATCACAGGAGCCTTTATGTTTTTGATGATGAGGGCTGTTGGGGAGATGCTGTATCAAGATCCAGAACAACATACCTTTATCAACTTTATCACCCGTCATTTGGGGAAAGGCTGGGGATATTTCTCAGTTTGGTCTTATTGGTTGTCAGTTGTCTTTATCGGTATGGCAGAAATCACTGCCATCTCAGACTATGTCCGCTTCTGGTTCCCTACCTGGCCTAGCTGGATGATTCAGCTTGTCTTTTTAACGATTTTGGCTTTGGTCAACCTGATTGCAGTTAAGCTCTTTGGAGAAGTCGAGTTTTGGTTTGCTATGGTCAAGATTGTGGCGATTTTAGCCATGATTGCCACTGGGGTCTTTATGGTTTTGACGGGCTTTAAGACACCTCATGGTGTTGCAAGTTTGGCAAATATCAGCGACCAGTTCTCTCTTTTTCCAAACGGAGTTATGAACTTTGTCATGGCCTTTCAAATGGTATTTTTTGCCTATCTGATGATTGAGTTTATTGGGGTGACAACTTCTGAAACAAAGAACCCTCGTCAGGTCTTGCCCAAAGCTGTTAAGGAAATTCCTCTCAGAATTATCTTCTTCTATGGGGGAGCTCTCATTGCGATTATGGCCATTATTCCTTGGTCTTATCTTAATTCTTCAGATTCTCCATTTGTAACGGTTTTTGAACTGGCGGGGATCAAGTGGGCAGCAGCTCTAATCAACTTTGTTGTCTTGACATCAGCGGCGTCTGCTCTTAACTCAACTCTCTACTCAACAGGGAGACACTTATATCAGATTGCCCATGATTCGCCCAATCGTTTCTTAAAGGTCATCAAGGTCGATACCCTTTCTCGCCACAATGTTCCACAAAATGCCATTATCGCCTCAGCGATCTTGATTGCTCTAGCTGCCTTTATCAACGTGTTACCAGGTGTTTCAGATGCCTTTGCTTTGATAACAGCATCCTCATCAGGTGTTTACATCGCGATTTATATCTTGATTATGGTGGCTCATCTAAAATACCGCAAGTCACAAGATTTCATGGCTGATGGCTACCTCATGCCTCAGTATCGCTTGCTTAATCCCCTAACCATTCTCTTTTTTGTCTTTGTTTTTGTGACTCTCTTTTTGCAAGAGTCCACTTTCATGGGGGCAGTTGGTTCTGCTATCTGGATCCTTATTTTTGGGATTTATAGTCAGTGGAAATTTAGAAAATAAATCATGAACTCATCAACTCTGCTTGGTGAGTTTTTCTAGTTTGACAGTCTATTGAAATAGGATTATAATCAAGCTGTAGCAGTTTATTAGGAGGTTTGAATGCACGTTAGATTGGAAAATAAGGAATCACATAAAGCGCAAGAAATCGCGAATCAAATTCGTGCTTATAATCGTTCCAAAAGAGAAGAGGCTGAAAGCGAGCCACTGAATCTTTATGTTGAAGACGAAATGGGCAATCTCATGGCGGGCTTAGTAGCTGAGACTTTCGGAAATTGGTTGGAAATCGAATATTTATTTGTGAAAGAGGAATTGAGGGGACAAGGAATTGGTTCAAAACTATTGGAGCGAGCAGAAAATGAAGCCAAGAATCGAAACTGTCGTTTTGCTTTTGTCAACACTTACCAGTTTCAAGCGCCAGATTTTTATCTAAGTCATGGCTACAAGGAAGTTTTTGCCTTGCAAGACTATCCCTACACAGGACAAAGATACTATTACCAAAAGGATTTGTGATCTAGACTTCTTTCCTTTGAAGAGGAGCTTAGCTAAGTAGCAAAAATAACGAATACTCTTTATCATGTAAGATGGTAGAGAGTTTTTTTGTTAATAAAATATTACAAAATGACATTTATATATTGCATTAAGTTAGATATATGGTATAATGTATTTGAGAAAAGGAGCGCAACTTTTTAAAAATTATAAGGAGGAATCAAGTGGCTAAAAATTTAAAGCTAAAACTAGCTCGTGTGGAACTTGATATGACACAGGGGGATTTGGCAGAGGCTGTTGGTGTTACTAGGCAGACTATAGGCTTGATAGAAGCAGGGAAATATAATCCTAGTCTTTCCCTTTGCCAGTCTATTTGCAGATGCTTAGGCAAAACTTTGGATCAATTATTTTGGGAGGAAGAAGATGAAAAATAGAAAAAAACTTGTGATCAAAGATGAACGTACGGAAAAATTGGACGGAAACATTTCAGGAGAAATTCTCTTGGGAATGTGCTTATTTTTGGCACTGGAAATTTTTGCCAAAGTTTATATTTTCAATTTAACACTTTTGTCCTATTTACCAGAATTACTTTTATTGATTGGAGTCGGTTTGTATGCTATTATTCGCCGCATGTATGTAGGAATTGACATTCGAGATATTGTTGAGAATACTGGAAAAGAAAGAATTTTATCTGCTTTGGGATTTTCTATAGTGATTTTATTGATTGATATCGTAGGCAATCGCGAGGAACTGGTCAATCTATTGACTTGGAAGTACTCCCTAAAAGTGGTTCTAGCAGTTATCATCTATCTCGTTGGGAGTTTTTCTATGGATAGAGTTATCCTATACTTGAATCGCAGAAATCAGCAAGTTTGGGAGGAAGAAGATGAAAAATAGATTTTTTTATTATCAATTACTAGACGAAAGAGAAGAACAACTGATTAACAAAGCTGGGACAGAGTCTTTTAATGTGTTTATCGGGCTCATTCTGCTAAGTTATTTGGTGGCTGTATTAGCACCTGCTCTTTTTAATTCTAATATTCTTCTGGTTACCCTTCTTTTAGGAATTTCCTTCTTTTTCAATCGTGCACGACAACTTGGAGTGACCTACTATAGTCGTTTTCATTTTACGATTGTAGGGTGTTTGCTGGTAACTCTCGCTATTACGACTCTCTTGATGTTGGAGAATTATCAATTCAATATCGAAATTTATCAGCACAATCCTTTGAACGTTAAATACTTGTCTGCTTGGGTCATTACTTATCTGATTTACCTTCCTTGGGTTTTTATCGGCAATCTCGGCCTTAAAAGTTATGGTGAATGGGCTCAAAAAAAGTTTGAGCAAGATATGGATGAACTGGAGAATGGAGAATAGCTTGTTAGCTTTTTATCAATCTCAGTAAAATGTGTTATAATAGTACTAATTTATCGGATGGTGTGAAAGTGGTAGAATACGTTCATACCTTTGTAAAGTAGGAAGAAGGAAAACAGATGTATCCAGATGATAGTTTGACATTGCACACGGACTTGTACCAGATTAACATGATGCAAGTTTACTTTGACCAAGGAATTCACAATAAAAAGGCGGTCTTTGAAGTTTATTTCCGTCAGCAACCGTTTAATAACGGCTATGCGGTTTTTGCTGGCTTGGAAAGAATTGTACATTATCTTGAAGACTTACGCTTTTCAGATAGCGATATTGCCTACTTGGAGTCGCTTGGCTATCGTGGAGAATTCTTGGATTACCTACGAAATCTCAAGTTAGAACTAACGGTTCGTTCTGCTCAGGAAGGGGACTTGGTCTTTGCCAATGAACCGATTGTACAGGTTGAAGGCCCTCTTGCCCAATGTCAATTGGTCGAAACGGCTCTCTTAAACATCGTTAACTTTCAAACCTTGATAGCGACCAAGGCAGCACGTATTCGTTCAGTCATTGAAGATGAGCCTTTGATGGAATTCGGGACACGTCGTGCGCAAGAAATGGATGCGGCTATCTGGGGAACACGCGCAGCTGTGATTGGTGGCGCCAATGGTACTAGTAATGTGCGAGCAGGGAAACTCTTTGGCATTCCTGTCTTGGGTACTCATGCTCATGCCTTGGTACAGGTTTATGGAAACGACTATAAGGCCTTCAAGGCCTATGCTTCAACCCATCGTGACTGTGTCTTTCTAGTAGATACTTATGATACGTTGCGTATCGGTGTGCCGGCTGCTATTCAGGTAGCTCGTGAACTGGGAGACAAGATTAATTTTAAAGGCGTTCGTATCGACTCAGGGGATATAGCCTATATTTCCAAGAAAGTTCGCCAACAGTTAGATGAGGCTGGATATCCAGATGCCAAAATTTACGCTTCCAATGACCTAGATGAAAATACCATCCTTAACCTCAAAATGCAACACGCTAAGATTGATGTTTGGGGGGTGGGTACCAAGCTGATTACAGCCTATGATCAGCCAGCCCTTGGAGCGGTTTATAAGATTGTGGCTATCGAAGATGAAACTGGTAAGATGCGCAATACCATCAAGCTTTCAAGCAATGCTGAAAAAGTATCGACCCCAGGTAAGAAGCAGGTATGGCGCATTACTAGTCGTGAAAAAGGTAAGTCAGAAGGTGACTACATCACCTATGACGGTGTGGATGTTGCCAGCATGACAGAAATCAAAATGTTCCATCCGACCTATACTTACATTAAGAAGACCGTTCGAAACTTTGATGCTGTTCCTCTCTTGGTGGATATCTTTAAAGAAGGAACATTAGTTTACGATTTGCCTAGTTTGACTGACATTCAAGCCTATGCTCGTAAGGAATTTGACAAACTTTGGGATGAGTACAAACGGGTACTCAATCCGCAACACTATCCAGTGGATCTGGCGCGTGATATTTGGCAGGACAAAATGGACTTGATTGACAAGATGCGCAAAGAAGCTCTTGGTGAAGGAGAAGAAGAATGAGTTTGCAAGAGACCATTATCCAGCAACTGGGCGTCAAACCAGTGATTGATGCCCAGGAAGAAATTCGTCGTTCGATTGATTTCTTAAAGAGATACTTGAAAAAACACCCTTTCCTTAAAACCTTTGTATTAGGGATTTCTGGGGGACAAGACTCAACCTTAGCAGGACGTTTGGCGCAATTAGCTATGGAAGAAATGCGAGCTGAGACAGGAGATGACAGCTATCAATTTATCGCTGTCCGCCTGCCATATGGTGTGCAAGCTGATGAAGCAGATGCACAAAAAGCTCTCGCTTTCATACAGCCAGATGTCAGTCTAGTTGTAAATATCAAGGAATCTGTTGATGCTATGGCCTTAGCGATAGAAGCTACAGGCAGTCCAATGACGGATTTTAACAAAGGAAACATCAAGGCTCGTAGCCGTATGATCGCTCAATATGCCCTTGCTGGAGCACATAGCGGAGCTGTTATTGGGACAGACCACGCCGCGGAAAACATCACAGGTTTCTTTACCAAGTTTGGTGACGGTGGTGCGGATATTCTCCCTCTTTACCGACTCAATAAACGCCAAGGAAAACAACTCTTGCAGGAACTTGGTGCAGACCCAGCCCTTTATGAAAAAATCCCAACAGCAGATTTGGAAGAAGAAAAACCAGGTATTGCAGATGAAGTCGCCCTCGGAGTCACTTACAATGAAATTGACGACTACCTTGAAGGAAAAACAATCAGCCCAGAAGTCCAAGCGACTATCGAAAACTGGTGGCACAAAGGCCAACACAAACGCCACCTACCAATTACCGTCTTTGATGACTTTTGGGAGTAAAAACCTCCAGTGGAGATTTTTACCCTGAGCCTGGAAATGAGAAAGCGAGGCAGATTCGGTAACTCGAAGAGTTCGATTTCGTTGTCTCACCCCCGCAACGATGACTAGGTTTGAAAAAGCTTGGTAAAGCGCATTTCAAACCAGACAGCGACTGCGTCAAGTAACTAGATGAAAAACTTGTTTTCTAGCTGTTACTGAGTATAGTCTTTTTACCCTGAGCCTAGAAATAAGAAAGCGAAGATGGTCCGGGGACTTTTTTAGCTTGAGCCTTAAGCTTAGAAAGCGAGGTAACATTATGAAAGCAATCGGTACGCAAATGTTACAGACAGAACGTTTGATTTTGAGAAGATTTGTGGAGAGTGATGCGGAAGCCATGTTTCAAAATTGGGCTTCGTCTGCTGAGAATCTGACCTATGTCACCTGGGATCCTCATCCTGATGTTGAGGTGACTCGGAACTCGATTCGAAATTGGGTTGCATCCTATCCCAATCCCAACTATTACAAATGGGCCATTTGTCTCAAAGAAAATCCTGAGCAAGTGATAGGAGATATCAGCATCGTTGAGATGAATGAGAAAGATTCAAGTTGTGAAATTGGCTATATTTTAGGAAAAAACTATTGGGGTCGTGGTATGATGACAGAGGCCTTGAAAGCTGTGTTAGACTTTTGTTTTACCCAAGCAGGATTTCAAAAGGTCAGAGCAAGATATGCCAGTCTCAACCCGGCTTCAGGCCGTGTGATGGAAAAAGCGGGAATGTCTTATCTAAAAACCATTGCCAATGGTGTAGAGAGAGAAGACTACGTTGCGGACCTTATTTATTACCAGATAAGCAGAAAAGACAGATGATTTTCTTTTCTGTTTCTATCAAAGTCAGACCTTGTCTGGCTTTTTTTGTGCCAGATTTCTAAATAAACTGATTAAATTCCTATTTTTCCCTATCATTGTCCCTGTTTTTTCTGGAGTTTTGGAGCTATAATAGTCCTATCAAATCAAAGAATGGAGGAAGGCAATGGACAATGTAATCTTTTTTATCAGTGTTTTTCTTGCTGGAATTCTTTCCTTCTTTTCTCCTTGTATCTTACCCTTGTTGCCAGTCTATGCAGGAGTCTTATTGGATGATAAGAATGATGCTCAGGATTCTAGCGGAAAATTTTCAATCTCACTTGTAAGTTTATTGCGAACTCTGGCCTTTATAGCGGGGATTTCCTTTGTTTTTATCTTACTGGGTTATGGAGCTGGTTTTTTAGGCAATTTGCTGTATGCTTCTTGGTTTCAGTATGTGACGGGTACGGTTATCATTCTCTTGGGCTTGCACCAGATGGAAGTTTTACATTTGCAGGGACTCTACAAGGAAAGAAGGCTACAATTAAAGAGACAGGGGCAAAAGGGTAACGGCTATAGTCAGGCATTTTTACTGGGGTTGACCTTTAGTTTTGCTTGGACGCCGTGTGTGGGGCCAGTTCTGGGCTCTGTTTTGGCTTTGGCGGCTTCAGGTGGTTCAGGAGCTTGGCAGGGAGCTGGTCTCATGTTGGTTTACACGCTGGGATTGGCGCTACCATTTTTAGTCCTAGCTCTCGCCTCCAGCTATGTTTTGAAACATTTCCGAAAACTCCATCCTTATCTCGGAACCCTCAAAAAAGTAGGTGGTTTCCTCATTATCGTGATGGGAATCTTGGTTCTTTTGGGAAATGCTTCCATTTTGACTACATTATTTGAATAGAGAGGAAAAAGAAATGAAAAAATGGCAAACATGTCTCCTTGGAGTAGGCTCAATCTGTTGCTTGGCAGCCTGTTCGGCTAAAAACATGGCAGACGAGTCTACTATGAAGGAGCAAACCAAAACAGAACAAGTTAGTTCGAAAACTGCGACTAAAGGTCAGGAAGTCGCTGATTTTGAACTGACAGGTGTAGATGGCAAGACCTATCGTTTGTCTGATTACAAGGGCAAGAAAGTCTATCTTAAATTCTGGGCTTCTTGGTGTTCCATCTGTCTAGCCAGCCTTCCAGATACGGATGAAATCGCTAAGGATGCTGGTGATGACTATGTAGTTTTGACAGTGGTGTCTCCTGGACACAAAGGTGAACAAGCAGAAGCGGACTTTAAGAATTGGTACAAGGGATTGGATTATAAAAATTTTCCAGTTTTAATTGATCCATCAGGTAAACTCTTGGAAAGTTATGGTGTCCGTTCTTATCCGACTCAAGCCTTTATAGACAAGGAAGGCAAGCTGGTCAAAACGCAACCAGGTTTTATGGATAAGGATATGATTTTAAAAGAATTGAAAGAAATGGGGTAGAGAAAGGCTATGAATGATAAAGTAAAACTTTTTGTCTTGGCAGGGGTCATTCTCCTAGCCCTAACCGGTTTCTATTTTCTATTGATGCGAAATGCTGGGCAGACAGATAGCTCGCAAATTGAGAAAGCATCCGTTAGTCAAGGAGGAAAAACAGTGAAAAAAACAGAAATTAGTAAAGACGCAGACTTGCACGAAATTTATCTAGCTGGGGGATGTTTCTGGGGAGTGGAGGAATACTTCTCACGCGTGCCTGGAGTGACAGATGCCGTTTCAGGCTATGCAAATGGTAGAGGGGAAACAACCAAGTACGAATTGATTAACCAAACAGGACATGCAGAGACTGTTCATGTCACCTATGATGCTAATCAAATTTCTCTTAAAGAAATCCTGCTTCATTACTTCCGCATTATCAATCCAACCAGCAAAAATAAACAAGGAAATGATGTGGGGACCCAGTACCGTACTGGTGTCTATTACACAGATGATAAGGATTTGGAAGTAATAAACCAAGTCTTTGATGAGGTGGCTAAGAAATACGACCAACCTCTGGCAGTTGAAAAGGAAAACTTGAAGAATTTTGTGGTGGCGGAGGATTATCACCAAGACTACCTCAAGAAAAATCCAAATGGCTACTGTCATATCAATGTTAATCAGGCTGCCTACCCTGTCATTGATGCCAGCAAATATCCTAAACCAAGTGATGAAGAATTGAAGAAGACCTTGTCACCTGAGGAGTATGCAGTTACCCAGAAAAATCAAACAGAACGAGCTTTTTCAAACCGCTATTGGGATAAATTTGAATCTGGTATCTATGTAGATGTAGCTACTGGCGAACCTCTCTTTTCATCAAAGGACAAGTTTGAGTCTGGTTGTGGCTGGCCTAGTTTCACCCAACCAATCAGCCCAGATGTTGCTACCTACAAGGAAGATAAGTCTTACAATATGACACGCATGGAAGTGCGGAGCCGAGTTGGAGATTCTCACCTTGGCCATGTCTTTACGGATGGACCACAGGACAAGGGTGGCTTACGCTACTGTATCAATAGTCTCTCTATCCGATTTATTCCCAAAGACCAAATGGAAGAAAAAGGCTATGCCTATTTACTAGATTATGTCGATTAAGAAGTCTTTCCTAAGCAGTTAGAGGAGAATTTTGCTATACTGATACTAGTAAGTGGTAAAGGAGCAGAGCATGACCTACACAATCTTAATCGTAGAAGATGAGTATCTGGTAAGACAAGGATTGACCAAGCTGGTTAATGTAGCGGCCTACGATATGGAAATCATCGGTCAGGCTGAAAATGGAAGACAGGCTTGGGACTTGATTCAAAAGCAGGTGCCAGACATCATTTTAACCGATATCAATATGCCTCAGCTAAATGGCATCCAGTTGGCCAGGCTGGTCCGAGAAACCTATCCCCAGGTGCATCTGGTATTTTTGACGGGTTACGATGATTTTGATTATGCCTTGTCTGCTGTCAAACTCGGTGTAGATGACTACTTGCTCAAGCCCTTTTCTCGTCAGGATATTGAGGAAATGTTGGGGAAAATCAAGCAAAAACTAGACAAGGAAGAAAAAGAAGAGCAGTTACAAGATTTATTAACCGATAAGTTTGAGGGAAACCTGGCTCAGAAGATCCAGTCTCATCTGGCTGATAGCCAATTTAGTTTAAAGTCTTTGGCCAGTGATTTGAGCTTTAGTCCGACTTATTTGAGTTCCTTGATTAAGAAAGAGTTGGGCCTGCCTTTTCAGGATTACCTGGTGAGAGAGCGTGTTAAACAAGCCAAGCTCTTGCTTCTGACCACAGATTTAAAGATTTACGAGATAGCCGAAAAGGTTGGCTTTGAAGATATGAACTACTTTACCCAACGTTTTAAACAGATTGCAGGTGTGACACCTCGTCAGTTTAAGAAAGGAGAAGGCCGATGAAGCGTTCTTCTCTTTTAGTCAGAATGGTTATTTCCATCTTTCTGGTCTTTCTCATTCTCCTAGCTCTGGTTGGGACTTTCTATTATCAATCTAGTTCAGCAGCCATTGAGGCCACTATTGAGGGTAATAGCCAAACGACCATTAGCCAAACTAGCCACTTTATTCATTCTTATATCAAAAAATTAGAAACCACCTCTACCAGTTTGACCCAGCAGGCAGATGTCTTAGCCTATGCTGAGAATCCTAACCAAGTCCAAGCCAAGGGAATCAGAGATCTGTTTTTGACTATCTTAAAGGCGGATCAGGACTTGAAAACGGTGGTACTGGTATCCAAATCCGGTCAGGTCATTTCCACTGATGACAGTGTGCAGATGAAAACTTCCTCTGATATGATGGCTGAGGATTGGTACCAAAAGGCTATTCATCAGGGAGCTAAGCCAGTTTTGACACCAGCTCGTAAATCAGACAGTCAGTGGGTCATTTCTGTTACTCAGGAACTTGTTGATGCAGAGGGGGGCAATCTTGGCGTGCTTCGTTTGGATATTTCCTACGAAACTCTGGAAGCCTATCTTAACCAACTCCAGTTGGGTCAGCAGGGTTTTGCCTTTATCATCAATGAAAAGCATGAATTTGTCTACCATCCTAAACGTACTGTCTATAGCTCAGCGAGTGAAATGGAGGCCATGAAACCCTACATCGAGACGGGGCAGGGCTATACGCTGGATCATCAATCCTACGTCAGTCAGGAACAGATTGCAGGGACTGATTGGACGGTTATAGGCGTGTCTTCGCTGGAGAAGCTAGACCAGGTTCGGAGTCAACTCATGTGGACCTTGCTTGCTGCTAGTGCCTTATCTCTTCTTGCCTGTCTCTGCTTGGTGTGGTTCAGTCTCAAACGCTGGATTGCGCCTTTGAAGGACCTGAGAGAAACCATGCTGAAAATTGCTTCTGGTACACAAAATCTTCGTGCTAAAGAAGCTGGTGCCTATGAACTGAGAGAAGTGACTCGCCAGTTCAATGCCATGTTGGATCAGATTGATCAGTTGATGGAAGATGTGCGCAGGCAGGAAGAAGCGACCCGGCAGTATGAACTTCAAGCACTGTCGAGCCAGATTAACCCCCATTTCCTCTATAATACTTTAGACACTATCATCTGGATGGCTGAGTTTCAGGATAGTCAGCGAGTGGTTCAGGTGACCAAGTCCTTGGCAACCTATTTCCGCTTGGCGCTCAATCAAGGAAAGGACTTGATTTGCCTGTCTGATGAAATCAATCATGTTCGCCAGTACCTCTTTATCCAGAAACAACGCTATGGTGATAAGCTGGAGTATGAAATTGCTGAAGATCCTGACTTTGATAATTTAGTCTTGCCTAAACTGGTGCTACAACCCCTTGTAGAAAATGCCCTTTATCATGGCATCAAGGAGAAAGATGGACAGGGACATATTAAAGTTTCCGTCCAGAAAAAGGATTCAGGGCTTGTCATCCGCATTGAGGATGATGGTGTTGGTTTCCAAGCTGCTGGCGATAGTAGTCAAAGTCAGCTCAAACGTGGGGGAGTTGGTCTTCAAAATGTCGACCAACGACTCAAACTTCATTTTGGAGAAAACTATCAGATGAAGATTGATTCTGTACCTTCAAAAGGGACGACGGTTGAAATATACATCAATAAAATTGAAACTAGTTAACTCCCAGTTCACTCTGGGAGTTTTACTATTAAAAATCAGAATGATTAGTTGGCCTTGATAAAATCCGTAAAAAAAGATATGATAGATAGTGACAAAAGAGGTATCAAGTATGAAGGAAAAAGACATTCAAAGAGCAACAAGCCAGATTGTAGAAGATGTAATAGACAAGGCTAATTTGAGGCAAGGAGCTATCTTTGTTTTGGGCCTTTCTTCTAGTGAGGTGATAGGTGGTCAGATTGGCAAGGAATCCAGTCAAGAAATTGGGGAAATCATTGTGAAGACCATTCTAGCTATCCTAGAGGCTAAAGGTATTCATCTAGCCGTTCAAGGTTGTGAACATGTCAATCGAGCCCTCGTCGTTGAACGTCAGGTGGCAGAGCAGTTTGGTCTTGAAATCGTCAGTGTCCTTCCTACACTTCATGCAGGAGGTTCGGGTCAGTTGGCAGCCTTCAAGTTTATGCGGGATCCAGTTGAGGTTGAATTTATTAAGGCCCATGCTGGATTGGATATCGGAGATACTGCGATTGGCATGCATGTCAAGCATGTTCAGGTTCCGATTCGCCCTCTTTTGAGAGAAATTGGGCATGCCCATGTAACGGCTC
>PPYF01298466.1_pt1 | contig 25347 bp, 27 predicted proteins | sample 1559871 | NCBI WGS metagenome assembly PPYF01 (sample SAMN08240021, study PRJNA423297) | Human gut metagenome, whole genome shotgun sequencing project. | reverse complement strand
TGCCCCTCTTGAAATGAGGAACAAGGCCGTCGCCTAATATTTTATTATTTCATTGTCCACTTGACAGGGAGCTGTTCAATAGGCTAGCAGGATTTTTAGTTGTTCATTAGACTCCGGTAATTTTAACTTCAAAAATAGTCCCCTTCGGCTGATTGTCCTTGACAATTATTGTTCCTTTAAGTGCAAGAACAATCTGTTGTGCCAAAGATAAGCCCAACCCAAAACCACCTTTTTGTCTAGTTCTATCTTTGTCTACTCGGTAGAAACGATCAAAGATTTTTTTCTTATCTTCATCTGCAATACCAGGGCCATTGTCTGCCACTGTAATATAAAGATGACGATCATTAGTACGAACGGTGAGGGGCACCTGGCCATCATCTTCTGTATATTTGATAGCATTATCAAATAAAATTGTCATGAGCTGCTTCAATAGAGTCTTATCAGTTTTGATTGAGCGCCCAACCTGATTTTGAGCAGTAAACCCCTTTTCATTTTCTTCAGCAATCGTAGCATAATTGGTAAAGACTTTATCAAAGAAAGAAGAATCTAGAGTTTCAATTTCTGGTTTAATACCATCATCACGACGAGTCAAATTCAAGAGATTGGTCGTCAAAAGACGCATATTTTGGACTTCATCTAGACTATAAGCAATGTTCTCTGAATTGTCTAAAATTGTAGACTCTGGCTTGCGGAAAAGAGACTCTAGGCGGTTTTGAATTACAGCAAGTGGCGTACGCAACTCGTGGCTAGCATTCTCAACAAATGTCTTCTGCTTCTCAAGACTTTACTGTATAGGCCGTCTTGACCATTTTGCCAAATACAAACTAGCCGCGATAGATAGTAGCCAAAAAACTCATCATAATGACAATTAGTTTTACATAACGTTCAGTGGCTTCTTCTAATTGCGTCGTATTGATTGCAATAACAACGTACTTCGCATCAGGATAGAAACTATTATCTATTTTTTCAGTAATCAAGCGATAATTTTCCGTTTAATCAAAATAGTTCTGAGCACTTCCCCTACTAATAACATCAATAGTATTTTTATCTATTGGTAAATTAGATAAGCTAGAAAATTTGTCGACAACGTTTAGGAGCTTTCCATTCTTATCAATAACTAACACACTAGTATTAGCTGCTACAGTCAAATCATGAGGAGCATCTTCGATTTTTGATTTGGTCTTTTTAGATTTTGTCTTATAAACACTCGAATTAGGTATTTTGTCTAGCGATATGCTTTGCTATCATACTCCTGATAGATAGTTGCCGTATTATTTTGATCTACATCAGAAGTCAGAAAAAATTCGCGTTTTAGCATTTCCATTTCCAAATAAGAATTGGTCTTAGTTACTGCTGCTTTCAGACTAGAGTCAACATTGGAATAAACTCCATAACTGAGAATCTGCAATATCATAACAGTCATGATAAGGAAAATACCAGAAAAAGTTGCAAAGAGATGGATGAAGGACTTAAATCCGTCTGACTTGATTCTCCTGAAAAGATAATTGAAAAATTTAGTCAGCATTCTTCAAAATATACCCCACACTTCTTAAGGTTTGTAGGTTGGTAGCAAAATCAGTCCCCTTAAGTTTCTTACGAATTTTCGAAACATAAACTTCAACAACAGAGACATTGGTATCACTATCAAATCCCCAAAGACGATCAAAGATTTGTGACTTGGGCAAAATAACGTTTTGATTTTGTAGGAAGTAGACTAATAAATCAAATTCTTTACCAAGAAGTTCTACTTCTTTATCACCCACATAAGTTGAATTTGTAGAAAGGTTGACACAAACATCTCCAAAAGAAAAAGTATTTTGATCAAATTTACCAGAACGTTTCAAAAGTGCCTGAATACGCATCTTCAATTCTTCTAAATAGAAAGGCTTGGTTAGATAATCATCAGCTCCGAGTTCGAAGCTATGCCCCTTATCGTCTAGACTTTCCTTAGCAGTCATGATAAGAACAGGAGTCGTTATTCCTTGTTCACGCAATTCTTTAAGAACTGTAAAACCATCTTTTTCAGGTAACATTAAGTCCAAAAGAATCAAATCATAAACACCACTTTCAGCTTCGTAAAGACATTCATCTTCATCAAATACTTACATCACATCCGCAAAGTCATCTAAAAAATCAAAAACTGAGTTCGACAAACTCAAATCATCTTCTACTAGTAAAATTTTAATCATAGTTATCCCTCTTGCTAGGTGTAAAACCTAGTCGTATATCTCTCTAAATCATCCTATTATATCGAAAATACACCTAATCTTCTAGTGCATTAATTTCTTTTATTTAAACTCAGTTTACCTTATTTTCCTTAAGAATGGAGCAAAAAACAGCACCTATAGGCACTGCTTTAAAGAAATATTCGTTATTAGAACAAACCAACTGCTGTTCCATCTTCAGTAACATCCATCTTGAGGGCCGCTGGGGCTTTTGGAAGACCTGGCATGGTCATAACATCACCTGTGAGAGCCACGATGAATCCAGCACCTGTTTTAGGAACAAACTCACGAATAGTGATATCAAAACCTTCTGGTGCTCCAAGCAAGAATTGGTTATCTGAGAAACTATATTGTGTTTTAGCCATACATACTGGCAATTTATCCCAACCAAATTCTGCAAACTGTTTGAGTTGATTTTTAGCTTTTTTCTCGAAGACAACTGATTTACCACCATAGATTTCAGTAACAATCTTAGTAATCTTTTCTTCCAAGCTATCATCATCCGAATAGAGACGTTTGTAATCAGCATTGCCATTTTCAACAACATCCACTACTGTATTAGCAAGGTCAATACCACCATCAGCACCATTAGCCCAAACGCTAGCCAATTCAACAGGAACCTTGATTTCTGAACAAAGTTCTTTAAGAGCTGCGATTTCAGCTTCTGTGTCAGCAACAAATTCGTTAATGGCAACAACCGCTGGAATACCAAATTTACGTATATTTTCTACATGACGTTTTAAGTTTGAAAAGCCATCGCGAACGGCTTGAACATTTTCCTCAGAAAGGTCAGTTTTAGCGACACCACCATGCATCTTAAGAGCACGAAGTGTAGCAACAATAACGACAGCATCTGGAGTTGTTGGTAGGTTTGGAGTTTTAATATCAAGGAATTTTTCAGCACCAAGGTCTGCACCGAAACCTGCTTCAGTGACCGTGTAGTCTGCCAAGCGAAGTGCTGTAGATGTAGCTAGAACTGAGTTACATCCGTGAGCGATGTTGGCAAATGGACCACCATGTACCAAGGCTGGTGTGCCATAAATTGTCTGTACCAAGTTAGGTTTGATGGCATCTTTTAGAATAAGTGTAAGCGCACCTTCGATTTCAAGATCACGTACATAAACAGGTGTACGGTCATAACGGTAAGCAACGACAATGTTAGCTAAGCGTTCTTTAAGGTCATTGATATCAGTAGCCAAGCAAAGAATTGCCATGATTTCAGAGGCTACGGTAATATCAAAACCATCTTCACGTGGGATACCATTGAGTGGGCCACCAAGACCAACTGTCACATGACGAAGAGCACGGTCATTAAGGTCAACGACACGTTTCCAAATAATACGACGTTGATCAATACCTAGGGCGTTTCCTTGATGAATATGATTGTCAAGAAGGGCTGACAAGGCATTATTCGCTGTAGTAATAGCGTGCATATCACCTGTGAAGTGGAGATTGATATCCTCCATTGGAAGAACTTGAGCGTAACCACCACCTGCAGCACCACCTTTAATCCCCATAACAGGACCAAGAGATGGTTCACGAAGGGCAATCATTGTTTTCTTACCAATTTTGTTAAGAGCGTCTGCAAGACCAATTGACATGGTTGATTTACCTTCACCTGCTGGTGTTGGATTGATGGCTGTTACCAAAATCAATTTTCCTGGTTTGTCGTCTTTGACTTCATTGATTTTATCAAATGACAATTTTGCCTTATATTTTCCGTAGAGTTCCAAATCGTCAAAGCCGATTCCAACTTTTTCAACTACTTCTGTGATTGGTTTTAATTCTACACTTTGAGCAATTTCAATATCTGTTTTCATGAGATACTCCTCTATATATTTCTATGTACTATTATAACAAAGATTAATAAAAAACGCACTATTTTTTATAAATTGATTTCAAATGTTCGGTTTTTATTTAGCTATAAAAAGTTATAACTTTATTTTATAGGGGCACGTTTCAAAAACACTTACTATTATTTACTAAAATCTAAATTTTTAGTACAATACTACTATGAAAATTTTGATTACATCAGGTGGTACCACTGAAAAGATTGATGATGTCCGTGGAATCACAAATCATTCAACAGGTTATCTGGGTAAGGAAATCGCTGAACTTTTCTTGGCTAAGGGTCACCAAGTTACCTTAGTAACTGTAAAGACTGCGGTTAAACCTGAACCAAAAGAAAATCTAAAGATTACAGAAATTACCAACGTAGACAGTCTCCTAAAAAGTATGGAGCCACTTGTCAAGGAGCACGATGTCCTCATCCATAGTATGGCTATCTCTGACTATACTCCAATTTATATGACGGATTTCACTGAGTTGGAAGATACGGAAAACCCCAGCCAACTCTTACATAAGTCTAACACTGAAAGCAAGATATCTTCGGCTTCGGATTATCAGGTTCTTTTCCTTAAAAAGACACCAAAGATTATTAGCCTGGTTAAACAATGGAATCCCAATATTCAGTTGGTTGGCTTCAAACTTCTCGCAAATGTCAGCAAAGAGGATCTTTTCAAGGCTGCTCGTGCTAGTCTTAAACGCAATCAAGCAAACATTATTGTGGCAAATGATTTGGGTGAGATTACTCCAAATCAACATATTGCTTATCTAGTTGACGAAAAGGGTGAAGAGATGGTTACAACTAAGTCTGCAATTGCTCAAGCCTTATATGAAAGGATATGCTATGACTAAACGTATCATACTTGCTGTTTCTGGCTCAATTTCCGCCTATAAGTCAGCAGATCTGACAAGCAAACTAAAGAAAGAGGGATATGATATCCACGTCATTATGACTGAGTCTGCTCAATCCTTTATTACGCCTCTAACTCTTCAAGTTCTTTCTAAGAATCCAGTTCACTCCGATGTTATGGAAGAAAAATTGGCTGAACGTATTAATCATATTGACTTAGCTAAGAAAACTGATCTCTTTATTGTTGCCCCAGCTTCAGCAAATACGATTGCCAAATTAGCACACGGCATGGCTGATAACATGCTAACTGCGACGGCTTTAGCTTTGCCAAGCACCACTCCAAAACTAATTGCACCAGCAATGAATACGAAAATGTATGAAAATCCATTGACTAAGAAGAACTTAAAGATCTTGCAAGAAGTTGGCTACCAAGAAATTCTTCCAAAATCTGGTTTACTTGCATGTGGAGATACAGGTCGTGGCGCTCTAGCTGATATTTCTGTCATTATTGAGTCAATAGATAATGCTCTAACAAAATAGTCTTGTTGGCAAGAAAAGAAGTTTATGATGAATAAAAAAAATAAAGCAAACCAAACGGCACAATTGGCTCTATTAATAGCCACAATGGTCGTTATTGAGGTACTCAGTCAAACTATCTTTGCTGCTTTTGCACTTCCAATCAAACCAACCCTAACTCATATCCCAGTCATTATTGCTAGTATCGTCTATGGTCCTAAAATTGGTGCATATTTAGGCGGTTTTATGGGGATTATGAGTATTGTTCGTAACACTATCGTCTATACAGTAGGCAGTTATCTCTTCAGTCCTTTTGTGGAAGGAGGAACTTGGGCATCTGCTGTCATTGCAATTGTTCCTCGTATTTTAATCGGTATTTTTCCTTACTTTATCTACAAGTTACTTCAAAATCGCCTAGGCTTGACGCTGTCTGGTGTTTTAGGTGCTTTTACAAATACATTTTTCGTGCTTCTAGGTATCTACTTCCTAATCCCTAATTTCTACTCAGCAGGTGGAAAAACTCTAATGGCAACTATTTTCACTATAAACTCTGTTGCTGAAATGGTTATTGCTGGCCTATTAACGCTTAGTATCACACCTATGCTACTTCGATTGAAAAAATAAAGAAAAAACATGGTAATTAGCATGATTTTTTTCCTTTAGTTGTGATATAATGTAAGCGTTTAAAAATATAAAGGAGATTGATATGTCTTACACTGAAAATTATCAAAAATGGCTCGATTTTGCTGAATTGCCTGCTTATCTTCGTGATGAGTTGGTTTCTATGGATGAAAAAACTAAAGAAGATGCCTTCTATACTAATCTTGAATTCGGTACAGCTGGTATGCGTGGTTTAATTGGCGCTGGTACCAACCGTATTAACATTTATGTTGTTCGTCAAGCAACCGAAGGTTTGGCGCAATTGATCGACTCAAAAGGTGAGGAAGCTAAAAAACGTGGTGTTGCTATCGCTTATGACAGCCGTCATTTCTCTCCTGAGTTTGCTTTTGAATCTGCGCAAGTTTTAGCAGCTCATGGTATTAAATCTTATGTGTTCGAGAGTCTTCGTCCAACTCCTGAATTATCATTCGCAGTACGTCATCTCCACACATTTGCTGGTATCATGATAACGGCTAGCCACAACCCAGCTCCATTTAACGGATACAAAGTTTATGGTGAAGACGGTGGACAAATGCCACCCGCTGATGCCGATGCATTGACAGATTACATCCGTGCTATCGATAATCCTTTCACTGTCAAATTAGCTGACCTCGAAGACAGCAAGGCTAGCGGTCTCATCGAAATCATCGGTGAAAATGTTGATGCTGAATACCTAAAAGAAGTTAAAGACGTTAACATCAACCAGGACTTGATTAATGAGTATGGTCGTGACATGAAGATTGTATACACTTCACTTCATGGTACTGGTGAAATGTTGGTTCGCCGTGCCCTTGCTCAAGCTGGGTTTGATGCTGTTCAAGTCGTTGAAGCTCAAGCGGTTCCTCATGCTGACTTCTTAACTGTTAAATCTCCTAACCCAGAAAACCAAGATGCCTTTGCTCTTGCTGAAGAACTCGGTCGTAATGTAGATGCCGACGTATTGGTTGCAACTGACCCTGACGCGGACCGTCTTGGCGTTGAAATCCGCCAACCAGATGGTTCATACCTCAACCTTTCTGGTAACCAAATTGGTGCTATCATCGCCAAATATATCCTTGAAGCTCACAAAACGGCTGGTACTCTCCCTGCTAATGCTGCCCTTTGTAAATCAATCGTATCAACTGAATTAGTTACTAAGATTGCAGAAAGCTACGGCGCAACAATGTTTAATGTCTTGACTGGCTTCAAATTTATCGGTGAAAAGATTCATGAATTTGAAACACAACACAATTACACTTACATGTTTGGTTTTGAAGAAAGCTTCGGTTACCTCATCAAACCATTTGTACGCGATAAAGACGCTATCCAAGCCGTTCTTATCGTTGCAGAAATTGCTGCATACTACCGTTCACGTGGTATGACATTGGCAGATGGTATCGAAGAAATCTACAAACAATATGGTTACTTCTCAGAAAAGACAATTTCAGTTACGCTTTCAGGTGTTGATGGTGCTGCAGAAATCAAGAAAATCATGGACAAATTCCGTCGCAATGCTCCTAAACAATTCAACAACACTGATATTGCTAAAACAGAAGACTTCTTGGAACAAACAGCTACTACTGCTGACGGCGTAGAAAAATTGACAACTCCTCCAAGTAACGTTTTGAAATACATCTTGGCTGATGATTCATGGTTTGCCGTTCGTCCTTCAGGTACAGAACCAAAAATCAAATTTTACATTGCAACAGTTGGAGAAACTGAAGCGGATGCTAAAGAAAAAATTGCTAACATCGAAGCAGAAATCAATGCTTTTGTAGGTGAATAGTACTTTTGACTTAGAGCTAAGCTCTAGGTCTTTTTTGATACATGATAATAATGCCCCATATAAGGTAATTACAATCTTTCGCTGCTACACCAAGAAACCACCTATAGATTAAATCTATAGGTGGTTTTTCTATTATTTAATTACAGTGCGCCGACTTGTGAATGATGCTTAAACAAGGAGTGAGTAGCTTCGTAAATATGACGTGCAGTCTCTGCATTATTCATCGTATAAAGGTGAACTCCAGCAACGTCTTGCGTAACCAAATCCACGATTTGGTCAACAGCATAAGCTAGACCGGCAGCTCTCAGAGATTCAGGATCATGCTCATACTTATCCAAAATAGCACGGAATTTACGTGGCAAATGGATATTTTCACACGTCTTAAGTAAACGTAGGGCTTGGTTACGATTCAAAATAGGCATAATACCAGCATAGATAGGCACATCAATGCCAGCAAGAGTACATTTATCTTGGAAATCGTAGAAGCGTTCATTATCAAAGAAGAGTTGGGTTACAAGACTTGAACAACCTGCATCTACTTTCTTCTTAAGATTTTGAATATCAGAGATTTGATTTGGTGAATCAGGATGACCTTCAGGATAACAAGCACCAATGATATCAAAGTTAGGAGCTTCTGCCTTGATAAACTCAATCAAATCAGTTGCATATCTGAAGTCTTTTAAAGGTTCGACCCCAGGAATGATGTCGCCACGAAGTGCCAGGATACGATTTACTCCAACAGCATCTAATTCTCGCAAAGTATCAGATACCTTTTCTTTGCTCAAATAGATTGCTGGAAGGTGAGCAATAGTAGGAATAGCCAGGTCATTTTGAATATGGTCTGCCAAAGGAACCGTTGTCTCTTTGATATTATATTTGTTATTACTAGCTGTTACACTGATAAAATGGGGTGCCGATCCTTTCATGTCATCAAGGGCAAGCAAGATTTTCTCATTGCCTACGGCTGGATTAGGTGGAAAGACTTCAAAAGAGAGGGATGGTGTTTGGCTTGTCATAAGTTTTACCTTCTTCGTTTTAGATTTTTGTTGAGACAAAAGCATTTTTATTAGTGTCAAGTAAACTCGTAGGAATTATTGATCACATTTTGCATCTAGCTTGATTACAAAAATCTTTAGAAAATTATTCACTATTGAAAACCTTCTACATATAGGAAAGAAGCTTTTCAAGGTATTATAACTTCTACTTACAAGTTTTTGCGAGCCGCTTTTGCTGCTTCTAGAAGCTTGGTTAAGCTTTCTTTAGTTTCTTTAATACCACGAGTCTTCAAACCACAGTCAGGGTTGATCCATACTTTACTACTTGGAACTTTAGCCAAGATCGCTTCGATAGTGTGGTCAATTTCACCGTCTTGTGGGACACGAGGTGAGTGGATATCATAAACTCCAGGTCCAACTTCTGTTTGGAAGTTTTGTGCTTTAAGTTCATCCAAAATTTCAAGGTTTGAACGACTAGCTTCAAAAGAGATAACATCTGCATCCAAGTTGTCGATAGCTGGAATGATATCTGTAAATTCTGAGTAACACATGTGTGTGTGGATTTGTGTGTCTGGTGCTACTGTTGAGTGTACCAAACGGAAGGCTGGAATAGCCCAGTCAAGGTAGTCTTCGTACCAGTCACTACGACGGAGTGGCAATTTTTCACGAAGAGCAGCCTCATCGATTTGGATAATCTTAATGCCTGCAGCTTCGAGGTCAAGCACTTCATCCTTGATAGCAAGAGCGATTTGAAGAGTTGAATCTTTAATAGAGATATCCTCACGTGGGAATGACCAATTGAGGATTGTAACTGGCCCAGTCAACATACCTTTAACAGGCTTGTCAGTACGGCTTTGTGCGTAGCTAGACCATTTTACAGTGATTGGATTAAGACGAGTAACATCACCCCAGATGATTGGTGGTTTCACCCCACGCATACCATATGATTGCACCCAACCATTTTTAGAGAAGAGGTACCCAGACAAGTTTTGACCGAAGTACTCAACCATGTCATTACGTTCAAACTCACCATGTACAAGGACGTCAAAGCCAACTTCTTCTTGCCATTTAATCCATTCATCTATAATTTCAGCAAGAAAGGCATCATATTCTTCCTGAGACAATTCATTCTTACGGAAAGCCAAACGTTTGGCACGAACTTCCTTAGTTTGAGGGAATGAACCGATAGTTGTTGTCGGAAGCAATGGAAGTTTGAAGGCATCCTTTTGAATGGCTTCACGTTCTGCGAAAGCCGGTAAACGTGTGTAATCTGCTTCTGTCAAACCTGCAATACGAGCACGAAGTTCAGCATTTGCACCAACACGTTCAATAGCAAAGAGCTCTTTGTTAGCAGCAAGTGATTCAGCACCTTGACCATTACGGATAGCATCCAAATCACGAAGTTCATCTAATTTTTCAACGGCAAAAGCAAAGTGGTTCAAGATTGCTGGTTCAAATTCTTCATTAGCAGTCGTAAATGGCACATGAAGAAGTGAGCATGAGCTTGTCAATACGATTTTTTCAGCTGGAATTTGTTCAAGAACAGCTAAGCTCTTTTCGTAGTTGTTGCGCCAGATGTTTTTACCATTGACAATACCTGCATAGAGAGTCTTGTCAGCTGGGAATCCACCTTTGACAAGTTCAAGCGTCTTCTTACCTTCGACAAAGTCAAGACCGATAGCATCTACTGGCAAGTTTACAAGATCATTGTATACATCACGAACATCACCAAAGTAAGTTTGAATCAAGACTTCAAGGCCTTTCTTGTCAGCCAAGATTTTATTGTACAGATTCAAGAAGAGTGCTTTTTCGTCAGCAGTCAAATCTTTAACAAGTGCTGGTTCATCAAGTTGGATACGAGTAGCACCAAGTTCAGCCAATTTTGCAAAGACATCTTGGTAGGCAGCAATAAAGCTATCGACGAAGTCTTCTGCTTTCACACCATCTTCGAAATCAGACAATTGAAGGAAAGTGAATGGTCCGACCACAACTGGGCGAGTATCCAGACCCAAGTCTTTGGCTTCTTGGTACTCATCAAAAATCTTGTGACCAGCCAATTTTACTGCTGTTGTTTTTTCAAATTTTGGAACGATGTAATGGTAGTTGGTGTTGAACCATTTCTTCATTGGAAGAGCACGCACATCCCCCTTTTCACCTTGGTAACCACGTGCCAAAGCAAAGTATTGTTCCAATTCAGTCAAATCCAAGTTTTTCACAGACTCAGGAACTACGTTGAAAAGGAAGGCCGCATCAAGGAAGTTATCGTAATGAGAAAAGTCATTTGAAGGAATTTCAGTAATACCTTTTTCTTTAACAATATTCCAGTGTTTTGCACGCAAATCTTTAGCAGCCGCTAAAAGTTCGTCTGCAGTAATTTCATTTCTAAAATATTTTTCTGTAGTAAATTTTAATTCTCGGAATTCACCCAAACGTGGGAAACCAATGATAGTAGTTGACATCTTGTGTCCTCCTCTTTGTTGTTGATTTAATCTTACCAAAGAAATAAATATCTGTATAATTGTTATCAGTTTTCAATATATATAGTTTTAAACTATATCCTATAAAATAAAGGATTTCTGGTCTCGTTGTCTTATTTTTAATTAGATATTTGTATAGCTAATAACTATATAGGGAAATGATAAGGTCATTTTTATCAAAAAAACCTCTAGACTTTTGTCTAGAGATATATCTTAATTTTTCTTCTTTAATATTTAGTAATCAACTCATCTATGTTCACTATTGCGTAGTAAAGTCATAAAATAAGGCGTTTTAATCAAAACTAAATCTTAAACTCGTTCTTGAAGCCAAGAAGACGTATAGGACATGTTCTCACTGTTATAGCTATTCCAAATAAAATAGCCCAAAATCACCAAGACCACTAGGAAACATATTCCCAATACTGCTAACCAAATGATTTGCTTCTTTAAACTATCATACTCACTCATATAGCCATTATGAAGTTTTATAAGCTCGTCTCTCTTTTTATTGCTTGACTCTTTTGCAATGGCAATCTCAAGCTCGTACATTTGATGTTTCCAAGAATTCCGCTTGGAAGTCACTTTTTTCAATTTTTTATTTGAAAGACTACTGTTCCCTTTCTCAAATTTATTTTTTTTAGTCATATTTCCCTCTAAAATCCTTTAATTTTAAAAAATGTTTGTAAAAACCCCGTTGTTATGGGCTTTTTCTTTGTTTTAAAAGACTGTTTCAGCAATTTGCTTTCCTTTTTGCTTACTTTTATATGGATTTTAGAGCCACTTCATAGAATGAGACGGCTTTTTTAGCGTTCTCTTTTGATAAGTGACTGTATATGTCCATAGTCATTGAAAGTTTAGAATGTCCTAGACGGTGTTGCAACTCCTTATAAGGAATACCCGAATTAAGAAGTAAACTAGCATGAGTATGTCGAAAACCGTGGAAACCTATGTTAGTTACCCCAGCGCGTTTAAAGTGTGTTCCTAATCGACTTTGCAAGGTACGGCTATTAGGATATTCATGTATAAAGTCCGAGAATACCACTGTTTCAGTCCTACCTAGTTTCCAAGCTTCTTGAGTTTGCTTGTGTTGGTATCTTTTCATCATGGTTACGGTTTGCTTATCTATGTCTATATCTCGGTAACCAGATTTTGATTTTGGACTGTTTAACTTCATTTCATAGTTTAAAGTCTTGGTTATATGGACAACCGAGTTATCAAGGTCAATATCAGACCATGAGAGAGCCAAAGCCTCGTTAATACGGCAACCAGTGGCAAGTAGGAACTTGTATAGCGTGATGTCATAATAATTTTTATATTTAGAGTTGTCTAAACTATCAAGGTAGGTAAGAAATTGTTTTAGCTCGTCATTGTTGAAATGCTTAACTTTGGCTTTCTTATCCTTTTGAGTGTTTCGAGGTAAAACAACATTATTAGCTGGGTTAGTGGGGATAACTTGTAAAACTACCCCATACTGTAAAATACGCTTATTAAGGGCGTGAATTTTGTCGTAATGCAGATAAGCGCCAGCCTCACCAGTATTTGTACTGTTTGCCAGCTTATTCATAGTGGACTGAATGAGTGGGGTTGTCAGCTTATCCAGTTTAAACTCACCAAACAACGGTAAAACATGGTTATTTAAGAGCCCTTTTTGTGCCCTCTTTGTGTTAGCTTTAACTGTATTTTTATAGCTATCCCACCATGAAATAGCTAATTCCTCGTATGTTTCTATTGCTACTTCTTTGTAACGTGTTGAACCATTGGCTTTAAAATCAAATTGCGCTTGTTGGGCTTTTGTTTTGAGTTCTTTCTTTGTCCTAGCAGTTACTTTGGTCGTAACTTTCTTTCCAGTGACTGCATCAACGCCAAGATATACATTAGCACGATAGACGGTTGAGCCGTCTTTTTTCTTTATCTCGTTAATCTTCATGATAAACCTTTCTAAACATCAGCAGGCAAGCCATATTATATCGGGTTTAGATTGGTTTTTTAGATAATAATCAAACAATCAGAAAACTATCGAATAAGAGCGAATATAAGGAGAGTCAATCCTCCAAGATTTTCTTTATCATACTGTATTGTTTATCTATTACGTCTGACTTATATATATCGTTATATTGCCCAGTATCCATAGTTGGAATGTAATTATGTATTATAGAAAATGAATTCAAAGCATCCGTGTCGTCTTTTTTAAGATATCTGTATTCGTGGTTGATTTCGTCAGTTGCAATCAAATTGTTAAACAACGAATTGATTTGTTTGTCAGATAAACATAAATCGACTTGTTTGATAAAATCCAAAAATAATACATACTGCTCTTTTTTTATTTGTTCAATTATCTTATTGTGAGATTCAATGTCGTAATCACTAGGTTCAAAGCTAAACCCTAACAAATAACCTACTGTAACACCAAAATAATCAGCTAATACTTTGGCTTTCTCTGGTTTAATTTGGCGTTCTCCTTGTTCCCAATAGATATAGGTTCTCTTTGTGACACCAACTATATCAGCTATTTCTTGTTGGGTTTTCTTTTTACTTTGTCTCAATTCTTTTAATCTATTCATATTTTTACTATACCTTTCTAAAACAGTATAACACTATTTTTTTATTTAAGTGAACAAAAAATGCAACCAATCAATGTTTTTTACTTGACTTTGCACTTTTCGTTCACTAAAATACAATTAGCAATATAAATATTGCACAAAAAATTCAACAAGGAGTAAACAATGAAAAATAATCTACGAGTTTTACTTGCAAAGAAACGTCAAAAAGTATCAGATTTAGCAAAAGGAACTGGACTTTCTAAAAGTGCTCTAACTGCGCTTTATTATGAACGTACCAAACACCCCGATATTGGTACTTTGCGAAAAGTTGCTGACTATCTAAATGTTAGTATTGATGAACTCTTAACCGTTGAGGAATGAGAGCAACAAAAAAAGCCTACGAGAGCGACCAAACTACCGAGGCTTTTAACAACTTATAACTAAAACGCAACACACTGGCAGGCAAGCCATATTATGTCGGGTTTTAGAACATTTATATAGATACCTCAATTATACCATGAATTGCTGGTATCGCATACCCCTACTTAGAGTGCTACCTCTTAAAAATAGCGATTAAAGAAAACGATTGAGGTAAAGAAAATGACGAAGAAAAAAGAAAACCAAAACACAATCACAGTTAACCAAAGTAACAAACTAGGTTTTAAATTGACGGACGTTAAAACTGGTTTGCAAGCACTACGCAACCACGCTAACACTCTTATGCTTGCGAAACGCGCTGGGGCAGATAATGGGCTACTACGCCTTGAAACAGATAAATTTTTAGAAACAGTCTTTGATATGGTTGAAATTTATTCTAACGAGTTAGATAGGGTTGCTTTTTACCTACTCGAATGCGACAACCTAGAGGAATTAAAAGCATACGAGGCAGAGGAAAGAGGAGAGTAAATCATGGCTACTGAATTGAATTTATCAGCTAGCCAGTTTATTGTCCTAGCTATCATTTTAACGCTTGCCCTAACCGTCTTATGGCTTAAGAAAAGCTATTTTCAGCTCGATATAGAGCCTAAAACTGACACCGTGACAGATAACACCACGCGCAACGTAGGCACACGCTACGGTGCTTATATTCAATCACAAGGAAAGTATTACAACTAGAAAGAGGAACATCATGACCGAAAAATTTAACTTACCAGCCGAAAGAGCTAAAAGCTTTGGCTTAGAACTCGAAGAGGCTTATAACACTATGGTGGCTTTTTCCCTTGAAAATAAATTTGATTGTTACCCACCACAAGACCACAAGAGGTTAGAAAGTGTGTTTGAATTTTTAATGGATGCCACTGATATGTGGATGAATGGGCAAATTATGGTAAGTAGCCAAGAAAGAGGTGTGAATGAAAAGAAATAGACCGCAAGAGGTTGAAATGGCAGTATAGCAGAAACCCGAGAGGAACTGTTAGAGGGGCTTGTATCTCTAAAAAAACAAGTTAAGAACGAGCAAAAAAGGTTAGACGTTCTAATGTCTATTGAGGACGTGACTAACTACGAGAAAATACTAGAGAGGAGCTAATATGCAAGTTCTAAGTGAAGAATACCAAAAGGAGCTCGCCCAAGGGGTTATATCGGTACTAGATAAAGCCCTGGAGGGATATTCTAAGCTCGATAAACACCAGTTAGGGCTAATCACTGCCCAGCAAGCTATGGACGAGCTAGGACTTAAATACAACACTCTAAGACGTTGGGAAGAGGCTGGGCTTAAACGCTATCAGCCACCACTCGAGGACACGCGCAAAGTCTATTACCGTGTCAGCGATATTCTAGCTTTTCTAGGCGTCTATAACTAGAAGGAGGGTGTAAGTATGCCAATTTATGAAAGTAAGGGCTTCGGTAATGACTTAAATTTATCCGATAAAAAAACACCCTTTGACTATATCGCAGAATTTAGACCTAGGACAGTTCCCAAAGGTGTAAAAATTGACGATTTTAAACGCAATTCAGCTCCCTATTGTATTGCTGGCATGGTGAAACAAGACGAGAATGGCAACTACAAGCGCAATAATGCCAGTTTAATTTACCGTGACTTGATTTTCTTAGACTATGACGAGCTAGAGGCTAGCGTAGGCTTTCCTAGAGTTGTAAATAACGCCTTACATGGCTATTCTTACATCATTTACCCAACTATTAAGCACACCAAAGAAAAGCCACGTTATAGGCTTGTGGTGAAGCCTAGTGACGCAATGACCGAGCAAACTTATAAGCAGACTGTCCAAGAGATAGCCGACAAAATCGGGCTACCTTTCGACAGTACAAGCCTAACATGGTCGCAGTTACAAGGTTTACCAGTAACCACTGGAGACCCTGCTAACTACGAAAAGATTGTAAATAGAGGGCGTGACTATCCCGTAGCAAATACAGTTACGGCTAGCCAAAAACCACACTATCGCACACCACGGAAAAGCGGTAATAAAACAATTACCATGCGCGTGCTAGATACCTTATTACATGGCTTTGGTGACGAGGGTGGGCGTAATGTTGCGGTAACTAAGTTTGTAGGGTTACTACTATCAAAATATGTAAAGGCAGATATTCCCACCGCCTATGAGCTGACAATGATAGCTAATAGGGTCACTGATAAACCTTTATCTAGCAATGAGATTGATAGGACTTTTAGGAGTATCTTAACTTCGGAAATGAGAAAGAGAGGTATAGAACCATAGAAAAAGAAGAATTACAAGAATTTGAAGACAAATTATCACAAGTTGACCAGTCTTTTTTTGGACCTGCCTTTAGAACTAAAAAAGGCAGAGGGGGTGAAGAATATGTCGCTAGCAGTCCCTACAATATCAGTAAGGTTTTTGAATTTCATGACAATATCTTTAAAGGTATTAAATACAATGAATTTGAAAGAACTATTGAAATCACAAAGACACTCCCTTGGTCTAAAGAAAAGGGGTTATGGACAAGCGAGCAGACAAACCTTTGTATCGCCTTTATTGATGAAAATTATAGGTTTACACCTCGAAAAGAACATATAGAAGTAGCCATTACCTCATTAGCTAAAAAGAATACCTACCACCCCATTAAGAAACGGATCGAAAGCCAAAAATGGGATGGTAAGCCAAGAGGGGAACGCTATTTTATTGACTTATTAGGGTGTGCTGATAAGTCTTATAACAGAGAAATAGCTAAGGTATGGCTGACGGGGCTCATGGCTAGGGTTTATCTCGAAAAAGTTAAGTTTGAAGTTGTCCCTATTTTAATTGACAAAAGGCAAGGAACTGGGAAAAGTACAGTAACTAAGCGATTACTTCCAGACTATCACACCGACTCAGAAATAACGTTTGGTAAACGTGATAGCGATTATCAAAAAATACAAGCTAATGCCATCATTGAATTAGGGGAACTAAAAGGAATGTCAAAAGCAGAAATTGAAACTGTTAAAAGTTTCATTTCTTCGGATAGCGATACTTATCGCGACCCTTACGAGCGAAAGGCTACCCCACACCCTAGGCATTGTGTCTTTATTGGAACGGCTAACAAGAAATCTTTTCTTAAGGATAGCGGAACAGAAAGACGTTTCTTCCCTATTGAATGTGGTGTTAATGATGTAAAGCAACATCCTATGGATATTGAAGAAGATTACTTTTTACAAGTACTTGCTGAGGCGAAAGTTTGGTTTGATAAGAGAGAGCCGCTTACGCCATCTAAACAATTAATGAATGAGCTGACTGATATCCAAGAAAATTATAAGGTCGAAGATGTGGATAAAGAGATTATTAAGCAATTACTAAATGAATTTAAAATCGTTGAGGGTTGGGATAGTCTTTCACAGTATGAACAACGCCAATATGTTTTAAAACAACTTGGAGAGCCATTAGATGGTGGCGTAAAAACATATAGCGATTACCCAGCTATACAGACAGATAGTCTAATTCAATTCACAAGCCCCAACCATATCGCCTACCTTGCTTTCAATCAAAAACCAAACCAAGGGGGGAAAAACTTAATTTCTCAAAAAATACGCGACTTTTTAGATAATGACGAAGGATGGAGAAAGGGAGAGAGACCTAAACAAAAAAGATTGTTTAAAGGTGGTACTCCAGTACCTTACTATGAACGAATTTAAAACTACACAAAAAACTATACAGAAACTACAACCAATACTACAACCAAAAAGACTGGTATTATAGGCTTTATACTATATTGTAGTTTTAGTAGTATTAAATATTATAGATAATAATATATAGATATATGTATAGCGTGTAAAAAATAAAAGTCTTTTGCCAAAAATAAAACTACAAAAAACTACAAATAGACCTAAACCCTTGATACTACTGGTTTTTCAAGTAGTTTTACTTGTAGCCATTAAGTTCTTTAAAACTAAAACTACAAACTTTAGAGAAAAATATAACTTTCTAACTAATCACACCGCTTAAGAAAGGATATCAGAAACAATGAAAATTAAACTATTTACAAGAGAACACGTATCAGACGGAATACATGAAAAACTTGGTTTTGAAAAGTTTAGAATTGAAAATGATGTAGAGTTTGAAACTCGTATCAATGACTTTATGATTGATAAAAACGTTGTAAGTGTGCAAAGCCTAAAGGATAGTGTCTTTGTAACTTATACTGATTAAGTAAAGGAGAACAACCATGATACTTAAGACGCATTCAGATAATGCAGTAGCATTCACATTTAAACATGAGTTTGAAACTGTTGACCATGCTAACGTAACATCTACTGCTATCCTTGGTTATATGGTCGGAACGTATGAACAACCGACAATAGATATCACAATCAGCAAGAACGAGGCTAACAATGCCTATACAATGCTTATTGAGTATGTATCAGATAGTAACCTATCTGAGCTATTCAACCGTGTTTGTGATAGCTTTGAAAGCTATTCTAAAGGTTGCAGTGAAGCATAGCTAATAAAGCGCTTGGGTTATCTGAGCGCTTTTAAATTGTTGAAAAAAGTTGATATAAAACGCCCTAATTGTTGGGAAATGTTGGTATAAAACACCACTATATTATTGGAAGATATGGGAATGGAAACCATAAATGTTAGAAAATATTAGAATATAAAAGTATATAGTGGCGCGTGGTGTAAGAATGTTGAGAAATGTTGCTATAAAACCCCTCTATAACGTCCATAGAGCGTCTTAAACAAAGAATAGTCCGATATACTCGGGCTATTTTTAAATGCACCCCCGCCTCTATTATGAGCCTAGGAGAGCCACAACAAGGTGTCTTCTTACGTCACGCACAATTTTTGAGGTTTTTTATAGGGTGTCTATACCAATTTATGCTAATGTTTGCTAAGATTTTCGCTATAATAGAATTACTTAAAAAAGCACGTATTTTTCTGTATCAATTACGAATAGTATAGGAAAGGAGAATAATATAATGCTAACCTATGATGAATTTAAAGAGGCTATGGACAAGGGTTTTATTAAAGGTGATACTGTCCAGATTGTCCGAAAGAATGGTAAAGTACATGACTACGTTTTAGACGGTAAATGAGTTGAGCCACACGGAAACATTGAGTTTAGAAAAGGTATCGGATATAATAAAGGAACTAGACGAGGACAACTAAAAAAAGCACCTTACTGGTGCTAGTTTCTTGCCTGCTGAACTCGTAATTGATTGATACCTCAATATGTTGCCACGTTACAACATTTAGGGGCGAGTTCTCTTGAATATTAAACTTATAAATTGATTGATACCCTAAAGGGTATTTTTTTGCTTTCCTTTTTGCTAACTTTTGGGGTAAGCAAATAGCAACTTATGGGGGTATGAATTACTAGAATAGCTCTCAAAAATCGCTTTGTCATCACTCTAATTAAACTTATGAAATAGTAGGGGATATTTCCCTCTAAAATCTTCTTTTAGTTCATATTATTATAACATATATAAAACTATCTGAAAAGTTCATTTTTGGTTAAAATTTTAAGAAAGAGAATTAAATCATGAAAAAGAACCAGAGGCTATCTTCTTATGTTATACTCTATGTATGCATAAGAAAACCGTTATTGATTTTAAAGAACTTGGCGTCAGACAAATCTTCACTCACGCCATAAAAGAGATAAAAACCAAAGACATTAAGGAAGTTAAATCACTTATAAATCAAATAGAAGCCTATCAAGAAAAAGGCTATTTTGCTGTAGGCTATGTAGCCTATGAAGCTTCTCAGGCCTTTGAACCTAAATTTCAAATTTTTGATAGCCCATTAATGTCAGAGTATCTTCTCTATTTTACTATTCACGACACTGTTCAAACAGAGTCTATCCCTCTTGCTTATGAGCCTGTTCCCTTACCAGAATCTTGGCAAGAACTAACTTCTGCAGAGGAATACAAGGCTGCTATTGAGCATATACACCACCATATTCGTCAAGGAAACACCTACCAGGTCAATTTTACCGTCCAACTTCAACAGAACATAACAGCTGATCCATTTGCCATCTACAACCGATTGGTTGTTGAGCAAAATGCACATTACAATGCCTTTATTCAACATGATGATGTTTCCATCATTTCCATAAGTCCTGAACTCTTCTTTAAAAAAGATGGTGATGTATTGACCACACGTCCTATGAAAGGGACAACAAATCGTGGCTTGACAACTGAAACTGACCTTAAACAAGCACAATGGCTTGCTCATGATCAGAAAAATCGCTCTGAAAATATGATGATTGTAGATCTTCTTAGAAATGACATGAATCGTATTTCAAAAATAGGGAGTGAAAATGTAAAAAGACTTTGCCAGGTTGAACAATACTCTACTGTTTGGCAAATGACTTCAACTATTGAGACGCAACTCCTACCAAACAGTCGTTTGGATGACATCTTCCAAGCCCTTTTTCCTTGTGGATCTATTACAGGAGCACCAAAAATAGCTACTATGGCAATTATTAAAAACGTCGAAAAACAAGCTCGAGGCGTCTATTGTGGAGCCATTGGTATCTTGCTACCTAATGGACCAACTATTTTCAACGTAGCCATCCGAACACTTCAAATGCAGGGAAACAAGGCTATATATGGAGTAGGCGGTGGAATCACCTGGGACAGCAAATGGGAAGCTGAATATGAAGAAACAAAGCAAAAATCAGCTATTCTATACCGTCAAAATCCTAGATTTGATCTTATCTCAACTGGACGGATTCATCAAGGTAAACTACTCCATCTTAAAGAACATCTCAATCGTCTACAAGAGTCCAGTCGCTACTTTGCTTATCCTTTCAATAAAGAAGAAGTTCAAAATCAAGTCGAAGATTTGTGTCAGTCCCTTGATTTTGACACAGACTACCGTCTTAAATTGTCCCTTGCAAAAGATGGTAAACTTACTTTTGAACATGCCCAATTAACAGAATTAGACGATGATTTTTGTCAAGCAAGATTAGTTAAGCAAACACATCCTTTGAATAACCCCTATACCTACTTTAAAACAAGTTATCGACCACACATTAGTCTAGGACCTCATGAGCAAATCTACTATAATCAAAAGAAAGAACTTTTAGAAACTTCTATCGGTAACCTCGTTCTTAAAATCAAGGACCAACTCTACACTCCACCTGTTCACCTCGGTCTTTTAAACGGTATTTACAGACAAAGCCTCATTGCTAATAATCAGGTCACAGAGAAAGTTTTGACTCTGGAAGATTTAAAACAGGCTCAAGCCATCTATGGCTGTAATGCTGTGAGAGGGTTGTATGAATTGAGGGTAGATTTCTAAAATATGGATTTAAAATTGTGAAATTTCATTTTCTAGAAATCAATCACTACTTCTCTTGATAAAAAATCAACAATTTAATAGTAAAATAAAGTATAATACTTACTGATAGTTATTAAAATTACTGCTTCTATTAGGTTTTAAATTTTTGAACATTCTAGAAAGGATAAATACGTTTAATGAAAAAATTTAAAGGCTTGACTTCTGCAGAAGTTCAAGCAAGTAAAAACGCTCATGGCGATAATAGGCTCTCTAGTAAAGAGGCTAACTCGCTGCTTTCAATTTTTATTGAAGCCTTCCAGGATCAATGGATTCTCATCCTCTTGGCTGCCTTAGGATTAAAAATCATCTTCAACTTTGTTGCAATGATTTTTCCTGCTATTGGGGAGGCTAATTGGTATGAGGCTATCTCACTAATTTTTGCCATTTTGATGTCTACAGGGTTCTCAGCAGTCTCTCAATACCGTAATGAGCAAAAATTCAATATTCTCCAAGAAGAGGCTTCAAAAACTAATGCTAAGGTTTATCGAGATGGTAAACTTAAAGAGATTCTCGTGGATGATATTGTAAAAGGGGATCAAATTCTCCTTCAATCAGGAGACAAGATTCCAGTTGACGGTATCATCTTGGAAGGTAAATTAAAAGTAAACCAAGCTGTCTTAAATGGTGAAAGCGAGGATGCCACAAAACTTCCTCTTGGTGACCGAGAAGAGCCAGATTCTTCAGACCTCTTTACAGAGTTTAAGGTCTTCCGTGGTACAGTCGTAACTTCAGATGAAGCTGTGATTGAAGCTACACAAATTGGTGATAACACCGTTTTAGGAAGTATCAATACGTCTCTTCAAGAAGATAGTAAAAATTCACCATCTAAAGAAAAACTTAACAAGCTTGCAAGAAACATCGGGGTCCTCGGTTATAGTGCAGGTGCTGCCTATTCAGTAATCAACCTTGTATTAGGCTTTATTGCCCTAAATAAAGCTAACAACCTCAATGGTGGCTCGATTTTCCTTCTTATCATTGAAACAATTCTCTTTGCGGTTACAATCATCATCATGGCTGTCCCAGAAGGACTTCCAATGATGTTGGCACTCGTTTCCTCAATGAACTCAGGTCGACTTTTAGCTCAAAATATCCTAGTCCGCCATCCTGATACTATTGAAACTGCTGGATACATGAATATTCTCTTCAGTGATAAGACTGGTACAATCACAGAAGGTAAACTATCTGTAGTTGACTTCTTCCTTGGGGATGGAACACTTTATGCAGCTACTGGTGAAACCGATGCTCCAGATTTTGATACGATGTCAGATAGTCTTAAAGCTGAAATAATTAATGGTATCGGTCTTAATAACGATGCCATGGTTGCTGATGGCAATGCTGTTGGTAGTAATGCTACTGACCGTGCACTTCTTGACTTCTTGATTGGACGTTCTCAACTTGATTTCGATACTAATACAATTACTGAGAAGCAACAATTCAACTCAGCAACAAAATTCGCAAGTGTAACGACTAACGATGGAAAAACCTACATCAAAGGTGCTCCAGAATTTATCCTAAATGACTGCTACTACTATCTTGATAAAGATGGTCATAAACAAAACTTTACAGATGATATTAAAGCTCGTTTTCAAGAGTTATCATTGGAACAAGCTAACCGTTCAATGCGTTTGCTTGCCATCCTCAATACAGATGGTAATGATAAAGTCTTGATTGGTATCGTATGTATCCGTGATAATGTTCGCTCTTCAATTAAACAAACCGTTGAAACAATGAACCGTGCAGGTGTTCAAGTAGTTATGGTAACCGGTGACCGTAAAGAAACAGCTGTTGCTATCGCTAAGGAAGCAGGTATCGTCACTGGAGAAAATGACCTTGTCCTTACTCACGATGAACTTTCTGCCCTCTCAGATCAAGAACTTAAACAACAATTGCCTCACTTAAAAGTGGTAAGTCGTGCCCTTCCAATGGATAAAAAACGTCTTATTGAGGTAGCTCAAGAACTCGATATGGTAGCTGGTATGACGGGTGATGGGGTCAATGACTCACCAGCCCTTAAATCAGCTGATGTTGGTTTCTCAATGGGTGATGGTACTGAAGTCGCACGTGAAGCCTCAGATATCGTTATCTTAAACAACTCATTGACTTCTATTGAGAAAGCCGTTCTCTATGGACGCACCATGAGTAAGTCAGTAAGTAAATTTATCATCTTCCAATTAACTGTTAACGTAACAACTATTGCCATGTCACTTCTCTCACCACTTTTGGGTCTCAAAGAGCCATTTACAATCATCCAAATTCTCTGGGTTAACCTTATCATGGACACACTTGCTGCCCTTGCCTTTGGTGAAGAGCCTGCGCTAGATCGTTATATGAACGAAAAACCAGTAGCTAAGAAAACAAATATTCTTACTGGTTATATGAAATCCGCTATCGGAGTTGCAAGTGCCTTCATTACTCTTGTATGTTTAGCCATTCTTAAAAATGTTGGTGGTATCCAAGACTTTATCACAAATGGAACTGGTAACTTTGAAATGGTAACAACCTTTACATTTACAGTATTTATCTATGCTGTTATTTTCAACTCATTTAATACACGTAGTAATGGCTTCAATATTTTTGAACATATCGGTAAAAACAAGAAATTCTTAATCGTTATGATTTCTATTGCTGTTGTTCAAACCCTTATTATTCAATTTGGTGGAAAAGTATTTAGTACTATTCCGATGGATATTCAACACTATATCATTGCTCTTCTTATTGCTGTATTGATTATACCAGCAGATTTCATTCGAAAAGCTCTAACTAAAAACAAATAAGATATGAGGTATTGCAAATCTTCAAAGTGATAAAAAGGACTAGGTTTTACTCCCAATCCTTTTTCTAAATTTCTAAAGGTAACCTATGAAAAAATAAGAGCAATATTATTCTATTATTGCTCTATAACAAAAAAGGCTTTAAATGAACTGCACCCCAAAAGTTAGACAGAAAAATCTAACTTTTGGGGTGTTTTTATTATGAAACTAACTTATGAAGATAAAGTTCAAATATATGAATTGAGAAATTAAGGAGAAAGCTTTAAACGACTTTCAAATCAATTTGGGGTGAACGTTTCTGGTCTAAAATATATGGTGAAATTAATTGACCATTATGGAATAAACATCATCAAAAAGGGAAAGAATCGTTATTATTCTCCTAAATTAAAGCGAGAAATGATTGATAAAGTTCTACTTGAAGGTTGGTTCTCAACAAAGTGTTTGCCTAGACTATGGCCTCTCAAATTAAGGGTTGCTTAACAATTGGATAGCACAATACAAGAAAAATGGGTATACTCTTCTTGAGAAAAGAAGAGAGAGAGTGCCTAAAATGGGGAGTAAACCAAAGAAGAAACCCGAAGAGATGACAGAGCTAGAGCAACTTCAAGCAGAAAATGAGTACCTGAGAGCGGATAATGCTATTCTAAAAAAGTTGAGAGAACTCCGATTGAGGGACGAAAGGGAGCAAGAAGAAAAACAGAAATTGTTCAAGGATTAGTAACAGAGTTTCCTTTAGATATCCTTCTAAACATTATCAAACTTGCTTGTTCAATCTATTATTACCACTTAAAGAAACTGAATCAAGTAGATAAAAATCAATCTATCAAAGTGGAAATACAAGCCATTTATGATGAACATAAGGGAAATTACGGATATCGTCGAATAACTCTTGAATTGAGGAATCGTGGTTTTGTAGTGAACCAGAAGAAGGTCCAACGTCTGATGAAGCTCCTTGGTTTAAGTTCCCAAA
>PPYF01385223.1_pt1 | contig 25352 bp, 19 predicted proteins | sample 1559871 | NCBI WGS metagenome assembly PPYF01 (sample SAMN08240021, study PRJNA423297) | Human gut metagenome, whole genome shotgun sequencing project. | reverse complement strand
CCATGCGTACCCTTGGTATTCAAAATCATAGTAGTTGCTTCATCGGGAAGCTCCAGCTCCAAATCCTCCAGACAACGCTTTTTAAAGGTGTAAACATAATTTCCCTTGGCAAAAAAATCAAAAACACAGATAAAAATGATATAGGTTGGCGGCAACAGATCATATTCCTGGTTCTTCTGCAGCAAGTCAATATCCATCAATGCCTGATAGTAGCGTGTGCGCTTGGGCAGCACGTAGTTTTTGGTATCAGGATTTTTGGTGTTCTTGACCTGCATTTCCAGATTGTAATGCGTATTCTTGTCATCTGCTACAATGATGTCTAGACGGATACCACGGCTGACGAATTCAGGCTCAAGGGATTTTTCTGCCTCCAAGTAGTTGATATCAGCAATTTTGATCTGCAGTAATTCCTCTAACAGGTGAATACAGATACGCTTGCGCGACATAACCTTTTTGAATATGAAATCACTTTGAATCGTCAGGTTTTCGAATTTTGTTGCTAAGTTTTGCATATGTTTCCTCCTTTGATTATAGCATAAAGTTAGGCAAAAATATATAAGCCGGCGATTGCAACTGACGTAAAAGAAAAGGCGCCTGCCGAAAGCTCGACAAGCGCCACTGATCCGCATGACCAGGCATAAGCTCCGCAAGAATGCGGCTACCTATGCAACTAAGGTAATTATATCACAGATGTATTGTGAAAACAATAGTTCATAAAAAGAAAAATGCCGTTGCAATTATTGATATATTCCCTGCGACAAAAGGCGTTCTCCCCTGCGGGAGAACGCCTTTACTGTTTATTGAGCTTTATTCACTTGTCACTGCCGACAATTTATTTTGCCAGCTTGTTGCCGTAATGGTCGCGCTCGCCTTTAGTATCGTTTACGCGTACACGTTCGATCTTATCGCGATCGCCGTCTTCACCGCTGATGCGGTCTACACGGATGCGGCCCAATTCAGGCTCAAATTCTTTGATGATCTTTTCTTCCAGAGCTGCGCCTTTTTCGATTGCACGATAGAGCATTGCAGCAAATTCATAACGGGTCATCAGACGGTCACCGCCGAAGTTGCCGTCAGGATAGCCTTCGATGTAGCCGTTGCCTGCCAGCTTAGCGATGTATTCATATGCCCAGTGGTTAGCCGGAACATCCGGGAAGAGCTTGGTCTTGGTTTCATCCAACATACCGAATGCTTTTTCCATCTTAGCCATCTTAGCGCCCATTACTGCCAGCTGACCGCGGAGGTCGATAACCTCACGAGCCAGAGCGGTACGGCTGTTGCTTACATGGTTGGTGCGGTCCAGAGCGAAGGATACGCCTGCGTTAACCATGTTTTCACCATTGCCTACGGTACCTGCAACACTGAACATTACCTTTTCGTCAGGACGATAGTATGCGCCGATTGCTGCAGCGTTTTCACCGCCGTAGTTGCCATAGCCTGCGGAGAAGGTCAGTTTGTCGTCCGGATCAAAGTCCATCGGATGCAGTGCTGCCAGAGCTGCTGCGCCTGCGCCAACCTTGTTTACACGGTCGCCCAGCTTGTTGATGCGCATGCTGTTGTTCGCAACATTGATATTGGTTTCATGCAGCTGGCTGCCGTTTACTGCGTCCATGGAGGTTTTGCTGAGATCGCCCTGAGCTACGTTAGTAATCTTCTTGCCACCGGCATCAATGCCATTCTTGGTAACAGACGGCCCCTCCTCAATTGTCAAACCATTATTGGTAATTGTTGTAGCGCCAGCTTTAAAGGTGTTTGCAGCAACACTGTCTGCAGTAACACTGTTTACATTCAAATCTTGATTTAAGGTAACCTGAATATATTTGCCATCAGCATTAGTAGTAGTAGTAGTAGTGATATTCTTCTTCTCATCACCTTTAATGCCTAAAGTCTCGCTCGGGCTGATTGCAAGAGCATCGCCCTCATCAGCTGCAAAATTAGTCGGTTTGGTTACGGTTTCAATCTTTACAGGATCACCGGTCTGAATATTATTGTCAGCTGCCGGCTGATTGGACAACGTGTTGCTACCAGGATTAGGAACAATGTTTTCGGTATCTCCGCCAATTGTTCCACCATCACCGCTAGCAGAAGGGGTAACGGTAGTAGTATCAGTCTTGGTATCCGAACCAACAATATTAGTGCTGATTTTATAGGTTGTACCATCATTACTTTTTACAGTTTCGATGACAATGCCATTACCTGCTTCAAATTTAATGTTAACATTTTCCATTGCGCGTCTCAGCTGTGCTACGTTTACAGCATCAGTATCTTCAGTACCTGCTGCTACGTTAGTAATTTGACGAGTAAGGGTACCATTGCTGCCTACAGATACAGCACCACCATTGGCTCTCCAAGTAAGGCTGTTTGTATCTTCCGGAGCATACAAGCCAACATAACCACTGGTTCTATCGGCAACAGAATTTGTACCAAGCGCAACAGACCAAACAGCGCTTGCAGTAGAATTACTGCCAAATGCATTTGCACAATCAGCAGTTGCTTTAGCACTGCTGCCAATCGCACTCGTAAAGGATTTGTTAGCACTAGCTTTCATACCAAATGCAGCAGAATAATCACCTAATACTTGTGTCTGTTCTCCTACACCAGTTACACCGGTACCGGTAGTTTTATTATATGTATGTGCACCAATTACAACACTATTATCTTGAGCTGCAACGGCCTGATTACCAATCGCAATTGAATTTGCGCCAGTTGCCTTAGCTTGTCTGCCAACAGCAATAGAAGCGTTACCATTGGATTCACTACCCTGACCAAAAGCAATACTTGCTTCTTCAAGCGCTTTGGCATCATTACCCAAAGCCAAACTAGCAGCACCTTTTGCGTTAGTTTTCTTACCGATAGCAATAGCACCGGAGCCTTCACTTAAGCTGGTATGGCCAATGGCAATACCTTCAACTTCAAGAGCTTTTGCAGTTTGACCAAGTGCAACACTAAAAGTACCGGTTGCTTGAGTATTACCACCAACAGCAACACCCCAACCTTTTTCACCACTTAAGCTCTTATAACCAATAGCAATGCCATTGGCTCCTTCAGCCTTTGCACCGTTACCAACCGCAACACTATCGCCACCTGTAGCACTTACAGCATTGCCAATAGCTACAATTTTATCAACTTCAACCTTAGCATCTTCGCCAAGCTTTACTTTAGCTCCATTGTTTAAAGTTAATTCAGCATTTTTGTTTACGTTAACTTTAGCATTTTCTCCAACATTAACTTCTGCTTTTTTGCCAACATTAACTTTAGCACTGTCATCAACAGTTGGCGCAGCCATAACCGGTGCTACGCTTGCACAGGTCATTACACCTGTAGCAATCAGCATTGCCAACAGTTTTTTAGTGGAGCAGCTTTTGGTTCCATGGTTTTTTGCCATTTCGGAAACAACTACATAAGCATTACGCGCTTCACTCCAAATTACTTTGAATACTTTGTTCATAAAAAACACCTCACACATAAATATTATTATTTATATACTGTACGTAACACCTGTCACGTGTGGAAACAAGTTAAACAGCTATTGTATTAATTGTCCTGTGCCGATATTGCTGTTTTCTGCCATCTCCTGCAGCAGCACCGGGCAACAAACCTTCGCAAAACAGTTTACAGTACACTTGAGGCTGTTTTTACTTTGGATAACAATTATTATACATTTTTATTATAGCACTTCCATTTGCTTTAAGCAATATGCGAACAGGTACTAATAGTTTAACTATATTATTTTTTCAAAAACCTTGTAAACCGCATGTTTACTAAGGTTGACGTGCTTTTGCAGGCCTTTTTTGCAAAAGATTTTCGAAAAAATTTATTTTTATTTTAAAATTAGCTTTAACAAACTATCAACCGGCATTAGCGTTATCTTGCAAGAGAGTGTGTAAAATATTTAACATAGTTCTTCAAGACTTCCACATTACTCCTTCTCCCCTACCCTCAACCCCATTCCTACAAGAGATTTTTGCAACATGCTGCACTTTTCTCTTCTAAACTTGCCTCGCAGCGCCAAACTCGCCGCCAAAACGCAAAAGCCCCCAAAGCAGGCAAGCCTGCTTCGAGGGCAATCAAACTGAAATGCCAAAACGAACTGCTTTATTTTTCCAAACTATCACAATCCAGTAAAAAATCATATATGTTCACGGTAAGAATTCCGTATTCATCATAATAGGCCGGGACAATATCCTTGGTAATGATAATTTTTTTGAAGGTATCATCAATATTTTTCAAGGGGCGTACCTCCTGCGCACGTTTCATTTCATCCGGCAAGGAATATGCAGACTGTATATAGTACCTTACTGAGCCCATATTGCAGACAAAATCAACCTCCAGCTGTTTTCTTACTACATTACCGCTGTCATCTCTCACGGCAATAGGCACTACACCCACATCAACGCTGTACCCACGCATGCAAAGCTCATTGTAGATTATATTTTCCATAGAATGAGTTTGTTCAAACTGCCGGAAATTAATGCGCGCATTACGCAACCCCAGATCAGAAAAATAATATTTTTTCGGAGTATCAATATAGGCCTTGCCCTTTACATCATAGCGCGAAGCTGCTTCAATTAAAAAAGAATCTTCCAGGCAATCCAGATACTTTTTAATAGTCGTAGAAGTAATTTTGGATTTTTTTACACTTTTAAAGGTATTTTTCAGCTTTTCATAATTAGTTAAAGAGCCAATGGCCGAAGCCAGTATATTAAGTAAATCCTCCATTTCTCCCTTATTACGGATACGGTTGCGCTTATAAATATCACTCAAATAAATTTCACTCAACAAATTCTGCAAAGCGGCAGCCTTTTCGGCAGTCCCTTCACGCAGCACAACTACAGGAATTCCTCCGTAAAGCATATATTCCGCCAAGCCCATATACTTATCACCGGGATAAACACTCATAAATTCAGCAAAGCTAAGCGGATACATATGCATCTCATCGCCGCGTCCGGCAAATTCCGTAATAATATCCTTGGAAAGAAATTTAGCATTGCTGCCGGTAACATATACATCCATATTCGCCTTGCGCAAATACCCGTTAAGCACAGCTTCGAAGCAATCCATTTCCTGTACCTCATCGAGCAGCAGATAATACATACCCTCATCAGCAATCCTGCTGTTAACATAAGCCATAAACTTTTCCGGATTTACGCCACGCTTTTCCTTTCCCATGGCAATAAGACTTTCACCTATCTTTTGCAAATCATCGGCGGAGTCGAAAGCAAAACGGATAATATGCGCATCATCTATACCGCATGATATAAGATGCTGATAAAATATGTTGTTCAGCAGGTAGGATTTACCGCATCTGCGAATACCGGTAATAATTTTAATCAACCCGTTATGCTTGCGTTTTATCAGCTTGTCCAAATAAAAATCTCTGCGTATTTCCATTAGCTCACCTTCTTTAAAAGAGATTTTTGCAACATGTTGCACTTTTCTCTTCTATTATAGCCTTTTTTCTCCCCGCATTCAATCTCAGCGCCATTTCTACAAGAGATTTTTGCAACATGTTGCATTTTTCTCTTCTAAATTCGCCTTTTTCTTTCTAACATTCACCTTCAACACTGTTTCTACAAGAGATTTTTGCAATATGCTGCATTTTTCTCTTCTAAATTCGCCTTTTCCCTCCCAATATTCACCTTAAACGCCATTCCTACAAGAGATTTTTGCAACATGTTGCATTTTTCTCTTCTAAACTTGCCTCGCAGCGCCAAACTCGCCGCCAAAAACGCAAAAGCCCCCGAAGCAGGCACGCCTGCTTCGAGGGGCAATCAGGTTAAATTTTATTTTGCTTTCGGTCCCAAGCCGTACTTCTTCAGATAACGGTACAGGGTTACACGGCTGACATCAAGCATTGTTGCCAGCTTGCTGATATTGCCGCCGGCAGATTTCCAGGCGGCAATAAAGGCTTCCTTGTCATACTTCCAGGAGCGCTCCAAGGTTTTGTCACCGGGCAGCTTAATATTTTCTGCTTCGATGATGCTGCCGGGAGTGTGGAAGAAGGCCTGCTCGATAACACCCTGCAGCTGCTTAATGTTACCCGGCCAGCTGCAGGACAGCAGCAGGGAAACAGCCTCGGGAGAAAGGCGTTTTTGCGGCAGGTTGTGCTGTGCGGACATTTCCACCAGAATATGCGAAGCGATAACCTCGATATCCTTCACGCGCTCGCGCAGAGGCGGCACGCGCATGGTTGTATCCAGCACCAGCTCATACAGATTACGGGAGAAAAGTCCCTTGTCTGCCAAACGCTTAAGGTTGGAATCGCAGGCAGCGATTACGCGCACATCAAACATACGCGGCTTGCCGCCCTTTTCCGTTGCGGGCAGACCGTGCGTCAGCGCATCAGCCAGCTTGTCGCCCATTTCCAGCGGCAGCTTTTCTACCTCATCAAGGAACAGCGTACCGCCGATAGCAAGCTCCAGCTTGCCTGCGGACTGCTGTCCGTCCTCATTCGTACCGAAGAATTCAGCCTCCAGCTCTGCCATAGATGCGTTGTGGCATTTTACAGCAATCAACGGAGCGGCAGCGCGGGGGCTGGCCTGATGAATGCCGTGTGCCAAACGCTGCTTGCCGGTACCGGGCTCGCCCTGCAGCAGGATGTTGTGGTCGGTGCGGGCAACGCGGCTTGCCTTATGCTGCAGCGCCAAAAATTCGCTGGTTTCGCCGACCATGCTGTACAGGCTGTAACGGCTGCTGTAACCGGTTGCATGGGCGATGGTTGTTTTCAAATCCTCGATGGACATAGACAGCACCAAAGCACTTTCTACCTCGCTGCCAACCTTAATCGGCATAACAGTGGTAATATCCTCAAAGGTTCTGTCCTGAGTAATCCAGGTAATTTCACGACGCTGTGTTGCTACGCCATGCAGCGCTTTTTTGATAGGAATATGCTCGTAGTTCAGGAACACGTCCTCCAGGCGCTCATGTCCGTCCAGACGCTTGCGGCCGTTTTCGTTGCAGTATTTCACACTGCCGTCCTTGCCCAGCCAGTAAACGGTTACCGGCAGCTGTTCCATCATAATGCGGTTAATGCTCCAGGCCTCCAGCATGTTCAGATGCTGCTCGATGGAATATTTCATCGTCATCAGCAGGCTCAAAAGCAAATCATAGGGCAAATCGTTCTGATCCAAGGAAAAGAAGGAAATAATATAGCGGATTTTGCCGTTTACGCAGATAGGCGCACTGCAGGCATCGCCGGAATGGCTGTCCTTAATCCACATTTCCGGACCGAACATCAAAAAGGGCACATTATGCTCGCGCGCAATGCTGATGCTGGAGGTACCAACATCCTCCTCCAGAACGCGCATACCCTGAATATCCTCGATAATGCGTTGGAAGAACGGCATAGCATAGTTTTTGATTACATAGCCGTTTTCATCAATCAGCAGCATGCTCAGGTTGTGGATATTGAAATGCTGCTTGCTTTGCTCATAAAGACCGTCAACGTATTTGACAATGAACTCATGCGTCTTTTGGTGCGCGATAATCTCCTCGCGGCTCAGCTTGTTGATTTTGGGCATGGTTTCGTGCGGCAGATGCATAGCACGGCAACGCTGCCAGCTGTCGGCAACCCACGGATGCACGTTAGGGTCAACAATGCCCTCTTCCATAAACTTTCTGTAATAAGAAGCAAGCTTATCCTTATTTCTTCTCTCGCGAATCATATTTTATACCCTCCCCCGCTGTCCGGCAGTCGGCTGCCGTCAGCAGAACTTTTATTTATAAACCTCGCCGTTCGTAATCAACACCCGGCGTGCTCCATAATAGCGTTGTTTCCAGTAATCGTCCTTCAGCGATGAAAGCATTACACCCTTGGACGAGGATGCGCTCCAAAATTGTCCGTCACCGGCATAAATTCCCACATGCGATGCGCCTGCGGCGTAGGTGGTAAAGAATACCAAATCGCCGGGACGCAGCTGCTTCTGCGTTACAAAAATCCCCTGTAACGCCTGCTCGTCTGCCAAGCGTGGCAGCTTGGCCTTGCAGTCCTTAAATACATGCTGCACATAGCCGGAGCAGTCAAAGCCCTTGGTCGTAGTTCCGCCGAACACATAAGGAACACCCTTGTATTTGGCGGCATGGCTGACGATTTCCCTGCCCTTAACCTTGGGGATGCCCTCCTTAGTAAAGGCCTCCCAGGTCAGCTTCTGATAAGTTGCATCATTCAGCTCGCCGTCTGCCTTCAGCTTGTGCTGCTTCTGGAAGCTCTTCAGCGCGCTGCTGGTAGCCTCCGTCATGCGTCCGCTGGGGCGTTCGTCACTGAAGCCCAGCACCTGCAGCTTTTGCTGTGCCACCTTCAGGCGCCAGTTGCTTTGCTGCACCTGCACCTTGGACTGCTGCTTTTCCTTAGTTTTTTTAGTCTTTTTCTTTGCAGTTTTCTTCGCCTTTTTCTCAGGCTTTGCCTGCTTGGGCGCCTTCACCTCGGCAGCAGGCTTGGCTGCAGTATCGGCTTTGACGGCAGCAGGCTCCGGCACCGCCTTCACAGGCTGCGCCTCGCTTACGGCCGGCGGCGTTGCCACCGGTGCCTTATGCGGTTTGTTGCTGACAATAGGCGCTGCAGCCTGTGCCTGCCATGGCAGGCTGCAGGCCAGCATGATTACGGTCAGCATGGAAGCCAGCTTCTTTTTCATCTTCATCAGCCCCGCTCAAATGCAAAATCAAAAATTAATTGTAGTTATATACGTCCCAGCTTTTCAGCTTGCTGAGCTGAGCAATACTGTAATCAATATCGCGCAGCAGCCTTTGCTTGTCATGCGGCAGCGTTGCTGCCAGCTGAACGTAGTTCGATACATGGTTGCTGCGGAAGAGGCAGTGCCTGTCCGCAGGCAAATCTATATTTTCTATTATCAGCTTCAGCTCACGCATCAAGCCCGCCGGTGAAAGAGGATTGAACTTGCCTGCCTCGTACTGGTCCAGCAGCTCGCTGCCGCGGTACAGCATCAGGCAAAGTGCGCTCAAATGCGTCGGCTTGATAATATTAATCGCCTTGGCAGTTGCCAGTGCGTGGCGTTCGCTGCCCTCTGCGCCTGCCAGGCCCAGAATAATCATCATGGAAAGCTTCATGCCGCTGGCGGTAACTCTGCGTCCCGCTTCTACCGCCTGTTCGCCGTCAACACCCTTGTTGACAGCCTTCAGCGTAGCGTCGTCGCCTGTTTCCATGCCGTAATACAAAAGCTTCAGGCCTGCTTCCTTTAGCTGGCGCAGCTCCTCCTCGCTCTTGCGCAGGATATCCTTGGGCGCAGCATAGCTGGCAACTCGCTGCAGATGCGGAAACTGCTCGCGCAGCACCTGCAGAATCTTCAGCAGCTTGGCCGTGGGCAGCACCAAAGCATCGCCGTCCGCCAAAAAGACGCGGCGCACCTTGTTCTTGCCGTAATGGGCCGCCAGCGCTATCTGACGGGAAATTTCTTCATCCTTTAAAATCTGAAAGGGAACACCTCTGTACATGTTGCAGTAGGTGCATTTATTATGTGCGCAGCCGCGCGTAACGCGCAAAATAAAGCTGCGTGCCTCACTGGGAGGTCTGAATACTGGTGTGTCATAAGAATCAAAAAACATTTCTACTATTCTACCTCATTTTACTTTGATTGATTTGGCGCCAGTTTGAGATCTCAGAGATTTTGTAAAGTATAGTACACTTTAATAATATTATACTAGATTTTTCACCATTTGTAACGTCTAACTGAAAACTTTTTGTTACTTTTTTTACAGAGATTTTGTGAAACATTGTCAGAGTGTAAAATAACTGTGATTTCCCGCGCCTGCAGGCAACGGCAAGGGTGCTTTGGCAGGCAAATTTACGCATAAAAAAGCACGCCGGCGGCAAATGCCGGCGCGCTAAAAGGCAGACGCCTATCATACCATATTACTTTTTTCGGTAAGCATAACGCTTTACAGCATCAGCTTATCATTTGCGTTTTCTGCGCAGGAAGAAGAAAGCAGCGCCACCGATGATAATTACGCCGCCGATAATCGTCAGCAGGCCAAAGCCGTCATCGTCATCCTCATTTTCTTCCTCATCCTCGGCAGCAGGCAGCTCTGCCGTTCCCACAGCCACCGGCCATTGGCTCTTCAGCTCGCCATGGACTGCCGTAACGGTAACCACGCCGTCAGCCTTGCCGATCAGCTTACCATCTTCGATAACGGCAATTTTTTCATCACTCACGCTCCACTCCGGTGTCACACCGTCAGCCTCGCCCACAACGTAGGCCTCCAGCTTCAGCGCCTCGTCTATTCCCAAGTGCGCCGGCAAATTCGGAGCCTCCAGCTTCGGCTCATAGGCGGTAATCTGCGTCATAAAGGCCTTTTCGCCCTTTTCCAGCAGCAGCTTGCCGGTAATTGTCGCAGTTCCCGGCTTCACAGCCAAAAGCTGCACATCGCCGTCCACCTTTACTATATCACTGTTAGAAGAACGCAGATCCGTTACATTATAACCTACGCAGCCCGGCAGCGAAGCAACTATGCGTGTACGCTCGCCCACCTTCAGGCTGGCCTCCTCCGGAGCCACCGTCACCAGCGGGCTAAGCTCGGAAGCTGCAGTTGCAGGCAGGTCGGGCGCATCCTCGTCACCTTCAAGCTCGCCGCTTTCGATTGCAGGGCCTTCCAGCTCATCTTCCTCTACGAGCGGTGCTCTTTTGGCCGCCAGCATATTAATCGGGTCACCGTAAATAAGGCTTACCTCATCCTCCTTATCGTTGCGGTACACAGCACTCAAATCGGCAGCTACCAAAAATTTGGCAATAACCTTGCCCTCATCATCCAGCGCCGTCAGCTGGTAGAACCAGCCGTCCACAGGCTCCTCCGCATAGAGCAGCTTATAATCATCAGCATCCTCCGGCAAGCCTGTCTGCTTTTCCGGCAGGCCGGCAAGCAGCGCGGCGGCCGCAGCCTCGGATACATCAAAGCTGTCCTCGTTGAATCTGTATTCACCCTGAACATCAAGCGGCAGCGGTCCGTCCTGATAGGCGGTAATGCTCTTATCCTTCAGCACAAAGCGCAGCTCTACCGTATCATTATTTTGGTAATCTACCTCGGCAATACCGTCGCCGTCCTCATTAATTTCAAAAACACCGGCAGTAACGAAATCCTCCGCACTGTCCTCTTCCTCGCTGCCACGCATAACCTTCAGCTCGTAAAGGTATTTATCGTTGCCCAAGGGCTTGATATTCAGCACGCCGTTATTATACTGGCTGCTTTCGGTCCACACATAGCAGCCTGCCGTATTCTTCCAGTCATTTTTGGAGGCGGCGCCTGCCAGCAGCGTCAGGCTGCACAGCAGCAGGGTAAGCATAACAGTTACGATAATACGCATCATTTTTTCTTTCATTATGCTCCCCTCCTCAAATGCTCAGACGGAATTTGGCAGTTTTGGGATTAACGCCGTCCATCCAATACTTCACGGTATATACGCCCTTAGCACATTTTTTGCCGCTGTTGCCGCTCGCCCAGCCGTTCCAGCTGAAGGCAAAATCCTGATTGGCGTTTTTCGCCTTATATTTCGTGCTGTAGACCAGCTTGTTGTTTTTATTGAAAATCTGGGCATAGCAGGTCTTGCCCGTGGAATTATTCTTTTTGAAATACAGGCGCTGGTAAACATCGCCGTTGCCCTTGCGGATAATCTTGGACGCACGGAACTGCATCTTGCTCTGCGGCTTGTAGCTGATGTTGACTGTCTTTTTAACCGCACCGCCCTTGCCGAAGCTGCTGGTCGTTACCAAGCGATATCTGCCGGGCTTCAGGTTTTTCATATCATAGCTGTATGGTACAAAGCGGAAATATTTATCACCGTCATAGTACCATTTTTTCAGCTCGCGCTGCTTCCAGCGCACAACAACCTTATTATCCTTGTTGAGCAGCACCGCCTTATCCTTCATAGGCCCCTTGCCCTCTACATAGCGCTGCACATTCAGCTTTGTACCGTTTACCTTAATTGTTGTTTTGTACTGCGTCGCCGCCCACGCCAATGCCGTAAAAGCCACGAGCATTGCCAGGCACGCCACGAGCACAACCTTCAGCCGTTTCATTTTTCCGCCTCCTAACCGCCGGATATAAAAAGACCCGACATATACTTCTTCATTTACAGTATATACCGGGTCAATATTAACTATAAGTAACCTTTAGTTAAGAGTTGGAGAAAAAGCGCTCCAGCTGATGTCTTTTATTTTTGGCCGCCGCATCAATCTGCAGCTTGGCAAAAATTTTGTTGAGATATTGCTTAATCGTCCCCTCCGACAGCGACAATCTTTGCGCAATCTCCCTGTTCGTATGGCGTGCCGCCGCCAGCTGCGCTATCTGCAGCTCCTGCTCCGTCAGCTCCTGCAGGCCTGCTTCGGCAAAGCGTGCGGACATAATCTGCCCCCGGCCCGCCTCCATCTGCTGTCCCAGGTGCAGCGCCGCTGCCGCCGCTGCCGAGCATTCACCCTGAGCCTCCTGCTCCAGATAAGGACGCAGCAGCGCTATGTTCTGTGCCAACGGCAGCACAAGCTTATCCGCCTCAGCCATTGCCAGCGCCTGCTTCAGCGAAGCGCGGCAGCTCGTTACATCGCCTCTGCCGGCAAAGGCCGCCGCCCTTTGCACCTGCAAATACAGCAGGCACAAAAAATTACTGTAGGGACGGCATTCCTGCTCCCAGTCGGACCAGCGCACCAAAAGCTCCGTATACTGCCCTTGTGCCAGCAGGCACTGGGCACTGATATAGTTGCGGCAGGGACGCGCCGGATAAAGCACCGAAGGCTGCTGTCCGTTTCCGTCCGTCAGCCAGCTTGGGATATATTCCGGCTTGCCCAGCAATGCATAGTAAAAGCCGGCGCACATATCGGCAGTATTCAGCAGCATGCTCTGCTTCCAAGGCTGCAGTTGCCACTGATGGCGGCTGTACGCCTCTGCCTTACTGCTGTAAACGCCGCGGAAAAGATCGCGCTGCATCTCCAGAAAATCACAGCAGATAGTAATGCACTCCTGCCCATGCTTTTCCGCCTGATAATACGCCTTCTGCAGAGGCATATCCATTTCGTCGATGCGTCCCTGCAGCAAAAGTGCTTCCGCCTCCGTCAGCTCGGCGGCTCCGGCACCGTGCCAGCCGCTCAGCAGATAGTACGGCGGCATACACTCCTGCATATCCTCAACCGTCTGCCGCAGACTGCAGCCCGTGCGCAAATACAGCCCCAGAACACTGGGCGCGCCGAAGGTCCAGATGCCCTGCTTGCTGAGCGTCTGCGGAGCGCCGCTCAGCAGCTTGTAGGCGCGCCGATGATGCTCGCTCATACCGGTGATGCTGTTGAAGGCCAAAAAGCTCAGGATAACCTCCAGCTCACCGTAATAATTATCGCGCTCCCGCTGGCTAAGCGCAGTATTGCGCTCCAGCGCCGTTACATACCATTCCTTAACCTGCAGCATTTCCGGCACCATATTCAGCGAAAACATGCGCCGCATAATTATCAGCACCGCCTGCGGATACTGCCACAAGATTTCCGGCGGACATTCGCACAGCCAGTCGAAGAGATGCTGCCTGTGCTGCGGGCGCATGGACCAGTCGCACAGCTGCTGCACTGCAGCCAGCAGGCCGTCAAAATCACGGCCGCGGTACAGCCAGTCCAGCGCTTCCTCGTACTCCTTCTGCTGTGCGTACCATTGTCCCAAGCGACGGAAGTACATTTGCTGCTCAGCCTCAGGCAACAGGCCGAAGGCATGGCGCGTTGCCTGCTTCAGCATATGATGACACCGCAGTCTGCCGTTAGCCAGCCTGATAATAAAGGCGTTGCATTCCAGCAGCCTGCCTACAGACTCTCTGCAGCTTGTGCCATAGGCATAGGCCACCTGCTCCGGTGTAAATTCCTCCGGCTGCCCCATAAGCAGCAGCAAGCGCTGCTGCTCCGACGGCAGCGGCCGCAGCAGTACATTGGCTATCATCTCATAAACGCTGCCTGTATCAAGGCAAAAGCGCTGATACCTGTCGTAGTTCAAAAAGTTAAGATAGGTAACGGAAAACCAGCCCTCGCAGGCCTCATGCAAAGCATCCAGCTGCTGCGTTGTAAGCTGCAGGCCGCATCTGCTGCTGTATTCCGCCAGCTCGTCACGCTGCAGCGCCAGGTCATGCTTATCAAGGCAAAAGACCTTACGTCCCAGCTCCAGCAGACGGCTGCCGTCAAAAATCTGCCCTCTGCTTACCAGCAGCAGATGCAAATCAGCAAAGCCTGCCTTGCTCAGAGCAAAGAGAAAGTCAATTGCCTCGCTGCTCTCCAACAGATGCAAATCATCTATAAACCAATAGACAGGCTCCTGCGGCAGCAGCTGACGGAACAGCTCCAGTACCAGCGTTTTGGCGTTGGCATCGGCAGGCAAAGACTGCTGCAGCAGCGCAGCGCCCAGCTCCGTATTTTGCCAGCTGTGGCACACTCCCTGCCAGAAGGCCTCGGCACCGGCGCCGTAAATACTCTGGCGCAGTACCCTTTTGCCGCAGCGCTCCTGCTCCTGCAAAAAGTACTGCACTGCCAGTGTTTTACCGTAGCCCATGGGAGCAACAACCAGCGTTGTTCCCGCTGTCTGCAGCTCTGCCAAAAGCTCTTTTATTCTCTTGGAATAATATAAATTATTGAGCCTTTTCATAGTGTTTTTACTTAATTACGTTCTGCGGTGCTCCTGCCAGCCATTTTTCGATGTTGGCAAAAACGATATCGGCACGTGCAGCCAGTGCTTCGGCGCTGGCGAAGGCCACGTGCGGTGTCAGCACGGTGTTCTTTGCATGGCACAGAGGATGCTCCGGCGCAATCGGCGGCTCGCCCTCAAACACATCAATGCCTGCGCCCGCCAATCTTCCTTCGTTCAGCGCCTGTGCCAGCGCCTCGCTGTCCACAACAGGACCGCGCGCAGTATTCAGCAGTACGGCCGTCGGCTTCATCTTGGCAATAGCCTCAGCGTTAATCAGTCCGCGGGTTGCGTCCGTCAGCGGCACATGCAGGCTGACAAAATCGCTGGCAGCCAAAAGCTCGTCCAGGCTGACATAGCTTACACCGTCAGCCTGCAGCTCTGCCTTCGGAGTACGGCTGTAGGCCAGCACCCTGCAGCCGAAGGCAGCGGCAAGCTTCGCCACTCTGCTGCCAATCGCACCGGTGCCGACTACGCCGAAGGTCTTGCCAAAAAGCTCAAAGCCTACCAGCCCATCCTTCGTTCCTGCCTGACGGCAGCGTGCATCACAGGGAACAATGTTGCGGATAACGCTGATAGCCAGGCCGAAGGTCAGCTCTGCTACCGCATTGGTGGAATAGCCTGCAGCGTTGCACACTACAATTCCGCGCTCACGGCAGGCAGCCAGCGCAATATGGTCTACACCGGTAAAGGCTACAGACAGCATTTTCAAATTAGGGCAGGCGTTGATAATCTCCGCACTCAGCGGCTGATTAGCCAGCATGATAATATCGGCCTGCTGCACACGTGCCAGCAGCTTCGTCTGGTCGGTCTCCTTCTCAGTATAATATACAAAATCATGACCTGCAGCCTGCAGCGGCGCTGCCAGTGCATTAATCAGCTCCATCTTTACGCCTAACGGCTCCATAACTACTATTTTCATCAAAGCACCTCCGAAAAAGTCTATAAAATTTTTGCTTATCACTTACATATTACTACTGTAGGAATTGATTAGCAAGGAAGAATTTTTCAGGGCCTGCGTCCGCCTTTATAAATATTTGCATCCGCAAATACAAAAAAGCCGTTCTTCTTTCGAAGAACGGCATATTTTCGTTGGTGATCCACCCGAGACTCGAACTCGGGACACCCTGATTAAAAGTCAGGTGCTCTACCAACTGAGCTAGTGAATCATTTGTTGCCATAAATTAGCAACATTAATATTATACAGACTAATGCAAGGAAAGTCAAGTACTTTTTTAAAATATTTTTGCTGTTTTTTCAGCAGCCTAAGCTTACAGCAGCTCTTTCAGAACGATAGTCTGCTCGCGGTTAGGACCAACGGAGATAATACCCAGCTCAACACCGGATACCTCGCTGATTTTAGCCAGATATTTTTTAGCGTTTTCCGGCAGCTCGTCATAGTTACGGATGCCGCTGATGTCGGTCATCCAGCCGTCGAACTCTTCGAAAATCGGCTCAACCTTAGCCAAAACGTTCAGGCTTGCAGGAATGCGTTTGAGAACCTCATCGCCAATCTTGTAGCCAACGCACATTTTAATCTTCGGCATATTGTCGAGGATATCCAGACGGGTAATTGCCAGATAATCCAGGCTGTTCAGGCGTGCGCTGTAACGCAGCATGAAAGCATCCAGCCAGCCGCAGCGACGCGGACGACCGGTTACGGTGCCGTATTCATGGCCGGTTTCGCGGATTTGGTTGCCGGGGCCGTCTGTATCCAGCAGCTCGGTGATGAAGGGACCTTCACCAACGCGGGTGGTATAAGCCTTAACTACGCCGACAACATGGTCGATGAAGCGGGGACCTACGCCACTGCCGGTGCAGGCATTACCTGCAGTCGGGTTGGAGCTGGTAACATACGGATAGGTACCATGGTCGATATCGAGGAAGGTAGCCTGTGCGCCTTCAAACAGAACGTTTTTGCCGGCGCTGAACAGCTCATCCATAACAACGCCGGTATCGGCAACGTACGGACGCAGCTCTTCTGCATAAGCCAGATATTCCTTCAGTACGGTATCATAGTCAAACGGTTCTGCACCGTAAATTTTGGTGATAATAGCATTTTTTGCTTCCAGATTAACCTTCAGCTTATCAGCAAAGGTTTCGGGCTCCATCAGATCGCAGATACGAATGCCTACGCGAGCAACCTTATCCATGTAGCAGGGGCCGATGCCGCCTTTGGTGGTGCCGATTTTGTGATTGCCCAGTGCTTCCTCCTGCAGCTCATCAAGACGTTGATGATACGGCAGAACAACGTGTGCACGGTCAGAAATAACCAGATTGCTGCAATCAATGCCCTTTTCCTTCATGCCGGCGATTTCAGCCAGCACAACGCCGGGGTTGATTACAACGCCGTTGCCCAGAACGTTAGTCTTATCATTGAACAGTACGCCGGAGGGCAGCAGACGCAGCTTATAATTAATGTTGTTAACTACAACGGTATGGCCTGCATTGGAGCCGCCGCTGTAACGAACTACAGCGTCAGCCTTTTGCGCCAAATAGTCAACAATTTTACCTTTACCCTCATCGCCCCATTGGGCGCCTAAAACTACAACAGATGACATTAGCAGTCACTCCTTATCAAAATTATAAACCAAATCTAGCAAAAATCTCGTCAACGTGGCGCAGCATCGGTTTCGGATCGAAGCAATGCTCAACCTCTTCGTCAGTCAGATATTTTTTGATATCCGGGTCAGCTTCAACGTTGGTCTTGAAGTCAGCGCCTTGCAGCCAACGTGCCATAGCGTTGCGTTGTACCCATTTGTAAGCGTCCTCACGCAGTACACCTTTGGTAACCAGAGCAATCAGCAGGTTTTGGCTGAAAATCAGACCGCCGGTTTTGTTCATGTTGGCAATCATTGCATCAGGATATACCAGCAGCTTGTCGATGATGTTGGAGAATTTACGCAGCATATGGTCCAGAGCAATAGTTGCGTCCGGCAGAATAACGCGTTCTACGGAAGAATGGGAGATATCGCGTTCATGCCACAGGGTTACATCCTCCAGAGCTGCTACTGCATAGCCGCGCAGCAGGCGAGCCATACCGGAAACCTTTTCGCAGGTGATAGGATTACGTTTATGCGGCATAGCGGAAGAACCCTTTTGGCCGGGTGCAAAATATTCTTCAGCTTCACGGATATCGGTACGTTGCAGGTTACGGATTTCGGTTGCCATTTTATCCAGAGAGGAACCGATGATTGCCAGAGTAGTCATGAAATGTGCATGACGGTCACGTTGGATAACCTGGGTTGCCAGGCGTACCGGAGTGAGCTCCAGCTTTTCGCAGACATATTTTTCAACAAACGGATCAATGTTGGAGTAAGTGCCTACAGCACCGGACAGCTTGCCGACTGCCATCATTTCACGCGCTTGTTTCAGACGTTCGATGTCACGCTCGATTTCAGCGGACCACAGCAGGAATTTCATACCGAAGGTCATCGGTTCTGCGTGGATGCCGTGAGTACGGCCGATCATAACGGTATATTTGAATTCAGCGGCACGACGGCGCAGAATTTCATGGAAGTTTACCAGATGACGCATAATCAGGTCTGCGGATTGTACAGTCATGTAGCACAGTGCAGTATCCTTTACGTCGCTGGAGGTCAGGCCTTTGTGAATGTATTTGGACGCATCACCTACATACTCAGCCACATTAGTCAGGAAAGCAATAACATCATGGTTGGTAACTGCTTCAATTTCCTTAATGCGGTCCAGACGGAAGTCAGCCTTCGTCTGAATATCCTTCAGCGCTTCGTCAGGCACAATGCCCAGTTTGTTCATAGCCTCGCAAGCCAGAATTTCTACCTTCAGCATGGTACGGAATTCATTTTCGAGTGTCCAGATATTACCCATTTCAGGATGAGTATAACGATCAATCATTTTTGTATGCCTCCCAAGACAATTTTATTCATGAAAAAACATCTGAAAGCCACAGATATTACCTTCAGATTCTTCACTACACTTTGTTGCATAAATATCATATCATTTTCCGCGTCTTATCGCAAGCTTTATGAACATTTTTTGTTGATTTTAGGTAAAATATTCGGTTTTTCTTCGCAACTTCCTTATAAGCTTTTTTACACTTATCAGAAAAAATCTTTTGCCAAGAGAATAAATTTCACGCTTTTAACACCCATCAGGCAATGCTCCATGCAATACTCAAAAAGTCCCGAGATGTTAAAATCCCGGGACTTTTATTATGTCGCTGTATTCTATTCTCAGCTTTCGCGCTTCGTAAAGCCGACAAATTTGGTAAACTGCTTTTGGAAGAACAGATTAACGGTATCTACCGGACCGTTACGATGCTTAGCAATAATCAGCTCGGTGTGCTTGTTTTCCGTTTCCGGATTGTAGTAATCCTCGCGGTACAGGAATGCTACGATATCCGCATCCTGCTCCAGAGAACCGGATTCACGCAGGTCACTGAGCATGGGGCGCTTAACCTGACGCGATTCAACGCTACGGCTCAGCTGTGACAGCGCCAACACCGGCACATCCAGCTCACGCGCCAACGCCTTCAGCGAGCGGGAGATTTCCGAAACCTCCTGCTGGCGGTCGCCGGAATTATTGCGCTTGCCGCTGCCCTGCATCAGCTGCAGGTAATCGACAACAATCAAATCCAGGCCATGCTCTGCCTTCAGGCGGCGTGCACGACTGCGCATATCCATCGCCGTAATACCTGCTGTATCATCAATATAAATTTTCGCACGGCTCATCGTATCGCAGGCATCCCAAAGGTGCGTCCAGTCCTCGTCATGCATCTCGCCTACACGCAGGCGCTGGCTGTCGATGCCTGCTTCGGCGCAAAGCATACGGTTAACCAGCTGCTCCTTGCTCATTTCCAGGCTAAAGAAGGCTACACTGCGCGGTTCACCGCCGATAACCTTGTGCGCACGCAGCGCTACGTTCTGCACAATGTTCAGCGCCAGCGCAGTTTTACCCATGGAAGGACGCGCTGCCAGAATAATAAAATCGGAAGGATGCAGACCGCTCGTCAGCTTATCCAAATCCGCAAAGCCTGCCGGCAGACCTGTAAGACCGCCCTTGTTCTGCAGCAGACTTTCGATGCTCTGCACGCTGTCCATCAAAATATCATTAATCGCTGTAAAATCATTCTTTTTCTTACGGTTGGAAATCTCCAGGATACGGCTTTCCGCAGTATCCAGCAGCGTACCGACATCCTCGTTGGCCTCATAGCCCATAGCCGCAATTTCGGTAGAAACGCGCACAAGCTGGCGCAGAACCGACTTTTCAGCAACAATCTCCGCATGGTACTTAACGTTAGCCGCCGTCAGCACCACATTCGCCAGACTGGTGATGTAGGCGATGCCGCCAATGTCCTCCAGCTTATTGTCACGCTTGAGGATTTCTGTCACAGTAACCATATCTACTGCTTCATTCTTATTATAAAGCTCCAGCATCGCACTAAAAATAACACGATGCGCCTCGCGGTAAAAGTCATCTGCTGACAGCACTTCGGTCGCCTTGGCAATAGCTTCTTTATCAATCAGCATCGCACCCAGCACAGCCTGCTCCGCTTCTATATTTTGCGGTGGCACTCTTTCTTCAATCACTCGCTTCTACCTCCTGTCAGTAATCTTTTCATTCATATTATTATACATTATTTGCTACAAAGCTGAAAGCTTTTTATTTGAACAGTATCAATGCTAAAACAAAAACAACCTCCCGCAAGCAATAGCCTGAGGGAGGTTGTTCGTATAGTTTTTCCTATTAAAAGCTACAGCGCCACCTCAGCGGACTCTGTGCCCTCCTGCTCCAGCTCTATCTGCTGATTGAGGTTCTCTGTCAGCCAAGCCTCGGCCTCTGCCTTTTGCTCCGCGCGCATTTTGAGGATAACCTTGGCGCGCAGGTCGTACTGCACATCGGCAATTTCAAACAGCTGCTGTTGATAAAGCACATTCAGAATGCGGCCGACACTGTTCACATCATATAAAAAGCTGTAATAGCCCAGCAAAATTTTCTGTGCCAAGCCAGCTTCCTTCACCGCGCCTGCCACGCTGCCGCTGTAAGCACGCACAAGTCCGCCTGCGCCTAGCTTAATGCCTCCGAAGTAACGTGTCACCACGGCTGCTGTTTCCGTCAGTCCGTTCTTACGCAGCACCTCCAGCATCGGAATGCCGGCAGTACCGCTCGGCTCGCCATCGTCACTGGAGCGCTGTGCCAGATCATCCACGATATAGGCGGAGCAGTTGTGCGTTGCATCCCAGAACTCTTTTTTTACGGCCTTAATGAACTCCTGGGCCTCTGCTTCACTGTGCACCTTTTTCAGCGAGCAGATAAAACGTGATTTTTCAATCACAATTTCTTTACGGTAATCTCTGCTTATAGTATACAAGTAGCGTACCTCCGTCCGTATTTTTCGCAATTTATATTAACATTATAACACAATTCCACCGTTTTTAAAATTTTTTACAGTTTTTTACAGCAAACTCTTTATTTCCTCTTCTGTCTTTGTTATAATAGTGGACATTACAGACAAAGGAGAGAGCATTGATGCTACTCTTCATAAATTATTATTTTTTATTAAGGGAAAGAGGTAATTTCATAATGAAACAATTTTGTGCTTTAATCGGCAAATTCTTTGGCATCATCGCCATCGTTTTTCTGGTTCTCGGCCTCACAATGCCGCAGAACTTTTTGTGGGTATTAGGCAAGGTACACGGCATCAGCGTTCTGAGCTGCATGCTCGGTATCGTAATGTTCGGCATGGGCACCACACTGAACCTGAAGGACTTCGCACTTGTTCTTAAACGCCCGCTTGATATTCTCATCGGCTGCTGCGCTCAGTATTTCGTAATGCCCTTCTTGGCATACCTGCTGTCCGTTGCCTTCAATCTGGACCCGGCACTGACCACCGGTGTTGTACTGGTAGGCACCTGCCCCGGCGGTACCTCCTCCAACGTAATCACCTTTATGTCCAAGGGCGACGTTGCACTTTCCGTAACCATGACCAGTGTTTCCACTGTACTTTCTCCGATTCTGACTCCGTTCATCACCTACATGATTATCGGTGAAAAGATTAACTTCGATCCGGTAGGCATGTTCTGGAGCATCGTCCAAATCGTTATTCTGCCTATCTGCTTAGGTCTGGCTGTTAAATCCTTCCTGCCCAAGCTTGCCGAAGCAGCAACCGACTATCTGCCAGCTGTATCCTCCATTGCAATTTCTCTGATTATCGCAGGTGTTATCGGCGCCAGCCGCGACCTGATTCTGAAGGCTCCCGGCCTGATTCTGCTGGTAGTTATTCTGCATAACTGCTGCGGTTACGCTCTTGGCTTTGCCATCGCCCGCTTCACCGGTCTCAGCTGGAAAAAGGCTGTTGCTCTGTCCATCGAAGTTGGTATGCAAAACTCCGGTCTGGCAACCGGCCTGGCAAAAGCACACTTCGCTGCTCTGCCTGCCGCAACCGTTCCCGGCGCAGTATTCTCCGCATGGCACAATATTTCCGGTGCACTTTTGGCATGGGCTTACCAAAACTACCTGAATCCGAAATTTGACCCGGATTACGCTAAGGAAGAAGCTGTAGAAGCAGAACCTGCCAAGGCTTAAATTAAATTTGGTTGAAAATTATTAATCCCCTTGAGCTTGAAAGCCCAAGGGGATTTTTGTCTGCCAATAATCAACCGAAATTGAAGTTACATATTCACGTACTGCTGAATATACTCAAAAAGCATATCCGCACCTCTTTCGCCCATGAACGGCAAATGCTTGGCAATTGTCCTGTGACTGTAACAGGGATGGCTTACGCAAACTTTAAAGTTTGTCATGTCAGCTTGCGCAACAGTATCCTCATCAGCCATAACAAGACAATGACGAATATCCTTCAGCAGCTGCAGATATTCCTTCTCTTCCTTAAAGTACTCTATGCCTTCCGCAGCAGTACCGGTGATTTTATGTGTGCATACACTGTGAGCTACATTAAATTTCAACTCCTTGAAGAATGCACCCAAGCCTTTTACTGTATCATAATCACCCTTTAAAAATACCGTACCTGGAGTTCTGCTCAGCAGCGGAGACTTTAAAAGCATTTTCAGTCTGCGTTTTTTTTCCTCCAAACGCTGCAGCATAGCTTCCTTAACCGGCTGCCCTATAACCGCTGCAACGCTATTTAAAAACTCTTTCGTCTGACTATAACCGTAAGGCGGCAGATAAACATAAGGCGTACCGGTAACGCTTTGCAGATATTCGGCACTGGGAACCGCTTCTGCTGTAAGAACAATATTCAGCTCGGCACTGCTAAGCTCGGCAAGCGCCTCCGTAGTCATATTCATCGCAAGGCAATGCAGCAGCTCGCAGCCGAAGCCCTCTCGCAGCAATCTTGTGATTTCGCAGATATCGGATTCTGCTCTGTAATGCAGCGGTGATGCACCTAAAATATTATAGCGTCCTTTTTGCTTGGCTGCGTCAGGCTGTACAAACAGCTCTGCCAGCTGCAGATAGATTTTTCGCAACCCGGCGCTGTAGTCTGCGCCCAAACCGGAGGTATTTACAGGAATCAGCCTGCTCTGAACCTTGCTCTGCAGGCTATCGCAGATTCCCGCAATATCCGTACCGATGATAGATGTTACAGAAGAAGTCAGCACAAAAATAGCCTTAGGCGAATATAAAGCATCCAGCTCCAAAATGCCTCTTTCCAGATGCTCTGTACTGCCCATAATAATATCACTGTCATCTACACCGGTAGTAAAAAGTCTGTCAGGATAATCCTGCCCCAGCTTATTGAAAAAATTCATGCTGAAATGTGTTGTTCCTTCGGGACCATATTCCAAAACAACTGCATCTTCTATATTCAGCAGCGTGCTGATGATGGCCATTCTGTCAGACGGCACCGGAAAATTTCTTATCAAAGCCATAATCACTTCTCCTCTATTTGAGTCTGCGTAAAATCCAGCAAACGCTTAAGCAAGCCGAAACAGCCTGCAAAGCCCAGTACATCCTGTCCCGGCATACTGTCTATACCGAAAATCCCTTTTCTTTCCAGGCTGTCGGTAAAGCTTCTGCCTATATACAGCTGAGGCTTTAATTTATCATAGACAAATTCCATCGCTGCCAGATTGGCACTCTTGCAGACATAAGGATCCGCATATTGCAGCAGCTCTTTTTTTGCTTCCTTGTTTTTCAGAGTGCTCATCTGTATCATCATCGGCTGCAGTCCTAATCCTGCCAGATAAGTATTCAGCTCCCAACAGTTATACGGACTGTTGCCATATATATAGCCAATACCCTGCAGCTTATCCTGCACCTGCTGCTGCAAAGCAAGGCATTCCTCCAAAGACTCTGTAACAATCTGCGGCAGCTCCATTTCCAAAGCAGCAGCAAGCTCCTGATAGGCCTGCAACACCTTGTGCGGATTACACATCGGTGGGAAGTAAACGTAAGGCACAGCAAGCTTTTCCTGCATCTGCTTTGCCAGCTCCAATCCTAGCTCATCAACAACAATATTCAGCTTCGCTCTTCCTGCAAGCGCCAAATCCTGCAGACTGCATTTGCCAGGAAGCTGCAGTCCTAACTGTACGCCGGCCTGCTCCAGCAGCTGCAGCAAAACAGAATTTTTTTGCAAAGGAGCACCATTGCCAAGAATATTGACAACATTTTCCGTCGGCATTTTCCGCATCAGCTTTACAGTGGCAGTCAATGTTCTTTCGATACCCGGCAGATGATCCCGACACTGAAAATGCTCCGTACGCACAAGCAGAATCGGCACATGGTACCTTTCCTCCAGCTCATCAACGAGTGCATCATAATCATCACCGATGATTTCCAGAACGCAGGTTGTTACCAATACTATGCATTTAGGAGCTCCTGCCTCAAAAATTTCGGCAACGGCCTTTTTAGTTTTCTTAATCGTACCGAAGGTCACATCATAATCATCTATTACTACTGAAACACAGCTTTCCTTAAGACTGCCGAATATTTTCATATTCGCCAGCAGCTTGGAATAATAGGTACATTCATCCGTACCTACGATAACTGTAACTGCCTCCGGCAGCTGTCTCACGGTCATCAGAACACCCATCAGCGGGCAATGAGTTCCCGGGAAGAATGTTGCCATCAGCGGTTTAATATCCCTTTGCTCATTTACTTCGCTCAAGCGTCTGATATTATGTAAAATATCAGCGCCATAGTTTTTCTTTTGCAGCATATTTCTTCTCCTCAAAAAACAAGGGGCAGCAGATAAAACCGCCACCCCCATAAAATGTTATTTAATATCACACAAAGACCTTTGTGTCTATTTGCCGTAAACTGCCTCATGCAGAAGCTCTACACTGTCAGCGGCATGTTGCGACAGACAATTTACATAACCCTGCGGAATGACAATCGCCTGTTTTTTCTTTACAGCGGTTACCGTAGCCAGCGCAGGATCAGCATAGAGTTCTTCTAATTGCGCATTGCCTGCCTTATAAGCACCGCCCTGAGACCAGGTAGCGATAATTATGTAGTCAGGATTTGCCTGTACTACCTCTTCCTTACTCAAAATACGGCTCGTTCCGGGTTTGTCCGCAATTGTATGACGTGCTGCCTCATAGCAGTCCTCTACGCCGGCAGCAGTCATGATATCGTTAAAGATAATCCCCTTGCCGCCGATAGCGCCAAAGCGCAGAAAGAGCAGACCTTTTTTTCTGTCCTCAGGCTGCATTTTTTTAACCTTAGCTTCAACCGCACTGATTTTTTTCTGCATCTCGGCAATCAGT
>PPYF01602852.1_pt1 | contig 25355 bp, 24 predicted proteins | sample 1559871 | NCBI WGS metagenome assembly PPYF01 (sample SAMN08240021, study PRJNA423297) | Human gut metagenome, whole genome shotgun sequencing project. | reverse complement strand
TAATTGTACTCAATGATAATTAAAACAACCCCCGCCCCCTTATACGGCCAATGGAGAGCCACACATTGCCATCATCTTGTGATAGAAACAATTTTTGAAAATTTTAAGGTAGGGGGGTCACCAAATAATGAAAGGAGGCATATAAAATGAAAAAAGTGGATAAAGACGTCAACGGCGGGCAATTGTCACGTACACCGCCAGCTTACTTAGGCCGGCAGGCTAAGGTCGTTTGGCGTCGATTAGTTCCTTTTTTAGAAGACAATACCCCGGTTAAGCGCATTGATAGCGGGCTTGTAGAGCAATATGCTTCCCAATATGAGATTTATCGCAATGCGTATAAACATATCCAGGAAAACGGTGAAGTCCAAGCAATCTATAAGACGTTGCAAGATCAGACCGGTCAAAAAATTGGTCGAGACTTCGTGGGTTACAAGCGTAATCCTATGACTCAAATTTACGATTCAGCGGTTAAAAATCTGACTAAACTAGGCGCTGAACTAGGTTTGTCGCCAAAATCGCGTAGTGATTTGCTCAAGTTAAACTTAGATGACCATAAGGACAATCGGAGCGTCGCTGATCGAATGAAAGAGTTCTTGGGAGGATGATAATGAAGATTGATTTAACCCAAACACATGATGTTATTGGAGCTTATCAAGCATTAGACTGCTCAGCGATTCGCCAACAATACAAAGACGCAGGAACTCAGTATGCTTTAGATGTTTTAGATCAGAAGGTAACTACTGGTTATTTGATTAAGCTAGCGGCTTTTCGCCATATTAGAGACTTGCAACGACAAGGCAGCGTTGACTTTCCCTTTACTTATTCGGTAAAGCGAGTGGATCAAGTGCTTAAATTTGCTTCCATTTGTCCGAACGTTGATACAGGCGAACCAACTAAACTAATGCCGTGGCAAAAATTCATTATGGCTATGTTAATTGGCTGGCGTAATGATGACGGTGGTAAGCGATTCTCACGGGCTATTGTTTCCGTTGCACGTGGCCAAGGTAAAACTTATCTTATGGCGATTATTACTGCCTACAGTTTTTTAATTGAGTCGTTGGGACTATCTAACCAAGATTATTTAGTTTCATCCATTAATTACAAACAAACGAGTAAGATTCTGGGTTACATTAAATCAATGCTAGCCAAGATTGCAACGATTGAACCATTTAAGTCGCTGATTGCTGATAGCGGGTTAGATACACGGACGCTGTCTTCGCAATCTGATCAAGTCACAATGAGCAAGACTAATAACAAGTTGCGGGCGATTAGCCATGAGGCCGGTCAGTACGATAGTTTTCACTTTACAACGGCGATTTTTGATGAAATTGGTGAAATTAAGACACGACAGAAGATTTCTAAAATTGTTTCGGGCCAAGTTAAGGTGCGTAATAAGCAATTTATTCAAATTTCAACGGCATATCCTGACCCAACTGTGCCATTCCATGATGATGAGCGTATGATTCAGCAAGCCATGGAACAGGACTACTTGCGTGATGCCGATACATATTTGGGGCTTATTTGGTCGCAGGACAATCTGGACGAAACTTATAAGCCCGAAACATGGGTTAAAAGTAATCCCTTGCTGGATTTACCGAGTCAGCGAGAAGTTTTGCTAAACGGCTTGACAGATAAGCGTGATTCAGACGCTTTGTCAGGCACACTCAACGACTTTCAAAACAAAAATCTTAACTTGTGGCTAGAACAATCGTCTGACAGCTTTTTGAAGTTGCCTGACGTTGAAAAAGCCATTGTGCCATCATTTAGTTTTGATGACCGGCAAGTCTATATTGGCTTTGACTACTCGATGTTTAGTGATAACACGGCGTTAGCGTTTGTATTCCCTTATCGTGATAATAATGGCAAACCACGATGGTTTATTTATCAGCATAGCTTTATTCCCTGGCAGAAAGCTGGTTCGATTGAAGCTAAAGAAAAACAAGACGGTATTAATTATCGGGACTTAGCTAAAAAGGGATTTTGCACAATCACTAGTCACCCCCAAGGATTAATCAATGACGAACAAGTTTATCAGTGGTTGCTTAAATTTGTTGAACAGCATCAACTGGAAGTTGTTTTCTTTGGTTATGATGCTTGGGGACTAACGCCCACAATTAAACAATTAGAATTAAATTCAGGTTGGCCATTGCAAGCCATTCGGCAGCGGACTAGTGAATTGAAAGATCCAACTAAGTTTTTACAGACCATGTTTGTGGAAGGCTCAGTCGACCGCTTGGATGATCGAATTATGGAAAAGGCGTTATTAAATGCTGAAATTTATGAAGATAAAATTGGTATTCAAGTCGATAAGGCTAAGGCCACACTGAAAATTGATGTGGTAGATGCGTTAATTGACGCCTTATTCCAAGCCATGTATCACTTTGAAGACTTTGCAGATGTAAACAATCCTGATAAACAGGTCGAACGCATGAACGAAAAACAAGTTCTTGAATGGTTTAATAACCCGGAGTCGGGATTGCTAGGAGATGATATTAATGATTTTTAAACAATTTTTTGCAACTATCTGGCATTACTTTGATGTGCTGTGTTTTATTCTAGGTATGATTGCTGGGGTATATGCAGCCTTTTTATTTGGACAGGCACAGGGCGTTCTAGCAATTGCGGTAGCTTTGTTTTTAGTTGGCTGGCTTTCGGAAGTCGTAACAGCTGGCCAAAAAGGGGGTGATTAATAATGCCTTTCTTTGAACCACCAACAGCAATAAATAATTCAGTTAATATTCAAAGCGTGCCAGTAGAAGACGATAATATCGTTAATTTTCTGTCACCAACTGGCGATAATGAATATGTTAGTGCCAAAGATGCTTTGAAAAATTCAGATATTTATTCAGCAGTTAACCAAATATCTGGAGACTTAGCCACGATACAATTAATGGCCAATATGCCACGAGCGCAAGGGATTTTAAACAATCCTAGCACGACAACTAACGGACACACGTTTTGGCAGTCTATGTATTCGCAATTGCTATTGGGTGGTGAATGTTTTGCCTACCGTTGGCGCAATCCTAACGGTTTAGATTTACGCTGGGAATATTTGCGGCCTAGTCAAGTGCAAACTTACTTATTAGATGATGGCAGTGGTTTAACCTATACGGTTACTTTTGACGAGCCTGATTTGGGCGTTCTTCAATATGTACCGCAGTCTGACATGATTCACATTCGATGGGCTAGTACCGATGGCGGTATGACGGGTAATAGTCCTTTAAAAGCATTATCGAATGAGTTACAAGTCAAAAATTCATCTAATAATTTAACGTTAGCTGCACTGGCACGTTCAATTAGCGCTCCTGGCGTCCTATCTATTCAGCACGGTGGGCTGCTAAGTGAGAAGATGAAGGCCAGCCGTTCACGTAACTTCATGAAACAGGTGAACAATTCAAACGGTGGCCCGGTAGTTATTGATCAACTTGAAGATTACAAGCCACTAGAAATGAAAGCCGATGTTACTAAGCTGTTAAGCCAAACAGATTGGACGAGTAAACAAATTGCTAAAGTCTTTGGCATTCCTGATAGCTATTTGAATGGCCAAGGTGACCAGCAAAGTAATATCGATCAAATTAAGGGTATGTATACCAACGCCCTTAATCGCTATTTACAGGCGATTTTAGCTGAGCTGGATAATAAGCTTAATGCTAAGATTACGGCCAATATACGGACTGCTGTCGACCCCTTAGGAGACTCGTATGCAGCTACCCTATCGGGACTAACTAAAGATGGCACAATTGCTAACAATCAAGCAACTTGGCTACTACAGCAGACTGGTTATTTCCCAGATGAAATGCCTGCTACTAAATCGGAAAAAGGAGGTGATAATGATGACAAAGAAAGTGATGATTAAAGGCGATATTGTTGATGATCAAACAGCCGGGTTCTATCAGTTCTTCGGAATGCCAGCAGTATCACCTTCGGGTGTTGCTGAAATTTTAAATGATGATAGTGGCGATGACGATGACGACGGTGATGATGAAGCACTTGAAGTTGACATTGCTTCCAATGGTGGCGATGTTTTTGCTGCTAGTGAGATTTACACTATGCTAAAGAATTATGCTGGCAATGTAACAGTTAATATTCAAGGATTAGCAGCTAGTGCGGCAAGCGTGATTGCTATGGCTGGCGACCACATCAATATTTCACCAACTGCTCAGATTATGATCCATAAGGCTTGGTCACAACCAGCTGGTAATGCTGACGATTTGGAGCATGAAGCCAGTATTTTAAATGGCATTGATCAATCAATTGCCAGTGCTTATGAAGCTAAAACCGGCATGGATCAAGCCGACTTGCTACAATTAATGGCAAATGAAACATGGTTAACCGCTAGTGATGCCGTTGATAAAGGTTTCGCTGACGAAATTATGTTTGCTAATGATCAACAATTACAACCGGTTAATGCTATTTCACATATTCCGCCTAAATCTGCAGTTAATAAGCTAATGAATTTAATTTACAAGGCGGATAAGGATAAAGCTAAACCGTCTAAAGAAGAAAATACTACTAATAGTCAATCTGCTGAATTACGAAACAGCAAATTGGCTATTTTATTTGGAAAAAATCAAAAGGAGGCCAACTAATGGCTAATATTAACACAATCAATGATGCTTGGATTGCCCAAGGTCAAAAGGTATCAGACTTGAACGACAAGTTAAACGCAGCTGTCCTTGACGACAGCTTTGATCAAGACAAATTTAAAGCAATGAAACAAGATCGCGACAATGCGGTTGCCCGTCGTGATGCTTTACATGAACAATTGGAAGAAGAACGTAAGGCTCAAGAAATTGCCAATATGGATGATAAGGACAAGACCCCACTTGATGATAAAGAAAAAGACATCAAAGCTGAGTTCATCAAGAACTTCCAAGGCATGATTAAAGGTGACCCGAAAGTTATGAACTTGGTAACTTCGTCTACTGACGAAGGTGGCAACGCAATTGGTTTGACTATTCCCCAAGATATTCAAACAGCAATTAATACGCTGGTTCGCCAATACGATTCATTGCAACAATATGTTAATCGGGAAGCTGTTACAACTCAAACTGGGTCACGAGTTTACGAAAAGTGGACTGATGTTACTCCGTTAGCCGATTTGGATGATGAAACGGCTACTATTGGTGATAATGATGATCCTAAGCTATCCATTATCAAATACACAATCCATCGGTATGCTGGTATTACTACTGCCACTAATTCATTACTAAAGGATACAGCTGACAACATCATGGCTTGGCTATCACAATGGATTGCTAAGAAGGTTGTTGTTACTCGCAACGCTAAAATCATTGAAGTAATGAACAAGGCACCAAAGAAACCAACTTTAGCTAAGTTCGATGACATTATTACGATGATTAATACTGCCGTTGATCCTGCCATCAAGTCTACGTCATTCTTAATGACAAATACGTCAGGTTTCAATGTGCTTTCCGAGGTTAAGGATGCTATGGGGCGTTACTTATTGCAACCAGATCCAACCCAACCTGATCAGTATTTAATCCGTGGCAAGCGGATTGTAGAGGTAGCTGACAAGTGGTTGCCTAACGTTGGGACTACATCATCCCCAGTTTATCCACTTTACTATGGTGATTTGTCACAAGCGGTAACTTTGTTTGACCGAGAAAGTACTTCCTTATTAACTACCAATATTGGCGGTGGTGCATTCGAAAAAGACCAAACCAAGATTCGCGTAATTGATCGTTTTGATGTTGAGCCTACTGATACGGAAGCCTTTGTTGCGGGTTCGTTCAGTAAAATTGCTGACCAACCGGCCAACTTTGCGGCTAGTGCTGCTCCAGCGACACCTGATTCAACGACCCCTGGGAAGTAATTAGTCAATTATGTCGCCAATAAATACACAGTACAGTAACAATCTGGGCGGCTAAGTAAGGATGTGATTTAAGTGGCAGCTAATTTAGAAACATTAAAATCATCTTTGCGAATTGACGGGGATGATGATGACGAGCTGTTAAAAGGCTATTTGTCTGCAGCCACTAGCTACATTACACAGGCCATTGGGGACGACAATAGCGTTCCGGGGTTCTATGAAATGGAAGGTGTGAATAACTTGTTCGAAACTGCTGTTTACGCCTTGGTTGGTTCATATTGGTACTATCGGACATCAATCACTTCAAACGCTGTTAATCCAGTTGACTTAGTTGTTGATTCAATCATTGGCCAATTACGAGGCCTGTATAACCAAAAGCAAGATGAGGTGGACGATAATGGCGATTAATAGGTTAACTCCAGTTGATTTTAACCAACGTATACAGATTGGCACTGTTAAAACTGTTCAAAATCTTATTAATGGAACTAGTAAGCCGACTTTTGTTAGTCAGTTTAGTTTATACTGCGCACCCTATACACGATCGATTGCATCTTCGTATCAACTCACAGCTGAACAATTAGAGCAAGTAGTGGTTATTATTAGGCATAATCCTAAAGTTTATGAAGGTATTCAATGTAAGTATAAAGGTAAACTTTACGATGTCGTCAATGACAGCATAGATGATTCTAGTAATTATCTATCTTGCGATTACTTGACACTCCAAAAGGTTACTAAGGGGACTTAGCTATGGCAAAAAATGATATAACCGACCAACTAGAAAACTGGCTTAAAGACGTCCACAAGCTAGTCCCTAACGAAGCTGAACAAGAGAAGATAACTAAAGCCGGTGCTAAGAAGCTAGCTGATAACTTGACGGAAGCCACGCGGAAGAAACATTACAGCTCACATAAAGACGAGAAGTACGGACATATGGCTGATAACATAAGCTATAATGGAAATGACATAGACGGTGAACATGATGGAAGTTCAATTGTTGGGTGGACTAACAAGTATCATGATATGAATGCTAGGCGGTTAAATGATGGGACTAAGCACATTAAAGCTGACCACTTTGTTGACCAGAACCTAGCCGACTCACAAGATGATGTCTTTAACGCCATGCTGGATGAATATAAGAAGGGTGGTGATGGCTAGTGTTGTTACCAGTATCACAGGTGGCCAGCCTAGTTAACGCCCTCAATTTAACGTGGCTCGATAAAGTATACCTTAATGAAATACCTAATGAAGATTTAGACAACACTGATACTACAGTCATGCTATTACAAGAGACCGATTCAAGTCCGGCCTACCATGCAAACAGCACGTTTAAAGGCCTGGCAATGGGTGTTGAGATTCAAATATTTTACAAGGTCAACATAGCCGATGACTTTAATCCATTGGAAGCTGAAATAGCTTTGATGAAAAACCTTAAAGCGTCCGGCTGGTTAATCGTATCTAGTCAGCACCACACAACTGACCCAGATACTAACCAAGTGACCAAAACAATTTACGTAACTAAAAATGAAATGATATAAAGGAGAGATTTATAAATGTCAAAACATAATATTGTAAAAGCAACTTTTGCTTTACTAGACGATAACGGTGACTTAATTAAAGACGCTACTAAAGGGCTATCTACTGACGGAATCTATGTTGCCGACCATAGTGGCGAAGGTTTCAGTCAAATCAACGTGACTGCTATTGAAGCAGCCGGAGTAGCAGGTTGGGGAAATGGGCAAGTTAAACGTACGGCTTATGGTAAGTCGATGCCTACGCTGGCTTTAACCGCTTTAGATTTAGATTTTAAGATTAATCAAATGCTTAAAGGGTTTACACAAAATCCTAATACCGGTGCATGGGTACGTCAACTACCTAAGCCACACGTGGCGATGATTGCCGAATCTCAATCACTAGATGGCGACATTTCAATTTATGAATGCTTTAACAATATTGAATTCGTTGAAGAAGCATCTAACAACTCAACTGATACCAATAATGAAGCGGCTTACTCAACAGTTCTAAATGGTACTGTCTTAGCACCATTGAAGCCAGACATTTTCTTAGCTGCCAATGGCGTACAACAACCTTACATGATTGCCAAGTCAAATGACGCTAACTTTAACTTAGATAAACTTTATGCTGAAACGTTTGGCGGATATACCAAACCAGCAAGTGCAACAACCGTTGTAACGCCTAGTGCACCTAGTAAATAGCAACAATTAAAAGGCTTCCCACTAAGGGTGGCCTTTCAATACATACAAATTTAAATAAAGGGGTACAATTCACTATGAAAATTAATGCTAAAAAATATTTTAAAATCAATAAGACGGCCGATGTAACACCAACTAACAATATCATTCGTTTAGCTACTAAGGTTCAAATTGGCATGTTGGAATCACAAGATACTGAAAAAGAAATCACTGAACTAGACGCCATGAAGAATGGCCTAGAATTGCAAGACGAAATGGCCGATTTTGTGCAACGGGTCATGGGCTACACTGACCAGCAAATGGAAACAATCAACGATACAGTATCGATTGAACGGTTTGGTGAAGGCGTTGGTTACCTAATCATGCGCTTAAATGGTATTTCCGACGCTGAAATTAAGTTGTCTGAACAGAAGCAACGCAAAGCCATTGAAGAAGCCAAGGCGTCAAAATAAGCCGGCACAAGCGCAACAGTGAGCTAAAAAAGGAAATCCTAAAGTTGAAAAACCAACAGGAAGACTTTAACTTGCTAGCTCAGCAGCTATTAAACGAGGGGCTATCACCGAAAGACTTCGATGATAGTTCCTTTTTTAATACAATGGCTATTTTAAATGCTCGTAAAAAGGAAGATCGTGCTGAACTAGTCGACCCGCTCGAGGCCATTAATCAAACATATGGCTTGTAGCGCTTGTGCCAAAAAGGAGGTTGAAAAATAATGGCTAAAAAAGTAGTTGGCCGTGAGATGGCCAGTAGGGTTGGCTTAGATTCAACAGAAGCTGTTAAATCACTCAAACAGTTAACCGCTGAGGTTAAAGCTAACACTAGTGGATGGAAAGCCCAAGAGACGGCCTTAAAGTCAGCGGGTGAGTATCAAAAGGCCGCCGCGGCTAGGGTAAACGGCTTAATCAAATCAATGGAAGCTCAAAAGGCTAAAATTGATGAGTTAAAGTCCCGCCAAGCAGGCCTAAATAGAGATACAAAAACCGGTGAAGAACAATATTTAAAACTGACTGACCAGATTAACAAGGCTAGTCGTTCATATGATAGCATGGGTGGTCAGTTAGACCGTGCTAAGTCAAAATTACAGTATTATAATAGCGGGTTAGCCGACCTACAAAAGGGCTATAAACAGAGTACAGCTTTAAGTGAGTCCTATGTGAAACGCCTAGAAGCCGAGGGTAGGTCAGCAGAAGCCAACAAGGCTCGTTTAAGTGGCTTGAAGCAGGCTTATTCGAACATGGAAGCCCAGTATAAGGCTCAAGTTAACGAACTGGAACGGATTAAAAACGCCAGTGGTACTACTAGTGACGCTTATAAACGTCAGCAAGTACGAGTTAATGAGACCGCAACAGCCATGGCTAAAGCTAAAACTACCCAAAACGAACTAGTTAAGGCGATGGAAAAAGAACCACATGGATTTATGTCAGGTGTGCGGTCTAAGTTAGATTCCGTTGATGACAAGGCTAAGAAGACATCTCATTTATTTGGCACAATTCTAGGCGCACATCTAGTTGCTAACGGGATTACCAACGCTATTGGCCAAATCACGGCTAGTTTTGGCGCTTTAAAAGATTCCGTGGTTCAGTATGATGACAAGCAACGTACGATGGCAGCCACATGGGAAACTCTTACAGGATCTGCTGGTAAGGGCAAACAAATGGTCGGCATTGGCAATGAATTAGCTTCCGCGTTTAATCAAAATATCAATGTGGTTGATGAACTTAACCAGTCGTTCTACCATGTATTTGATAATGCACCACGAACTAAAGAATTAACTAAGTCCATCTTAACGCTGGGTGATACGCTTAACCTTAGTGATGAGAATGTTACTAGATTAGGCACCAACTTCACTCATATGCTATCAAGTGGCAAGATGCAGCTTGGCGATTTCAACATGATTAATGACCAATTGCCAATGTACGCTGAAAAGATGTTGGAGTTTGAAAAAAAGCAACAGCATAATAGTAAGCTAACCATGTCAACGTTACGTGACCAGATGAGTGCCGGTAAGATTAGTGCTAAAGACGCTGAGGAAGTCATGAACTCTCTTGGTGGTAAGTACGCCAAAGCCTCAGAGAACTTGATGAAGACGATTCCTGGTATGGAACGGTCAATCAAGACTCAAATGCCAGCGTTATTAGATGCCGTTTACAAGCCAATTGCCAATATGAAGTCTCCATTAATGGGCCAGTTTACCAAGTGGATTGGCGACAAGAATACTAAATCTGAGTTTGCAAATGTTGGTAAGGCACTATCCTCGCAAATTAATAACATAACTAAAGCATTTGCCGGAAAGAATTTTAATGTTGGTGATACGCTAGATAAAATGTTGGATAATCTAGCTAAAGGCATTAATAAAGTTGGCGCCAATATTGTTGCTCATAAAAAAGAGATTAAGTCATTCTTTAGTTCGATGAAGACTGCTTCTAAGACATCTTTTAACGTGTTCGTACAGTCGCTTAAGGACATTGAACCAATATTAAAGATTATTGGTGGATTCGCTGAGAAACACCCTAAAGTATTCGCTGGCTTAGCTTCTAGTGCCTTTGTAGCAAGTAAGGGTATATCTGCATTAAAACTAGCCTTCAGTGGTTTAGACTTGGCAAAGGGAATGGGCGGTAAGCTGAGCCAGCTTGTGTTCAAACCAAAGGTTGATGGAGCTGAGGGTGAACGAGAGCTAACCAAGTTTGCAAGTTTTGTCAAGAATTCAGGAACTAGAATGGGGCGCTGGTTAAAGACGACTGCTAGTGTAGCCACTACCAAGGCCAAAGGCGCGCTTAGCAGTATGTGGGAACACACTAAATCGGTTGGTGGCAAGATTGGTAGGGGCTTGAAGTGGACGGCTAAAATTGCTTATAAGGGTGCTTCTAAAGCGGTAGGCCTGTTATGGAAGGCCACTAAAGGCACTAGCAAGCTAATTGGTAAGGGATTATCATGGACTGCCAAGATTGCTTATAAGGGTGCTTCTAAGGCATTCAGTGTGCTAGGTGCTGGTATTAAAACACTAGGTAAATCATTTCTATCATTGAGTAAGCTGTTATTAACTAACCCAATCGGCATAGTTTTAACTGCTGTGGTTGCGTTAGGCGTGGCATTCTACGAGGCTTACAAGCACATTAAACCGTTCCATGATTGGGTAAACAAGGCATTTAAAGCAGTGGTTAACTTTGGCAAGGGAATTGCTAAATGGGGTGCAAATGTCGGCAAGTCGATAGGTAAAGCGCTAGGCAACATGTCGAAGAATTGGAATAGCTTCAAGAAGAGTTTTGCGAAGGCGTGGAACAGGCACTGGTCAGACATGGGTAAGTCGCTCAGAAATAGCTGGAATGGTTCCGTTAAGAACACTAAAAATTTCTTTAGCAGTGTTGGCAGAAATTGGAATGGCTTTAAGAAGAGTTTCGCAAAGGCATGGAACAGTCATTGGAACGCCATGGGTAAATCACTCAGAAACAGCTGGAACGGCTCAGTTAAGAATACCAGAAACTTCTTTAGTAGTGTTGGCAAGAATTGGAACGGATTTAAAAATAGCTTCAGAAAGACTTGGAACGAGCACTGGAACGCTATGGGTAAATCGCTTAGGAATAATTGGGACGGATCGGTTAAGCACACAAGAGATTTCTTTAGTAACATGGGTAAGAAATGGGGCAGCTTTAGAAACAACTTTGGAAAGAGTTGGTCAAGCCACTGGAATGACATGCGGTCTAACCTTCATAGTGCATGGAACGGTTCCTATAAACATACTAGAGATTTCTTCTCAGGCATGGGAAGCAAATGGGTTGGCTGGAAAAAGAGCTGGTCACATAGCTGGAATAGCCATTGGGACACCATGCGGTCTAACCTGCACAACTATTGGAACAAAGATTTAAGCCATACTCAAGTGTTCGGACGTTCAATGGGTGGCTGGCTATCAACGTTCAGAAATTCATTTCAAGGCGGCTGGTCTAGATTGGGTTCCGGCGTTGGGAAAATCTTCGGAAACCTTTGGAGTAATCTAAAGGGACTTGCTAGAGGTGGTATGAACAGCGTTATCGACATTATCAACCATGGGATTGATGCGGTTGATAGTGTTATCCATGCGTTTGGTGGTAAAAGAAAGACTATTGCCGATTTAGGCCATGTTAATTTTGCCACTGGTACTGGTATGTTTAGCGGGGCACGAAAACCAATTACCAAGCCTACTATGGCAATGTTAAACGATGGTAATGATAGCCCTCAAACTGGCAACAAAGAAATGGTCATACTACCTAATGGTAACTCAGGCATTGTTCAAGGACGTAACACTAAGATGATGCTACCTGCTGGATCAGAAGTACTGAATGCTAGTGAGACAGCCATGTTAATGAGTATGCAAGGCGTGACTAAGTACGCGAAAGGGACTGGGTTCTTTGGTGATATTTTAAACAGTGTTACTAGTGGTATTTCCGGCGTGACTAGCTGGGTTGGTAAAAAAGTTGGTAGTTTAGAGAAGTTCTTCAAAACTGCTGAAAATATTATCGCTCACCCAATTAAGTCACTTGAAAACCTGTTTAGCTGGTCTTCTAAGGGCATCTCAGGGGTCATGAGTAACATTGGTCACGGCCTATTTAATGGCGTTGGGAAGCAAGCTAAGACATGGTGGTCAACATTATGGAGTATGGTTAACTTAAGCGGCGATGGTTCATACGGTGGTGGCTGGCAATCACCAGGTAGTGGCTGGACACACACCGACGGATTCGGTTCACCTCGTGGTGGTGGTGCTCATGATGGTAACGACTTCTCTGCAAGAATAGGAACGCCATTTCACGCTATGCACGGTGGCACGGTTATCCGTGTTGGTAACCCTCCCGCTGGCTGGGGTGCCGTTGGTTATAACATTGTCACAAGAGATTCAACCGGTAAAGAAATTATTTACCAAGAATTTGGTAATGCAAAAGACGTTAGAGTTCACCAAGGAGAGCATGTAAAAACTGGCGATACACTGGGTGTTCTAGGACGTTCAGGACTTGGAACTGGGCCTCATTTACACGTTGGTTTAACAAACGGTGGTTCAGTTTGGAGCAAAAACGGCATGAGTACTTCAGGCTGGCTGGATATTACTAAGCAGCACGGTAAAGATAAAGGTTCTGATGCTGGCAGTGATACTAATAGCTCACTCCAAAAGACTATCAAGAAGCAAGTTGGCGGTGGTTTCTGGAAGTTTATTAGTAAGCTCGCTAGCATGTTTGGTGATAGTGGAAGTGGTGATCCAGGCGGTTCAGGTGTTCAACGTTGGAAGTCTGATGTTGAAAGTGCATTGAGTAAGCTCGGACTTTCAACCAGTTCAAGCATGGTTAATCGCGTGTTAAGCCAAATCAACACTGAATCTGGTGGTAATTCTCAAGCAATGGGTGGTACTGACGGTTTAGCTGACGGCCATGCCATGGGATTAATGCAAGTTAAACCGGGGACATTTAGAGCTTATCATTTACCTGGGCATAACAACATTTGGAATGGATATGACAATATGCTGGCCGGGTTAAACTATGCAAAACACCGTTATGGTAGTGGATTGAGCTTCCTTGGTAACGGCCACGGTTATGAGAACGGTGGTATTATCAATACTAACCAGTTAATTGAAGTCGCTGAACATAACAAGCCTGAAATGGTACTGCCGTTGACTAACAAATCACGAGCTAACCAATTGATTACACAGGCTAATCAAATTGTAAATGGCAACAATGATAGCGCTCAAGTTGCATCTATTGATAGTGAGAGCAATAAAAAGCTTGATAAACTAATCAGCTTAATGTCCGCCATTCTAGGCAACATGGGTAATGTACAAGCCGTCATTGCTAAAGCCGACGTGGTTAATGCCGTAAAATCGGATAATAAGACAGCTTCACAATACTCACAAATGATGGGGTACTAATCAAAGGGTTGTCCTTAAATGGACACCCTTTTTACATAACTAAACTTAAAAGGAGGTTAAATCGTGACCTTACAACGAGATGATTTTGAATATGCCGGATTAAATAGCCGGAAAGATTTACAAGTTGAGATGGGTAACGTGGTTTTACCTAGTGCACCAGCCATGGCTGAACAAGTTACTGACATACCGGCTATGTATGGTAATCAGTTTAACGGCACGGACTTTACCAGCCGGACGATTAATATTCCGGTATCCATTTACTGTGCTGATAATCAAGACAGATTTAATCAGATTATGCACAATTTAAGCGGTCTGCTATTAAGCGATGACCCCAATGACAATGACAAAGAATACCCACTAGTGTTTGGCTTTGAACCTAAGGTAACCTATTGGGGGCATATTACTGCAATCAGTGACCCAGCTCCAATTAATCCGGGTATGTATGACATGACACTAACCATTACCTTTGTGCAGTCTGACCCACGGGCAACTATGCCACAGGTTGAAACACCCTTAAAGAACGGCTTAAATACAATCACTGTTGACGGCACCGCACGAACAGCTCCGGTTATTCAAGTTGTGCCTAAACGACCATTAAAATACATTGGCTTCAATCTTAATGGTGGCCAGTTTGGTTTAGGACCGGAATCTCCTAATGACCAAGATACTGCCGTTCAACCCGATATAAGTGTAATCAATGATCCCATTTCTTCTTTGGCGACGTGGACTAATGATCCTAATGCCATTAGGGGGATTAAAAGCGATAGTGATTATAAATATCAAGGTAGTGTTACGATTGACAACCACGAATCAAACATGAAAGTGGCCTATATAAATGGTTCAAAAGACTTTGGACCAATGCCAGAAGGCCAGCCTAATATGTGGCTAGGCCCAACTTATCGGTACACTGGGATGACTCAGTCTTTAACCGACTATCGTGTTCGTGTTGGGATCCATCACAGTCGATACTCAGGTGCTCATAATGGTCGGGCAATGGGAAAAGTACAATTTTCATTCCTAGATGCCAATGGTAATTCAATTGGGCGGTTTGCCATTAGCGACCTAATGGCAGGTGGCAAGTCCTATGTTACACTGCAACTATGCGAGCTGGGAAGTAATTTTAGAGATGACAAATATAGAACCCTTTACTGGGGTTATGGGCCTAGAGGTGGATTTTACAATCATAGAGACGAAAAAGTTAAGATTAAAACTGGAACAACCACAAGAACAGTAATTAAAAAAAGCAGGTCTAGAAATGGCAAGGTAACGAAGAAATCAATCAAAGAGAATGTAGATACGTATGTTACAGTCGTTAACCAACATGATGGTACTGCTTTAACCAATGCTTGGTTATATTTGGACTTAACGAAATCTGGAAATGTTTATACGTGGAAAATTAATCAATATAACACTTCTAATGGCCAGCCTTATCACGATCAAAACAAGCATTTAGTTGCGAGTGGTCGCTTTGTAGATACTCAACATAGATTCGATTCAGCCTTGGGTGGATTCGGTCAATCATTCCTAAAACACCCAATCTGGGAAGACAGGGAAAAAGTATCCTATACAGTTCCTTATATGGCGCTAACCGATTTACAAGTCTGGAAGCACACGCAGCCACAACCGAGTGAACCAACTTATGTTGCCAATGCTGGGGAAGAAATTGTCATGGACTGCGAAAATGATACCGTAACCGTCAATGGACGCTTGGTATCGCCGGTATGGTCGACTGATTATTCGCAATTGAAACCGGGTGTTAATGGGCTAACCATGGTTGGTGATTTAGACGACGCTAAAATGACGCTTAAATACCTGCCGAAACTACTATAGCAATATAAGGAGGTTACGATGGCTTTAACCAATCAATATTTAATTTTAAATCCAAGTTTAAAACGGATTGGCACCCTGACTATTGATGGTGCCACTAAATTTTCAAACGACAGCGTTAAAATTCAACTCGCCGATGCAGATACAACTAGTACCTCCTACGATGACGATGCCAATGTAGGAACTAAGGATAGCTATACCGGCACCATTAATCTAAACGCTCAATCTAAAAAGTTTGATCATCAAGGCTCGTTAGACGTGCTTCAAGGTCAGCCTGATTCAGACAAAGTCGTGGCTGGCAATAATCTTGCCTATTATGATGCCTTGTCGGGGCACTGGTATGTTATGCACATTTACAGTGTTGAGGAAAACAATACAGCCGCCGCTAAGCATGTCACAACTGCTAACTTTACTAATTTGTGTCTATTTACGTTGGCTCATCATTATCCGGTTGCGATGGATGGCTCAGATATGGCTATCCAAACTGCTTTTAAAAGCGTGTTTAACGATACTGGATGGACGCTCAAATTTAACACAGACAATGCAATGATACCGTATATCTCAATTGATGGTAAAACTAAAGCATCAACGCTATTGCAATCGTTATTGCAAGCCTATAACGTAGAAATTGATTGCTACGTTGAAATTGACTCACAAGGTAACATTCAATCGAAGGTTTGTGAAATTGTCGACCAGTTGAATGATGATAAGGTTTATAACGAAGCAATCTTCGGTAAAAATATCACTAGTATTAAACGGACGACTGTATCAACACCAATCACCAAGCTGTTTGCTTATGGGGCTGGCGGTAATACCATGGCTTCTGCCAATGATGGAAAAATTTACATTGTTGATGATGAAGCCAATCAAAAATATAACCCTGATTGGCAAAGCGGACTTTATTATGAGGGTGTTATTACTGCTAATCTCATTGACCACCCGGGTGGTGTAAAGGCGTGGGCTGAACAGATGTTACAGCTTTTTAATCACCCGCGAACGTATTATGAAGTTAATGTAGTACCAACTTTTAATCCGCCATTAGGTGCTACTATTCGCTTTAAGGATAACAAAATCACGCCACCCCTTGATGCCAGTGGTCGGGTTATTCAACGGACAACCAGTTTTGCCAATCCTTATGGTAATACTGTTGGATTTGGTGAATACGTCACGGTGCCAGCTGCCACGCCAGCTTGGTTGCAAAGCTATCAGAGTGCCATTAGTAGTGCCATTGAGAAAGCAAAGGAGGACGCTAGCTCGATTAAACCGGTCGCTTTGACTCCCGACGGCAACAACTTCACTGATACCACCCAGAATAAGCGGTTAATTTTACAGGCTTGGGAAGGCAACACTAATATTTCAGCCTACATTGATAACAAGGGCTTTATCTGGCGTCGTTATAATACCGACGGCACGGTTGACACAAGCTATGAAAACACGGGTTATTTAATACAGGCACCATATAGTGCTGTTGGTACGCTGCACGGAACTATTGAAACTAATTACATTCAAGATGAACCAGAAGTTAAGTTACAAACTAGTGCTATTCGTAATTTGGGTAGTTTTAGCCGAGATGACAGCACATTAGGAGTAAATGGCGCAACACAATACATGTGTCCTTTGAGCAACGGTCAGTATATAACTAGCCATGCTAATGACAATAACGATACTATGTTTGTCTTACGTGACACTAATTTTAAGCCAATTAGCAAGATGATTATTTCACAAGGTGGCCACGGAGCTAGTTTTTCAATCGAAGAAGTAAATGGGACTGTTTATATTTGGTATGCAGTCAAGTCTAAGTCAGACGACCACGAATATGCAATCAGCAGCATACCATACCTTGCTAACGTGACCCTAAGCAATGATGATGAACGTATTACACGTTTTTGCACTGTTTATCGTTATGCCAGAATCAATGTTGATTTCAAACATGGGTATGTACTATGTAGTTACTTTTATGGCAAACAGAATGTGCTACGACTCGATGATGTTAAACAAGGCAAGTATAATGTGCTCTATAGTTTTGATGCTACCAACTATGGGTTTAACCCGAAACAACAAACCTACCAATCACAAGGCATTGACTTCCCATACGTGTACTTCCAATCGGGTGATTACAATATGAAAGACCCTCGTATGGTGTACGCAGTGAATGTTGTGCACGGGGGGCAAGAATTTGCTTCTAATTACTTGTTAGACATGGATTTAGGGTTAACCGATGATATTGCTGAACCTGAAACGTGTGACATTATCTATGACCAAAATAACCAGCCAGAACTGTTGGTTACCTTTAATTGCAACTACCAAGGCAATCCTTTAGAGCGTGTATTTGTCATCCCAATTGAAGAACGTTCGCCAATAACTACGGAAGGAGGTGAATTAAATGGCTGAATCTAATCCAACTCAGGTCATTTTAACAGATGATGGTCTCAAAATTATTAATGCTCAAACTACAGCTGACAATGCCGCTAGTGAGGTTACCAACTTAAATGATTCTAGTAAATTGGGGCCAGCTGAAAAGCAAGCACTAAGTCGTAAGTATCAAGCTGATAAAGCACTTTATAGTATAGACATTAAAATGCTAACAGACGCTGGATTACCAACAACTGATCTACAAAGTGCTATGACCGCCTTAGATAGCTTTATCACGCCTTACTTTCAAGATATGGGTAAAACAGAGCAGGTTAGTAGAGACCGGCTTAATCAGGTTTTTACTGGCTTTGACACGGCGGATAAAAATGCAAACAGTGCCTTTAACGACATGGTTTCTAACGCCGCTAATGATGCAAAAAAAGCTGGAGATGATGCAAAGGTAGCCGGCGAGCAAGCACAAGCAGTTGGTGAAGAAGCAAAGCAGGCCGCCAGTCAAGCACAAGCGGATGCCAGTCAAGCAAAATCAGACGCAGCTACCGCTCAACAGAAAGCTCAGTCTAGTATTGACCAATTAAATGCTCACTTGCCAGATATTGACAAAGCATTAAGCGCCGCTAACTTAGTTAAACAAGATGTTACTAAATTAAGCGATATTACAGAGCAATACCACAACGAATACACTACAGGAATTCAGAATGTAGTTAAAACGATTGATGGCATTACTATTGGTGGAACAAACTTAGTTCCTAATTCAGGATACCCAACAGGAACGGAACATTGGACGGCAGGCGGAGCAAGCAATACGTTTAGAGTTACTAAACATGCTTTTTATCATAATGGAGCGGATAACACTTTTAATTTTATCAATCACGGCAAACAAGCTGGTTCAGAATGTTATGCATCTTCGGAACGGTTCCCAGTAAAACCAAATACACAATACAGTCTATCTTTTAAAGGCTTTGCTTCAAGTAACCTCCCAAGTATGGATGTTTGGTTTTTTGGGAGGAAATATAATTCAACTGCTTCAACTGGTTATGATAAGGCAATATTAATTGTTAATAAGAAAGTATTGTCACCATCGCAAGTAGACACAGTGCAAGCGGTATTTAACACGGGAGATTGCGAAGAAGGGTATCTTAGATTTGATAACAACGGTTCACTAGATGGGAAAGATAGTAGTTTATACTTCACTGAAATAAAAGTAGAACAAGGTAATAAGGCTACTGATTGGAGTTTATCACCGTCAGACACGGCTACAAGCACTGAAATTGACCAAATTAATAATGCAATTAAGTTGAAAGCCAACTCCAGTGATGTAACCTCACAAATTAATGTAGCCACGCAAGGTATTCAAACCGATGTAACTAATAAAGTATCAAATCTAACCACACAAATTAACCAAACATCGGATGCTGTTCAAATTTTGGCAACTACTGGTGGACAAAAGAATTTAGTCTATAACTCAAGTTATGCAAACAACGCCGAAGGCTGGAATATGTTTAACCAAACTGGATATCTTTCATCGCTGGCGGTTTCGTCTTATAACGGTTCGCCGGGGTTCGGTGTTAATGTTTCTGGGAAAGATACTTCAACTTGGACACGATTCGGAAGCTCTAAATATTATCAATTACCACAACCTGACGCGGTGGCAGTTGAAAACACATATTCTGCGAGTGCAGTCATAAAGATTTATAGCGATTCCGATAAAGGAGCGCAATTATCAGCCACAGTAACTTATTGCGATAAAAATGGTACAAGACTAGCTTGGCAAGACATGAAGGTTGATTATAGCTTTAAAGATGTTTGGAAACAGGTAAAATTCGAGGATTTTAAAGTGCCAAAAGGCGCTTACTCAATTAGCATGAATTTCTGGGCTTATGGTTCAAAAGTTCATGGAATGATTGCCCAGCCTATGATTGTGTTTGGACCAAAAATCGGGACATACAATCCAGATACTGTAAGTCAATCAGATATTACGGCTTCAATTAATAATATTCATATGGGTATTAAAGGAGCAGATGGATCGACATCTACCTTTAATATGAATAACAACACAATTTTGTTAGACGCCAATAAAATTATTATTAATGGTAATACAAGTATTCAAAATGGAACAATTGGAACAGCTAAGATTGCCAATGCAGCTATCAATACAGCACAGATTGCAGATGGTGCGATTAACAACGCTAAGATTGCCAATGCAGCTATTAATGACGCTAAAATTGCCAACTTGAATGGAAATAAGATTATAGCCGGAAGTATCACATCCCAGCAATTGAATGCTGATGATATTATTGCAAACGTCATTAATGGTAAGACAATTAACGGTATTACTATTAATACCCCCAATCTAAATCTAGGCACAAACGGTGTCTTGAACGAAGACTGGAATCTTAATCAGAATACAGGCTGGTTCCAACCCAAAAAAGGTACGGGAACTACTACTTTGGACACGGGCGTTTTGAGAATGAGCGGTAATCTGTCTAGATGGTGGGACGGAAACGGATCAGATCAATATTGGTATGGAATTGGCGACAATGGTGACAAAATAAAAAATGGTTCCAACTCTGTAACAGATGACTATGCTCCTGGTTATGAAAAACACGACATTGTAGGCTCTAGTGGCGTGTTATTGCGCTCTTATTTAGACGCAACAGGCTTGTATCTAAATCAAAACAGCACTAAGACAGTCATGGTAGCATTAACTCAAAAAGGATTAGATACTGGAGGATATATCCACGCTCAACAGAACAGTGTTGTCGATAAATGGTTTGACGCCGGTGTTGACACAGGTACAGGTATTCGGATAGGGTACCGCGCAATTCAAGTACATGGATCAAATGATATATATTTCAACACAGACTCGACAGTGGGTGCCTTAACTCTGCACGCAAAAAATTTCGCTGCTAGTTCACAATTAAGTAAAAAGAAAGACATTTCTCCTTTAGAAGAAGAACAAGCCATGGAAACGATTATGAACACGGACATATACCGTTATCATTATAAAGATGAAACAGAATCCGAACCTTATAACTACTCTGTTATTATTGATGACATTCATGAAAAATCTCAATATAAGACACCAGAGGAATTTATAATTGCTGACCGTACGGGTAGAAATGATGGAAACGCAGTTGGATTTTTAATACAAGCGTTAAAAAACGCAAATAGAAGAATTTCAGCACTGGAGGAGATTATAAATGAAAGAAAATGATTTAAAAAAGGAAAATGATGAATTAAAAAGTCAACTAGAGACAGAGCAACGCAATAATAAAATTCTACAAGAATTAGCATCTAGTCGTTTAGCTCGTGTTAACCAATTAGAAGTAGAAGCAGCATCGTACAAAGTTGCACTATCAGAACAAAGCAAATAGGAGGAAGATAAACATGGCATTATCAACTAGTCAAAGTATCTCATTAAATGGTGTATCAACGATTAATGGTCAACAGGTGGCAACATTCTCAACTGTAGTATCTGCTGGGCTATCATACACATCCGTATCAACACAAATTACAAGCCAAGACTTATACGAAAAGAACAAGGCTGAGGTACGCAAAGATCGGGATGATTTTCAAACGGTAGCCGATAACTTATATGATAGCCTAGATTCAGGTTCCGTTAAAAGCACTGGACAAACAGTCTAACAATTTAAAAGGAGGCGCCTAAAGATGGCGAAAACGCTTAGTTTTACTGATACTTCACCCCAAACAGTTAAAATTGGCGATACTACCACTAGCTTCACATTAATTTGTGGCAATGATAATGTGGCCACTGACTTAACTAATGCCACTTCAATTACTGTTAAATTAGGCAATGCTAGCGGCTATCTTAAATCGGCCACGGTTGACCCAGCTAGCTTAACGGACCCAACGACTGGTCAGATTGTGCTAGCTTTAACAGCAGATTTAATGACCGGCTTAACAGCGGGAGATTATCAGCTAGAAGTATGGGTGGTTGATAGTACCGGGACGTCAATTTACCCTAGTGAGTCAACGTTACAGTTCAAAGTTAATAGTAGTCTTGAATAGGAGGTAGACAATTGAATAAGCGTAAGTTGAAGGCACTCATCTTAATGGTGGGCGCTATTTTTATGGCCTTTTTATTGGGCAATACTACCAGTCATGCTGCTCGTATGGATATGGTCGACGTTTCGAATAACAACGGATACATGTCAACGGCAGAGTACGTTTCCATGCGTAACGAGTTCGGTGTTAAGGCTGTTACGGTCAAAATCAGTGAAGGCAGTACATACAGAGATCCGTATGCTGCCAGCAATATTGCAAACGTCCAAGCAGCAGGGCTTTATATCAATGGTTACCATTTTGCACACTATGCCACTAAGGCTCAAGCGATTGCCGAAGCTGACTACGCCGGTAGAACGGCTAAATTGGCAGGGTTACCAGTTGGTGCGGTACTAGCGACCGACGTCGAAGCTGAGGAACAAAATTATCAATCCAAAGCAACCAATGACCGCAACAATGCCGCCTTCATGAAAGAAATTCAGAAGTTTGGTTATCGGGCCGGCATTTACACGTCTGGATCATGGGCTAACACTAAGATGACCATTAAGGGTGGAACCGGCTGGATTGCTGCTTACCCGTATGTGGTTAGCGGTAAGAACTGGTACTCAACTAACCACGCATGGCAGTGGTCATCAACGGCTAAGTTCCGTATCAGCTATGGTGGCTTCGATGTTAGCCAATTAAATAGCAACTACTACACTGCTGGTCAAAAATCAACAGTCAAGCCGACTAATAGGGATGCAGTTAAGGACAACAACAAAAAAGCCAACAAACACATTTCTAAGCCGGCTACTTCAACAAAGTGGGTCAAGGAAAAGAAGACCTACACACTCAAGACGGCGGTTAAGTTGCACACAGGCGCTTCAACGTCATCAAGCACGATTGCTATTTTACCAGCTGGCACTACGGTAAATACTGATCAAGCCATGATTCAGGGCGGGTATCGCTGGGTACGTCAGCCGAGATTTAATGGTTATGGCTATCTAGTAACCGGCCCGGCAAGTAATACGCTGGAATATGTAAAGAGTGGTGCAGCTCACACATACTACACAGTCAAGTATGGCGACAGTTGGTGGACAATCGCACAACGCAACGGTCTGAGCATGACTGCGTTAGCTAGTCAGAACGGCAAGACAATTTACACCACTATCTATCCGGGGCAGCGTTTGGTGGTGAGATAATGTCGCAATATGATGACACAACTAAGCTATTAATGGAAATCCAAAAGGACGTGACCGCCACCAAAACGAAAGTTGAGAACATCGAAGAAAAATTGAATCAAGTTGACAATATTGCCGAAAAAGCAGACAAAGCCATGGCCAAATCAATCGAGATTGAACGCGAAATTGAGCGGGTTACTCAGATTCAGAATTGGGTTGTCGGTGTCCTAATTTCTGGCACTCTAGTCACGTTAGTTATTTACATCACAGAAAAGTTTTTATAGGAGGAAAAATATTATGAAGAAAATTAGTTTTAAGAATGCTGACGGAAGTTTAAATGGTAAATTAATTGCTGGAATTATTTCATTATTAATTGTGCTAGTTCAGCAAATATTTGCCGTTTTTGGTATTAAGTTTACCGGTGACTGGTCAGCCATTGTTGCCATTGTTAACACTGTATTAACGATCCTTGGTATGCTGGGCGTTATTACTGACGTTCAAACAGTAACAGCACCAACAGTTAAAAGTGACGAGGAAAGCCAAGTTGAAGCAACGGCTAATAAAGTTGCTGACGAAGTGCAAGCACCAACATCCGCAGGTGCTGTAGTGAATAGTTCTGCAGCTTCTGAAACTGAATCCACCTCACAAGCAAGTCAAAAATAGTATAATTAATCCCCTGCGCTTCGGCGTGGGGGACTTTTTTTGTGTTTAACCATTGACAAGCGTCATATATAATATTACATTATGGTCATAAGTTAAAGGAGCAGTTTGAATATTAGCCGCAATAATAAAACGGAATACCAACAATTTCAGAGTCTGATAAATAAGGGAGACAATGTTAAATGTTTGGAAGTTTATTACAATTACTAGGTTTAAGTCGTTGGTATCACCATGAGCAACATGCAGATAGGTCAAACGCCCGTAAAGCTAGTGGTCAATCAGCCTTTAGTTATGATGATTTCAAAGGATTACGCAAGTTTGCATTCTGGTTATTCGTGTTCAGCATAGTTTTAAATTGGGGCTTTGTTGGTGCAGTTAGTTTGATTGCATGGTTAGCCATGTGGGTTGTTAGCCTGCTGTTTTAAACAGCGTTAATTAAATGTCGTCCCGTAACTCGCCAAAGTTACATTCGGGGGGTTTATTGATAGGAACAGAACCGGGTCGCAAACTACACAACGTGCTGGTTATCTCGGTACCTGTGCCGACAATGGTTCGGTAGCTGGGTTTGATAGCTGGGCAGGAATGCTTGGTGAACCGTTGGATCGGCTACAGATTAGCATTAATGATCATAGTAATTTTTAAACATAAACAATAGGAAGTAATTACTTAGCCTCTGTCTTCGGATGGAGGCTTTTTTGTTGTCTGGACAGGTTGTTTTAAAGTGTATTTGGGTGTAGGATAATCATCAGTAGGAGAATTAGTTTAAGGGCTAAAGGGGGGAGTAGCCTCTTGAATTGAGTTCTCCTATTTTTTATTGAAATGACATCATTATTCTCCAATGTAGGAAAAAAACTTATTTACGCCAATTATTTCGGAAAATAACTTAAAATACAGAAAAAGCCCACTCGACCAATAATTGGTTAAGTGGACTTTCCTTAATACGATTAAAGTATTACAATGAAGTTGCAAGCTAGGTTCTCCTCCAAAGAATATCAGGCTTGCCAGGAAATCACCAGCTTAGAAATAGGCTGCGTGATTTTTTGTTTGTGTAATTTATTTTGATATCTGAAAAAGACAGGTTTATATAGTTAAGGGGTAAAATTCATCGTTAATACAAAATAAAAACACAAAATTAATACTAAAGCAAATCTAGAAGCATTGCAAGCAACATGCATGGCTAATATATTACGATTGATGACACGATTTACTGATACAAAATAGAAAAAGCCGAATCAAGAAGAATATAAAAAGCACCCATATAGGTGCCCGCTTATTTAAACATGAAGTACTGCTATATTGTTGTGGTGCTATAGTGGTGCGGTAAACACATTAAAGTATTGATATAACGGCATTTATAAGGAGTTTTCAAATCCTGTACTCTCCTT